>Ga0268288_10043_pt1 | contig 147202 bp, 162 predicted proteins | sample BraspS3V5C_FD_191349 | JGI IMG/M metagenome (GOLD analysis project Ga0268288, IMG submission 191349) | Soil microbial communities from Anza Borrego Desert, Southern California, United States - Bradyrhizobium sp. S3-V5C | ecosystem: Environmental > Terrestrial > Soil > Desert | place: USA...
AGATCGGCCAAGCGCGGGTGAGGCCATGAGCGCGAAGCTCGACAGCCTCACCCGGCCGGCTACCATGGAGGTGTCTAGTCACCATGGAGCTGAGAATGAGCGACGACTTTGCCCCGATCGGATCGCCGGCGCGATTGACTGCCGAGGACATGGTCAGGCGGGCGATCCTCGACGTGCTGGACGACATCCTTCCCGGCGCCCGCACCAAAGTCTTCGAGCGCGCGCACGCACGCCTGTCCGATGCCGAGAAGGCCATCTCCAAGGGCGGCGACTTCTTTCGGGAAGCGCATGCCGCCATCGATGCGATCGTCCAGGCGCCCAAGGCCTAGCCCTCCACCTGGCGGAGGACGGCGTTGGCCGTCTCCTGCGCGGGGGCGGCGCCTGCCGGCGTCACCTCCAGCGCGGACAGCCGATCAACGACGACGGCGAACACCGCGTCCCGATCATGGCCCGAGGCGCACAGGTACGCCTCCAGGAGGAGCGCCCGGCGAATGGCCGGGTCGGGGCGCCTCATGGCCTCTGCGACGACCGTCGCCGCGTAACTCTCCTCGCCGTCGAGCATGGCCCAGGGCATCAGGCGGCAGCTCCCTCGGTTGGGATCGTCTTGGGTGGGCGCGGGACGGACTGCGGCCACGTCGCCTTGTCTTCGGGCCAGTGGTCCGAGAACCACTGCATCGCCAGCTCGAGCCGCCGCGTGGTGAGATCGCGGCCCTCGGCAAGCCGCGTGAGGACCTTTCCGTCGCCGAAAACCAGCGTCGAGGTCCGCGCGGCACTCAGGCCGCGCGCCTCGCAAAATCGGCCAGAGACCGCCAGCAGGGCATCAAGAAGCGTCATCGAGTCGAACGATGCTGTATGTTTACCGCGCGAGTCAACGGTAAACATACAGCTCGGGGCCAGCGTTCCGTGCGGTTAAAATACCGCGTGACCCAGGCAGGCCTTCCTCAGCGCGTGCAGCAGCGCCTCGACGCCCTCGGAATGAGCGCTCGCCAAGCGTCTCTCGACGCGAAGCTCAGCAGCGCGTTCGCGACGAACATCCTCAACGGGAAATCCAAGTCGCCTCGCTCGGAGAACCTCCACAAGCTTGCCGGCGTCCTGGGGACAACGGTCAACTGGCTGGTCAACGCGGAAGGCCCTGAGACGCCACAGACGAACGGACATGCGCGGATCGACAATGATCTCGCGCGGGCGATGGAGGAAACGGCACAGCGCGCCGGAGATCTGATGCCGGTCCTGGGGGAGGTCGCGGCCGGCCGATGGCTGGAGGTAGAACAGGACATAGACGAGTCGCGCTTCGAGCCAGCCCCGATTACGCCGGATCCGCGGTGGCGCCGAGAAGCGCAGTACGGTCTCGTGGTGCGTGGAACCTCGCTCAACCTCTACGCCGCTGACGGTGACACGCTTCACTGCCTCGACATCCGCCAGAGCGGCCGCCTTCCCGTGAACGGCGATCTCGTGATCGTCGAGAAGGTCCGGGACGGTGGCCAACTCCGCGAGCGAACGGCCAAGGCCTACCACGAGGGCGAGAACCAGTTCGTTGAGCTGCGCGCCTACAGCGATGACCCTCGCTGGGATGAGCCGATCCACGTTCCACATCGGGTCTTCAGCCACGTCATCGAGAAGGGCCTGAGCGTCGAAATCGTCGCGATCGTGCTGGGCGCATACAGACCGATGCCCAAAATCCTGCGACGGTAGCAGTCATCCGAGGTATATGATGATGCAGCGTTTATCGAGCATTGTTGCGCTGACAATAGTCACGAGTTTTTGCGGCTCCATCACCGCACGCGCAGCTACGGAAGAGCAAAAACAGGCTGCAATCGAAAATCTTGCTATGATATCTATGGCCAAGAAGTGGTGCACTGACTACCAGATTGACCAAGAGAGCACCGTCGCTGCTGCGTTGTCAGTGGTCGATCTCACGCAAGAGCCCTATACGAGCAAATTCAAAGAACAGCGTGCCACGGCGGAGAAGATGGTCGGCCAATACGGCACGACAACGTTCTGCCTTGCCGCGTTCAAGACCTACGGTCCAGAGCGCGGCATGAACCTGATGATGAAGAAATAACTCAGAACGGCAGCTGATCCGATATTCCGGACGGCACTCGTCCAAAGATGGCGAGTGTCGTCGGCTCCGCACCGTCATCATAGTCTGGGTCTAAGATGGTGCGCGTAAATGCCGCCGCGCCAACAGCGCGGCCGTTGCGCACCTTCTCTTCTGCGATCTTGCAAGCGTCAGCCGCATCTTTTGCTCCAAGGCAGCGGCCCTGGGCGAGTTTGCCTTTCTCGGCAACGAACAACTGAACACCGTGGGCAACGATTGGCTTCAGGGACATAAGCGCTCCTCAGCTCTGCGTTGACCCAATCGAACGCCGCGGAAGCGAACAAAGCAAGAACGGAAATTTCCGACCCTGTGGACGAGTGTGGATATCGGCCGAGGTATTTTTACAGCGAAAACGGTTGACGCGGTAGATTTACAGCATACCATAGCTGCCATCGCCCATCGCGATGGAGTCGCCCGTGGCCGCCCGCCGCCGTACCAACTTCCCGACAGACGTCCGCAAGGCCGCCCTCGCGCGCGCCGACGGCCAGTGCGAGGGCGCGCTTCCGACCGGGATCCGCTGCGAGGCGGTCCTTCAGGCCAGCCAGTACGTCTTCGACCACGTCGTCACGGACTTTCACGGCGGCCGGGCTACGCTCGATAACTGCCAGGTCCTCTGCAAGGACTGTGATCGCGCCAAGACGGCGGCCGATCAGACCGCGATCGCCGACACCCGCCGCGCCTACGACGCGCACCATCGCCTGCGAGCGCCCCGCAAGCCGATGGCTGGCAGCCGCTACGACCGGGTGAGCAAGGGCCTCGACGGCCTCACCCGCGACCGGGAGACCGGCGCCGTCCGCTCCCGCCTCAGCTCGATCGACGTGAGGGACCTGTGATGGCGGCCGAGCACTCTTGCACGCCCTGGCATCAGGACAGCGCACGCCCCGAGATGGTGTTCGATGCTGACGGCCGCCTCGTGGTCGATTGCGATCATCACGGCCTGTTTTCGCGCGAACGGGCCCAGGCCCACGGGGCCCTGGTCGCCGCGGCGCCTGATCTGCTGACGCAGCTCCGCGGCGCGGTCGCCATGATGCGCCTCGCCATCAGCAGCCTCGATATCGACCCGGACCTCACCGAGATCGAGTTCCGGGCGAACGGCGAGCACATCGCGCGGGTCTCGATGGCGACGCTCCTGGCGAACGGACAGGCCGCCATCGCGAAGGCGGAAGCCCGCTGACATGGCCGCCCGCGCCCGCCGCCAGCCTGCGCCCGAGCCCGCCCCCGCCGCCGTCCCGGTGCAGCCGGACTTCGGTACGTACCGGCTGGAGCAGCTCGGCTCCTGCCAATGCCGCTTCCCGTGCTCCTCGCGTGGGACGGATCACCGCTTCTGCGGGAAGCCGGCCGTCCAGCATCACCCGAACCGGCCGGCCGTCTGGTGCGCCGACCATCGGCAGGTTGTGTTCGAGGCTTGGCGCCCGGGTGGCCAGGTCCTGCGCCGCGCGGGGAGGGCCTGACATGGCTCGCCTGCGCCCCACCCTCACGCCCGGCCCGAGCCCGACGCTCCGTCAGGCCCGCGTGGCCGCCTTCAACGCCGCCTACCCGGTCGGCGCGCCGATCCTGGTGTGGATCGGCCAGTACCGGGACGGCCAGCCGGTGGCGACCGAAGTCGAGGCGCCCGCGCGCTGCGCCGGCAAGACCGGCCCGATGGTGCTGGTCCGCAACCATGGGTGGATCGCCCTGACCCACGTCTTCCACCGCGCCGATCCGGCCGAGCAGCGCGAGCTGTTCCTCGACGCCCGGCGGATCGACGTCGAGAGCGCCGAGCTGCGGGTCGCGCCGGCGATCGCCGAAGGCCTGCGGCTGGCCGCGGCCGCGCGCGGGATCCGCGCCGGCGAGCTCGCCCGCCGCATCGTTGAGACCGTCGCCCGGGACGGCCTGATCGACGCCGTCCTGGAGGACGGAGCCCGGGCTCATCGTCGCTACGGGGAGGCCGCCTGACATGGCCCACGCCAAGGATCATCCGCTCGCCGGCCGCCGCGTGGTGCTCGACGAGCAAACCGGGGAGACGGTCTACGTCGTCGACTGGCTCGACCGCCTGCCGGGAAACGGCACGCTGCTGCGCCCGACCCATCCGGTCGCCCGGGCCTTCCGGCACCGGCTCGCCGCGCTCGACCTCCACGAGTCCGGCACCGTCCTCGCCCGCACTGCCGCCGGCCTCACGCTCGTCCACCACGCCGAGCTGCCCGCCTACGACCCCGTGCCCGTGGGAGTGATCTCGTGAGCGACGCTCTCGAACAGCTGCGCGCTTCGCGCTCGTTGCTGGCCGATCCGGCGGCCTGGACGCGGGAGACGTACGCCCGTGATCGGTATGGCGATCCGGTGCACTCGGCGTTCGATGAAGCCGCGTGCTGGTGCGCGTACGGCGCCCTCGAACGCCAAGGCGCGAGCGGAAGCAGCGAGGCCTCCGAGTACCTGCGGAGCGCAGCCCTCGTTCTCTTCGACAGCTGGCCCGCCTGCGTGAACGATGATCGCGGCCACGAAGCCGTCCTGCACATGTTCGACCGCGCCATCGAGCTGGCGGAGTCGCAGTCATGACCCGCCGGATCGACCTCATCCCCGACCGGCGCGAGCGCGCCGCCCTGGAAGCTCTCTGGCGCGCCCAGGGCTGGCCGCAGGCGCGGATCGACGGGCTCGGCGATCGCCTGCGGGACGACGAGACCCTGGACGGCGCGCTCTTCGAGGTCAGGGCGGTCCTGGCCGCGCTCGATGCCCTGCCGGTGCCGCCCCGCAAGGCGGGCCCGCTCAATCCCGCCGACGTGTCCGCCCTCGCGCTCGATGTTGGGGCGCGGGTGATGATCGTCCTCGCCTCCGGGCCCGACGCGCTCGACCGCGCAATCGTCTGGGCCCGAGGCGCGCCCACCGAGGCGCTCGATCCCAGAGAGGCCGCCGCGCTCCTCAAGCTCGTCGCCCGGTCGCTGACCGCGATGGAGGACGCCGCCTCCCATCCGCTTCCCGCCCCCGCCTCGACCCCGGAGACCTAGTCGTGATCCAGCGTACCCTCATCCCGACCACGATCCCGATGGCGCGCCGGCTCGCCCGCCTCGACCCCGTCACCCGCATCAGCCCGGCGCTGGCGGCCGCGGCGCTCAAGGCCGAGTTCTTGGCCGAGGACGTCGAGGCGCACCTCGCCGAGGCGATGGCCCTCGTCCCGACCTACGTCGAGCTGGCGGCCTCGGACCGGCCCTGGATCCAGGCGCTCGGTCACGCGCGTGACGTGGTGGCGATCGCTGTGCTCGCCGGCTTCGGCGCCTACGCCTGGGCGATCCTGTCGTGAGCGGTCCGCGCGAAGCCCGGCCTGGCGCCTTCCATGGCGAGCTCGTCGACGTGAGCTGGGACTGGAAGCGTCGGCACTTCGTGGGCCACGTCTCCCTGCCGCTGCAGCTGCTCGACCCGTTCCTAAAGGAAGTGGGCACGCCCCCGCATCCCGACGATCGGGGCGCGCCAGGCCAGCGGATCCCGGTCGCGCTGCTCGCCTGCTACGGGCCGACCGAGGGCATCCAGGACGAGGAGGTAATCGCCGCGGCCGCGCTCGACGCGCTGATCCGGCTCGCCGAGCAGGGGCGCCTTCGCAACAACGGCCAGCTCGCCCTCAGCGGCCGCATGCAGCGGTTCGACGATGCCCGGGCCCGGGCTGCCGGCGTCAGCGCCCCTGACCGCGGGGAGCCGCGGTGATGGCCTACGACCTCATCAAGCAGACCCATCCGCACGCGCCGACCGCGATCGGCGCCCGCGTGGTCGAGCGGCTGTCCGGCCGCCTCGGCACGGTGGCCCATCCCCGCGCCGGGCTGAAGGGCATCGCCGTCCACTTCGACGGCCGCTTCGGCGTCGCCGACTGCCCGCCGGATCGGCTCGATTACGCCGCTCCGGCTCCCTCTCCCTCGCCGCTGTGGTGTGCCCGATGAACGCCGCCCCATCCGCCTCCGCAATCCTCCTCGCCCAGATCGCCGCGACGCTCCGCGTTCCCGTCGAGCACTTTAGCGCGCCCCGGCGCGAGCCCACCGAGGCTGAGCGCAGCCCATCCGTCCAGGTCGCTGCGCTGCTCCTGGATCCGGAAGGCGCGCGTCTGGCGGCCGCGTTCGTCGCGCTCCCGCGGCATTCCCGGACAGCCCTGGCCAACACGGCCGAGGTCCTCGCGTCCATGTCGTCGAAGGACGCGGCGTGATGGGTTGGCCATCGCGCGAGCAGCTGCGCCATCCCGCGACCGGCGAGAGCTACGCTGCTCTGCGGGACCGAGCCCGGGCCATGCGCTCGGCCGGCGCCACCGAGGCGGCGATCATGGCCGCGCTCGCCGTGAGCAAACCGACCGTCTGGAAGTGGGTCCGCGATCTGCCCGATCACGCGGAGGTGGCCCAGGCGAACATTCGCGCGGCCGCCCACCGCCGGCGCCTCTACCCGCGCGGCACAGGTGCCCTGGCGCTTAAGCTCCGGCTCGCCGGGGTCCCGCAGTCGACGCGCATCCGCCTCGCACAGGAGGCCGCGCGATGAAGCCCGGCCTGCAGCTCGTGGCTTCGGCTGCCCGCACCGGCTCATGGCGGATCGCTGCCGACGAGTCGGTGATCGAGCTCGTGGTCGAGGGCGCCGTCGTCTGCACGATCGCCCCTTGGACCGACAACAAGACGGGCGAGCTCGCCTGGTGGGGCGCGACGGCCGGTGATCGGCAGATCGGCCTCGATGTACGGCTGGCCGAGGTCTGCCGGATCGCGGCACTCGACGCCGGCGTATCCGCGCCCGTTCCGCCCGAGCTGCTCGCCAGCCTCAGAGAGAGCGCGGATCCTGCTGACGCGACCCCGCGCGTCGTCGCCAGCGCGGTCGCCCCGCTCCTCGAGCGCTTCGCCGACCTCCTGGCCGCGATCCTCGATGAGCCGCTGCACACGCTGTCCGGCCCCGGGCCCGATGGCGGCCATGATCCACTCCAGCTGCGCCTCGCGCACTTCCGCCCGGACCTGTCCGAGCGCGCGGCCGTGCTCCTGGAGGAAGCCGGACGATGAAGCCCGTCGCCGCTCCGCTCGCGATCGCGTCCGCGATCCTGATCCTGCTGATCGTCCTGGCGATGCTGCTGATCCCGGTCCTGGACGCCGAGCTGCGGCGAGCGACGGCGCGGAAGGCTGCGGCCCTGACCAAGCTCGCAAGCCAAGCGGAACAGAAGGATCCCACCGCGTGACAAAGCTCAGACCAATCGCCGCCCTGAACTTTCCGGACATCCAGCCGGACGCCGAACTCGGTCCGGCGCCGCAACTGCGGCTGGTGTCCCCGACCGATCTCCTGGTCGACGAGACCTATCAGCGGGATCTGTCGCCCCAGTCGGTCCAGCTGATCCGCCGCATCGTCGGGTCCTGGCGCTGGCGGGCGTTCAAGCCGCCGATCGTCGTGTCGACTGAGGAAGGCCTTCACGTCATCGACGGTCAGCACACCGCGATCGCGGCCGCGACGCACCCGGAGATCCAGGAGATCCCGGTGCTGATCGTCGAGGCCGCGGACCGGCAGAGCCGCGCCGAGTCCTTCGTCCGGCACAACCGTGACCGCCTCCAGGTCACCGGCACACAGATGCACCATGCCCTGGTGGCGGCCGGCGATGAGACGGCGCTGACCATTGAGCGCGTCTGCCAGCGCGCCGGCGCTCGCGTCGTCCGTTACGCCACAACGAGCGACCGCTGGCTCGTCGGTGACACGATGGCGGTGGAGGCCCTGCGCGCCCTGGTCAACCGCCGACACGCCCGGGGTGCTCGCGAGGTCCTGCAGGTCTGCGTCGAGGCCCGCATGGCGCCCGTGACCGCAGCGTTCCTCAAGGCGGTCGAGGCGATGCTGTTCGCCCCGGAGTTCACCGGCGCCGTTCTGGCTGCCGACATCGCCACGACGATCCGCGCGATGGGCCCGCAGGCCGAGAAGGAAGCCGTCGTGCTCGCGGTCGCCCAGCGCCTCCCGCGGTGGCGCGCGCTCGCTGCCATCCTTTTCCGCAACACCAGAAAGGTCCGGAGCCATGGACGTCGAGCGGCGGCTTGAAGTGGTGGAGCAGGAGAACCTGCTCTTGCGCGAACGCATCGCCTTTCTGGAGGCGATCCTGATCGACTGCGCGCGGCTGCCCGTCGAGTGGGGCCTGACGCAGCAGGAGACGCGGGTCTTCGGGACGCTCGTCAACCGTGAGGTCGCGACAAAGGATGCCGTGATGGCGGCCCTCTACAGCGACCGTGCGGGCTCCGAGGGCGAGATCGAGCCGAAGATCGTCGACGTCTTCGTCTGCAAGATCCGCAAGAAGCTGAAGCCCTTCGGCATCGAGATCCGGACGGTCTGGGGCCAAGGCTACGCCCTCAAGCCGGACATCAGATCGGCCTACCGGCACGCCTCCAAGGCGGCCGCGTGATGGCCGACACACTCGCCGCTGCGCTCCCCCGCGAGATGGTCCGCGTCACCAAGATCGCCGGCCAGTACCGACAGGTCGAGATGGGCTTCATCGCCGCCGCCCTGATGGAGGCGGCTGTCGAGCGCGGACAGAAGGCGATCGAGTCCGGCGACCTCACCGAGATGATCCGGGCCTACCACGACCTGAAGGGGTACGAGCTGTGAGCGACCGCGTCGTACCCCAGCCGCGCGACTTCATCGCGACGCTTCCCCGCCTGCGCCTCACCCCTCAGCAGTTCGAGGACCTGCGCGACTACAGCGCCAGCTACCCGACGGGCACGACCCCCGGGAAGATGTGGCGGCGCCTCGATGGCGCATTCGACCACGCCTTCATCCGAGCCGGCGGCAAGCCGTACTGGATGGTGATGCAGTATGATCCGGCGGCGCCCTCCGACGCCGAGATCGAGGCCATGAAGGCACGCGGCGAGCCGGTGCCGACGCGGATCAGCATCCTGCGGTTCAAGCCGGTCATCGTGCTCCGCGCCGACTCGCGGCCCTCAGCTACTCAGGTCGCAGCATGACCCGCCGCGCCCCCATTCTCCCAACGCCGACCATGCAGGAGCGCGCCGACGCGGCGATCGCCGCCCGCGTCCTGGCCGCCGCGGCCGCTGATCCGTCGACCCGGGGCGAGCGCAGCGTCGCCTTCTTCGATTTCAGCAACCCGCGCCGGGGCGAATGTCACGTCACCTGGGCGAACCTGCCCGGCTTCCTCCAGGTCAACGACCGCTTTCAGCACGCCTGCCTGCCCGGCTGGGAATACACGAAGGCCGAGGTCGAGTTGGAGATGATCCCGGACCTGCGGGCTTTGGCCGAGCACGGCGTGCGGCCGGCCGTGGCGACGAACGGCAAGCCCACCACCGGTGATCTGTTCGGGGTCCTTTTCGCCACGCCAGTTGAGGGTTCGCGCTGATGCCGGAGATCTCCGAACTCTTGGCACGCCCAGCGCCCGAGCGCTTCGACGGCGCTGAGGCCTGGTCGAAGCTGCCGCCCGACGTCCAAGCCGAGATCGGCGCGATCGCGCTGGAAATGGCGGCCGCCAACAGCCTCCACGATCGGTGCTGCCAGGACGATCTGCCGGAGATCTACCACCGCGCCGGCGATGCTGCGGTGGTCGAGCTGTGGCGCGATCTTCAGGCCGTGACGTCCGATGCGCTGCCCGAAGGGGTCTTCGAAGCCTCGGACGGGCGGCTGCCCCGCATCCCCGCGCTCCTCGGCGGCGTGTGCCGCGTCTGCGGCTGCTCGCAGAACGATGCCTGTGACGAAGGCTGCGGCTGGGTGGCCGAGGACCTGTGCACGGCCTGCGTCGCCATCGGAGGGCACGATCATGGGTGAGCCCGAGCGCTTCATCACCAGCGCCGCCCTCAGCCGCGGCGCACAGGAGAAGATCGAGGCGATGAAGGAGCAGCTGCTCATCGCCTTCGTCAACCGGCTCGGCGGCTCGCTCACCCTACCGGTCGACGAGATCAACGGCACGGACGCCTTCCACTTCGTCATCGGGGCCGACGCTGCGGCCGGGATCTTCACGTTCCGCGTCGTGCGGAAGGAGGTACGGCAATGACCCTCACCCCGAACCGCGACGCAGTGCGCACGGCTGCCGCAGAGGCCCGCGAGCGCCACGCCACCGTCATCGCCCGGGACGACGCGTCCGGCATCGGCATGCGCATGGCGATCGAGGCGGCCGAGGCGATCGTCGGCGGCACGGCCGACATGACCGATCGAGAGATCCCGGTAGAGGCGATCTACCCGCAGGTCAGCATGGCCGCCGGACACGCGTTGACGGCGTTCCTGATGACCATCGCGCGGGGCGACGTGAACCTCGCGGCGAGCTTCCTGCCGGGGCTGCTGGCGTCGGTCCAGGAATGCGCGCTCGTCCGTCTTCAGGACGGGCCGGAGGCCTTTGCGCAGAGCTTCGCGGAGATCCAGCATCCGGCGGGGCGGGCATGAGACCGCTCAACACGCGTCAACTCGGCGTCCTGCGCGCCGCCCCGATCGGCGTCGACGATGCCTCCGGCGGCGATCCCTACAAGGGTGGTCGCTTCACCTACCACGGGGCGGATGGCCGGGTCGCACGCGGCCTCTGGCTCTCAGGACACCTCGAATACCGGCAGGTCGGGTTCGGTGGGCAGGGCGGGTTGCTGACGCTTTCGGCCGCCGGCCGCGCCGCCCTCGCGACGGAGGCCGCCCGTGGCTGAGAACAGCAAGATCGAGTGGACCCATCACACGATGAACTTCTGGCTCGGCTGCACGGCGCTGAGCCCCGCATGCGACCACTGCTATGCCGAGGCCTGGGCGAAGCGCACCGGCAACGCGGCCCTCTGGCAGGGCGCGCGTCGCCGTACCAGCGCCGCGCTGTGGCGGCAGCCGGCGAAGTGGGATGCCGCCTGCACCGCGGCCGGCATCCGCCATCGCGTGTTCACCAACTCGCTCGCCGACTTCTTCGACAACCAGGTCCCGGCCGAATGGCGGCATGACGCCTGGGCCGTGATCGCCGGCGCCCGGCACCTCGATTGGATGGTGCTGACGAAGCGACCGGAGAACATCGCGAAGATGCTCCCGGTGATGGACAGCTCGGCGCCCGGCTACCGGCCGTGGAACGAGCGCTGGCCGTGGCGGAACGTCTGGCTCGGCACGACGATCGAGGACCGGGCGCGCCTGCGCCGCCTCGACAAGCTGCGTGCGGTCCCCGCCGCGGTCCGCTTCCTGTCGGTCGAGCCGCTGCTGGAGGACCTAGGCGAGCTGGACCTGTCCGGCATCCACCTCGTCATCGTCGGTGGCGAGAGCGGCGGGAAGGCGCGTCCAATGCAGGCCGAATGGGTCCGCGAGATCCGGGACCAGTGCGCTGAGCAAGGTGTGCCGTTCTTCTTCAAACAGCACGGCGACTGGATCGACGTGGGCCAGCTCCGACACCTCAACGCTTGGACCGGCGGCCCTGGCTTCGGTGCCTTTGATCACTGCCGCTTCGACATGGAGGCTCAGTGCCTGCGGATCGGCAAGAAGGCCGCCGGCCGCCTCTTGGATGGCGTGGAGCACAACGGCTTCCCGGAGGCGCGATCCTGATGGCGCTCCTTCGCTGCCCCCACTGCCGCCATCCCCTCGATATGACCGATGTCGAGGTCTACGGGCGCTTCACGACCCTGCATGGTGACGACGGTCCGGTTGCGACCGAATGCGACGACTGCGGTCAGACCTTCTACGTCCAGGAGTACGTCAACCGCACGTGGTCGGTCGGCGTCGATGCGGATGCGGCTGCGGATCTGCTCGCCCCGTTTGTCGATGGGGTCGGCGCATGAAGCCGGCCGCGCCCCCGATCGGCGTCGCCGAGGATGCTCGCGGCATCGTCGTGAGCCTGCCGCCGCGCTTCTGGCTGCTGGTCAGCCTGCGCAAGCTCTTCCGGCGCATGCTGCCCGAGCCGATGGCCTGGACGTACCGGCTGCCGCGGACGATCGGCGCAGCGAAGCGCGTCGAGGTCTGGATCTCTGAGGTCGAGCTGCAGGTGCGCGCCGAGGAGCGCCGACGCGCCTGGACCGCGTCTGACGCGGAGTGGCACGACACCCCTCAGCCCACGCCCGCGGCGCCGATCGCCGCCGAGCCCGTGGTCGTCACGCTCCCGACGGAGGAGACCGGCCCGTCCGTCCTGGACCTGCTGCGCAGGCTCAACGAGGGCGCGACCATGGTGGCGACGATCGAGGAGGACGGCGTGCGCCGGTACCGCCTCGAGCCGCGCGGCTACCTCGTTCGGACCACGGTCGCCGAGCGCGCGATCCGCGAGCGCCTGGTCGCGCCCGGCAACGACGGGCTCCTCGGGCCCGACTTCTCGCAGACCTGGCGAGCACCGACCCGCGAGGAGGTCACCCGAGCCGAGCCGCGACCAACGAAAGCCAAGGGCAAAACCAAGGCCCCGACCAAGCGTCGAGCCCCCCCCGGCGGAGCTCTGCATCATCCGTCGACCATCACCCGTAGCGTCTGAGGAGGTCCGTCCATGCCGTCGCCGTCTCTCATTCACGCCGCCCGTCATGCCCCACATGCGCGCGCCGAGATCTTCCGCATGGCCCGCTTCATGGTCGAGCAGAAGAACGGCCCGGAGGGCGCCTGCACCATCGCTCACCTGTTCCAGAAAGGCTGGACGGAGGCGGAGGTCCATGCCTACCGCGACCCCGCCCGCGCGCTCATCCGAGGGCTGCCGCTGACGGGAGATCCGCCCGGCCGGCGCGAGGCCGAGGCGGCGGTAGAAGCCGTCCGGGAACTCCGGTTCGCGCGGGTGGCCGAGCGCTACCTCGCGCGGCGCGCTTGGGCGCCGCCCGTGATCTGGGAGCAGCCTGCGCCGGACGCCGTGTCGTGAAGACCGCCCTCATCATCCTGCGCGCCGACGGCAACCGCGAGGACCGCGACGTCGACATGGCCGGCGACCCCGGCCTCGCCGAGCTGCGCGACGTCCTAGAGCCGATCCTGGCCGGCCGGCCCGAGCATGTGGCTGTCCTCCATGACGGCAGACGCGCCGACATGTTCGTCCACGAGGACGGGCACGGCGCGGGCCTGCCCCGCAACGAGGCGGCGACGAAGATCTACCGCGCCTCGTGGCTGTCGCGGCACCCGTCCGATCACCCCGAAACTCTGCCCTGGATCGCCGGCACCGCCGTCGTCTTCGGCCGCATCGTGTGGAGCTGACCCGCCATGGCCTGCGACTGCATCGCCACCATGAACACCGCTCTGGCGGAGCGGAACACCGAGATCCAGCCGACGATCATCTTTGGCACGGAGGAGCGCCCGGGGTTCACCTGCGTCACCATCGTGACGGAGAAAATCAAGGCGCGCGGCCCGCGGGCGGCGGTGCCGCTCCCGAGCTTCTGCCCGTTCTGCGGGACGGCCTACGCCTTCACGGATGCCGATGGCGACGCCGGCGGCTCGCACGGGCAGGTGGCGGCATGACAGCGGGCCTGTCCACCGCATGCGACGTCTCCTCGGCCGAGGGCGTCGCAGCCGATGAGCTGAAGCAATTCATCGAGCGCCTGGAGCGCCTCGAGGAAGAGAAGGCCGGCATCATGGGCGACATCAAAGAGGTGTTCGCCGAGCTGAAGGGCCGGGGCTTCGACGCCAAAGCCATCCGCACCATCCTGCAGGTGCGCAAGCAGGACCACAGCGAGCGCCAGGAGCAGGAGGCGATCCTCGAGCTCTACATGCAAGCGCTGGGAATGGCGTAGCGATGGTTGCCCCGCCCCCGATCGCCATCGAAGATCTCGACCGCGAGGAGCTGTTGCAGCTCATCAAGGTGCGGCTTCCCTTCAACCTGCGTCCTGCAGAGCTGTGGCGGGCGCGTTGGGACGTCCTCGCACGGCGTGCGCTGGAAGCCCGCGAGCGCGAACTGGAGGCCTTCTCGGCGTACGTCGCGGCCTTCGCGCCGATCGACCCTTCATCGGTCGCGCAATCCTTCGTCGACCCCATCGCAGTCCGCGAGCGCAAGCGGGAGGAGCGGGAGCGTGCCGATCGCGCGGCGAAACGTCTTGAGGCCGCCCGGGACCGGGCCTGGGACGCGCTGCAAGCCAGCCACGGAAGGACTGCCGCATGACTGAACGACTCGCGACACAGCGGAAGCGCTACCGGATGGGCGATCCGCTCCTGCCCTTCGTCGAAGGTAATATGGGCGCACTCAGAGTGCTCACCGATCTGTCGCAGAAGATCCAGGGCATGGATTTTATGATGTTCGTCCTCGACCTCGACGACATGAACATCCGGGGCGCTCAAATCTGGGTGGCTTACAAGGATGTTTGTAGGAATGACCTCGAAGCGCTGATCAAGCGCGTGAAAGGTCGGGATCCTACGCTCGCGGACGCCATCAACGACGTCATCCCCGAGGGGGAGCGAGCAGTACCGCATGGAGGAAGCTTTGCGCACCTCTGACGCTTCGCAGGATCCCATCAGCTGGGCACTGGCCGCCCGGGCGATCACCGGCGGCGTCGCGCTCCAGCTCGACCTACCGGGCCGCGATCTCGCCGTCGCGATCGACATGACCCGTGACGAGGCGCGCGCCTTCGCCCGGGCGATCCTGGCGGCCGCCGGCGACGCGACCGAGCGCACCTTCCCGCACCCGCAGATCCCGGAGGCGTGAGCCATGTCCGAAGATCCCCAGCCCTTCGTGCACGTCTACCTCACCCCCGACCCGCTGTTCGCCGGCGAGATCCAGGAGGTCTGGGGCAAGGTCGTGGGCGACACCGTCCACTATGGCGCGTTCGGCTACTGCCTCGCCGGCGAAGGGCGCCAGTGGCATCGCCAGCGCTGGGCTGCGGAAAACTACGCGCGCCAGCTCCAGGCCGCGAAGCTCGCCGAGTTGCGTGCCGAGGTCGCCCGCATCGAGAGCTACCGCTTCGGGAGGCCGGGATCGTGACCCGCCAGCGCGAAAGCGACGACTACGCGGCCGGCTACGCCGACGCCATGCGCGACGCGGCCGCTCGCAGCGCCAAGCGTGCGGTCGACCTCCACACTCGCGCCAGCATGCTGACCCGTGAAGCGAAATCGCTTCTCCGGCGGTCCGAGCAGCTGCGGGACGAGGCGGAAGCCTTCCACGACGCGGCGCAGAACGTCTGGGCGCAGTGGTCGGATCGGCGGAACTGGCCGGATGTGATGGCGCGGGTCGCTGATGCGCGAACCGGGCAAGCTGCGGCATCATCCAAGCCGACCCTCGCCCTCGGCGATCCGGAGCCACCGGCTGCTCCGGCGCTGCCGGCGGAGGAAGAGATGCGCCGCGCAGCCGGCCAAGCGTGGAGGGCGTGAAGTGGGACGGCCGCAGCTCATCCCCGAGGTCGGCGACGTGCCTGTGGCGAAGGTGGCGTCGCGCATGGGGTTCGCCGGCGTGCGCGAGTTCGAGTCGGCGCTGCCCGAGCTGCGCCGGCGCGGCTTCCCTGCTGCCGACCCGACCTCCGGCCACTACTGCATCGAGGCGATCGACCGCTGGCGCCGGCGGCGTCATCCCGATCTCTTCCCCGAATTGACAGTCCTCGGCGAGGCGCGTGACGCTTCGGTCGCCAGACAGCGACTCGCGGAGAGACGAACCGGTGGGCACCGTGAAGATCCCCTACCTCGTCGTTCGTGAGCGGCACGGCAAACGGTTGGCCTACTGGTGCCCGACGCCGAAGATGAAGGCTGCGGGGTTCTCGCTGATCGCGCTGGGCCCTGACGGGCCTGATGCCTGGCGCGATGCCAGGACTTGGAACGAGCGCTGGCAGGCGCACCGCAAGGGCGTGAAGGCGTCGGAGAAGCCGAAGTGGCCGCGTGGCTCGCTGGGCGAGGCCTATGATCGCTACCGAGCCACAGAGGGCTGGAACCGCAAGCAAGCGCGCACCCGCGAGGACTGGGAGCGGGGCTGGCGCTACATCGCCCCGATCTTCGGCGACGTCGCCCCTCACACGGTCGACTACGACCTGATCGATGCTTGGTACGCCGACCTGATCGAGTCGGCCGGCGTGCGCGAGGCGCACCGGGCCATGAAGATCTGGCGCGCGCTCTGGGTCGTGGCGGCCGCCATGAGCGGCGGCCGGCCGTTCTACTGCGCCCGCGGCGCGGACCCTTCGCTCGGCGTCCGCCGCGTCACACCCAAGGCGCGGGCGGCGATCTGGCAGGAGCACGAGCTGCGGCGGATCATCCACCGCGCCTGGCGCGAGGGCTATCGTGGCCTCGCCTGCCTCGTGTCGATCATGTGGGACACCGCCTTCTCGCCGGTCGACGCGCGATCCCTCACGGCCGGGCAGCTCGTGCGCGTCGGTCGCTTCGGAGCCTTCGAGATCGGCCGGGCTAAGACGGGGCAGGCGGCGATCGGCACGCTGTCGCGGCGGTCGGCCGTGCTGATGCGGGCCTACCTTGAGGGCCTCGGCCTGCGGCCGTTGCCGTCCACGCCGCTGTTCCGCACCCGGGAAGGAGCCCCGTATCGGAAGAACTCGCTCGCCGAGGACTTCCGCGATCTGCGTCGCTTGGTCGATCCGAAGGAGACTCGACAGATGCTCGACATCCGGCGGTCGGTCGCGATCGAGGCGAGGGCAGGGGGCGCGTCGCGGGAGCACCTCGGCGCCAAGCTCGCCAACTCGATCGCCGCCAACGCGGAGCTGGAGCGGACCTACCAGCCTGTCGATATCGATGCCGTTCAGGCGGTCGACCGCGCGCGGCTCAACGCCCGGAGGAGGGCGCGTGCCACGAGGGCCTCGAAGTGAGTCCGCCGGCGAAGATCGCCTACTACGTCATCCGCGAGCGCCACGGGCGTAAGCTCGGCTACTGGTGTCCAACGCCCAGGATGAAGGCGCTCGGCTTCAGCCTCGTCCCGTGCGGCGAGGATGGTCCGGAGGCGAGGGCGCAGGCGGCCCTATGGACGGCGCGCTGGCAGGAGGCCCGGGCGGCCAGCCGCGGTGAGCCGGCCGCGATCTCTCCATCACGGAGCGGGTACGTCTACTTCCTGAGGTGCGGGGACCGGATCAAGATCGGCTTCTCGAAACAGCCGCTGTCACGCGCCGGCGACCTGGCGACCGGAATGCCGGACAAGCCGAGCATGATTGCCGCCTTCCGCGGCACCAAGGCCGAAGAGACCAGACTACACCGGCGCTTCGATGCCTACCGTCGCAAGGGCGAGTGGTTCACCGCCAGCCCGCTGATCATGAAGACGATTATGCGCAGCGTGATGATCGGACGGCTGGACATGCCGGATGTCGACGTGCCGAACGAACAAACCGGGTCTGAAAGTTTGACAGCTTGACCGTAGCCGGTTGAACGGCGTGGCCGTACCGTCGTGATAACCGTCTGCGATAATGAGATAAAAGTGGCGCGGGCGACGGGGCTCGAACCCGCGACCTCCGGCGTGACAGGCCGGCACTCTAACCAACTGAGCTACGCCCGCACGGCGTGGTCGCCTTCGGTGGGGGCGTTTCGCCCGGCGACGGGGCGGGGTTTATGGGGCGCCCGGGGCCCTGTCAAGCGCATCCGCCACGGATTCGTACCGGCACCGTCCGCGGGCCCCACGCGCAGGCATACCAGCCCCCCGACTCGGGGCCTGCGCGCTTCCGTCGTGTTGTGTCGCGGCCGCGCAAGCCCATCTCGGACATGACTGACAGGAAGGCTGACAGCGCGCTTTGTGCGACGCGACAAGCCATTGTCACGGACCGGCGGCTCGACTAAGCCTCCGGCCGCGCGCATCCTGGCATAAGAACAATTCCACGGGCGGATCCGGGTCGGCGTCGCACCGCGGTTTCACTCGTCTCGCGAGGCCCTGGCATGACCGGATTGTTGGCGGATTACCTGCCGCTCATCGTGTTCATCGGCGTGGCGCTGTTCATCGCCACGGCGCTGCTGGTCGTCCCCTTCCTGGTGGCCTTCAAGAGCCCCGATCCCGAGAAGCTCTCGGCCTACGAGTGCGGTTTCAACGCGTTCGACGACGCCCGCATGAAGTTCGACGTGCGCTTCTACCTCGTCGCCATCCTGTTCATCATCTTCGACCTCGAGGTCGCGTTCCTCTTCCCCTGGGCGATCACCTTCGGGGATCTGGGCTGGTTCGGCTTCTGGTCGATGATCGTCTTCCTGGGCGTGCTGACGGTCGGTTTCGTCTACGAGTGGCGCAAGGGCGCCCTCGAATGGGATTGACGTCCCGCCGCTCGCCGCCCGCACTGAATTCCTGAGTCGCCGATGGCCCTGATCACCGACACCAACCGCGCCCCCGCGATCGCGCCCCAGCCGAAGGGGATCATCGATCCCAACACCGGCCGCCCGATCGGCGCGGACGATCCGACCTTCCTGTCGATCAGCGACGAGCTGGCCGACCGGGGCTTCCTGCTCACCACCACGGACGAGCTGATCAACTGGGCCCGCACGGGCTCGCTGATGTGGATGACCTTCGGTCTCGCCTGCTGCGCGGTCGAGATGATGCAGATGTCGATGCCGCGCTACGATTGCGAGCGATTCGGCTTCGCGCCCCGCGGCTCGCCCCGCCAGTCCGACGTGATGATCGTCGCCGGCACGCTGACCAACAAGATGGCCCCGGCGCTCCGCAAGGTCTACGACCAGATGCCGGAGCCGCGCTACGTCATCTCGATGGGCTCCTGCGCCAACGGCGGCGGCTACTACCACTACTCCTACTCGGTGGTGCGCGGCTGCGACCGGGTGGTGCCGGTGGACATCTACGTGCCCGGCTGCCCGCCCACCGCCGAGGCGCTGCTCTACGGCGTGCTGCTGCTGCAGAAGAAGATCCGCCGGACCGGCACGATCGAGCGCTGAGGAGCGGCCATGACGAACGGCATCTCGATCCTGCCCCACACCCAGCCGGTCTACGGCGACGCGGCCGTGGCCGCCATGGCCGAGCGCGTCGTCGGCGCCCTCGGACCGGCGGTGGTGTCCCACGCCATCGCGTTCGGCGAGCTAACGCTGGTGGTCCAGGCCTCCGACATCGTCTACGCGCTCACCTACCTGCGCGACGATCCGGCCTGCGCGTTCCGCAACTTCATCGACATATGCGGAGTGGACTATCCGCAGCGCGAGAAGCGCTTCGACGTGGTCTACCACCTGCTCTCCCTGCGCCATAACCTGCGCATCCGGCTGAAGGTGCAGACCGACGAGGTGACGCCGGTCCCCTCGGTGATCGAGGTCTTCCCGGCGGCCAACTGGTACGAGCGCGAGACCTACGACCTCTACGGGATCCTGTTCTCGGGCCATCCCGACCTGCGCCGCCTGCTCACCGATTACGGCTTCGAGGGGCATCCCCTGCGCAAGGACTTCCCGCTCACCGGCTTCGTCGAGGTCCGCTACGACCAGGACCAGGCGCGGGTGGTCTACGAGCCGGTGCAGCTGACGCAGGAATTCCGGAACTTCGACTTCTTGTCGCCGTGGGAAGGCACCGACTACGTGCTGCCCGGCGACGAGAAGACGTCGGCATGAGCCGCGGAGACCGTCCGTGACCGAACACAACATCCGCAACTTCGCGATCAACTTCGGCCCGCAGCACCCGGCGGCGCACGGGGTGCTGCGCCTCGTGCTCGAACTCGACGGCGAGGTGGTCGAGCGGGTCGACCCGCATATCGGGCTGCTCCACCGCGGCACCGAGAAGCTGATCGAGTACAAGACCTACCTGCAGGCGACGCCCTATTTCGACCGGCTCGACTACGTGTCGCCGATGAACCAGGAGCACGCCTTCTGCCTGGCGATCGAGAAGCTCGCCGGGATCGAGGTGCCGCGGCGCGCGCAGCTGATCCGCGTGCTGTTCTGCGAGATCGGCCGCCTGCTGTCGCACCTGCTCAACGTCACCACGCAGGCGATGGACGTCGGCGCCCTCACGCCCCCGCTCTGGGGCTTCGAGGAGCGCGAGAAGCTGATGATCTTCTACGAGCGGGCCTCCGGCGCCCGGCTCCACGCCAACTACTTCCGGCCGGGCGGCGTCCACCAGGACCTGCCGCCGAAGCTCATCGACGACATCGACGCGTTCTGCGACCCGTTCCTGCAGGTCGTCCAGGACCTCGACGACCTCGTCATGGCCAACCGCATCTTCAAGCAGCGCAACGTCGATATCGGCATCGTGTCGGTGGACGAGGCGATGCAGTGGGGCTTCTCGGGCGTGATGGTGCGCGGCTCGGGCATCCCGTGGGACCTGCGCAAGGCGCAGCCCTACGAGTGCTACGAGGAGATGGAATTCGACGTCCCCGTCGGGAAGAACGGCGACACCTACGATCGCCAGGTGATCCGCATGGAGGAGATGCGCCAGTCGGTGCGCATCATGAAGCAGTGCATCGCCAAGCTGCGCGAGCCCGCCGGCCAGGGGCCGATCGCCTCCGTCGACGGCAAGTTCGCGCCGCCGCCGCGCCGGGAGATGAAGCGCTCGATGGAGGCGCTCATCCACCACTTCAAGCTCTACACCGAGGGCTTCCACGTGCCCGAGGGCGAGGTCTACGCCGCGGTCGAGGCGCCGAAGGGCGAGTTCGGCGTGTATCTGGTGTCCGACGGCACCAACAAGCCGTATCGCTGCAAGATCCGCGCGCCGGGCTTCGCGCATCTTCAGGCGATGGACTGGATGTGCCGCGGGCACCTCTTAGCCGACGTGTCCTGCGTGCTCGGCACGCTCGACATCGTGTTCGGCGAAGTGGATCGGTAAGACAGAAGCGATGGCAAACCGCAGACTCGCCCCCGCCTCGGAGCAGCCCGAGAGCTTCGCGTTCTCCCCCGAGAACGCCGAGTGGGCCAGGACCCAGATCGCAAAGTACCCGGAAGGCCGTCAGGCCTCCGCGGTGATCTCGCTGCTCTGGCGGGCGCAGGAGCAGAACGGCGGCTGGCTGCCGCGCGCGGCCATCGAGGCTGTGGCGGCCGAGCTCGGCATGCCGAACATCCGCGTGCTGGAGGTGGCGACCTTCTACACGATGTTCGCCCTGGAGCCGGTCGGGCGGTTCTGGATCCAGGTCTGCGGCACGGTCCCGTGCGATTCCTGCGGCGCGCGGGGCCTCAAGGAGATGCTCCAGGCCCGCCTCGGACCGGCCGGCCACGTCTCGGCCGACGGCAACTTCTCGTGGCTCGAGGTCGAGTGCCTCGGCGCCTGCTGCAACGCGCCGATGGTCCAGATCAACCAGGATTACTACGAGGACCTGACGCCCGAGTCCCTCGGCCAGCTGATGGACGACCTCGCCGCCGGCCGGCCCGTGAAGGTCGGCTCGCAGACTGGGCGCGTCTCGTCCGAGCCCCAGGGCGCCGTGAACACCCTCACCGACCCGACACTGTTCGACGGGTCGCGGGTCGGCGCGTGGCGCAAGCGCTTCGAGGAGGCCGGCAAGGCCGAGGAGCCGGCCGCCGCGCCGGTGTCCAAGACCGGCGAGGCGGCCTCCGGAACCCAGCAGGCCGCCGAGAACCCGAAGCCGGCCCGGCCCGACGCCGGCCGCCCGGTGGAGCGTTCCGTGAGCGACGCCCCGGCCCAGCGCGCCGCCGGCGGCGAGACGCCGGTCAAGCCCGAGGATCGCGCGGACGCGGCCGAGCGCGGCCGGTCCACCGCCAAGCACGGCGCCGCCCGCCAGGGCGACGCGGACGTGCTCGACTCGCCGGCCAAGCGCGTCGCCGAGGGCGAGCCCGCGGCCGGCGAGCAGGGCCACCAGGCGGTGCCGGACCGCGACGCCGTCCCGCAGCAGCCGGAAGCCTCTGGGGCCAGCGAGGGCGAGATGGCGGCCGAGGCCGAGGAGGCCCGCATCGCCGGCGCCCTCGCGGCCCTGCCGAAGGACGCCAGCCCCGAGCAGAAGGCGGACGCCGTGGGCAAGCGCCCGCCGGGCCTCGACGCGGCCCGCGCCGGGAAGCCGGACGAGCTGACGCGCATCAAGGGCATCGGCCCGGGCAACAGCCAGCGCCTGAACGGGCTCGGCATCTACCACTTCGACCAGATTGCCGCCTGGTCCCGCGACGAGATCGCCTGGGTCGGCACCTACCTCGCGTTCCCGGGTCGCATCGACCGCGAGAACTGGGTGGGGCAGGCCAAGGCCCTGTCGGCGCCGGCTCAGTGAGGACCTGACATGCTGTCGGATCAGGATCGCATCTTCACCAACCTCTACGGGCTGCACTCGCCGGGCCTGGAGGCCGCCAAGAAGCGCGGCGCGTGGGACGGGACCAAGTTCCTCCTGGAGCAGGGCCGCGACTGGATCATCGAGGAGATGAAGGCCTCGGGCCTGCGCGGCCGCGGCGGCGCGGGCTTCCCCACCGGCCTCAAGTGGTCGTTCATGCCCAAGAAGTCGGACGGGCGCCCGCACTACCTCGTGGTCAACGCCGACGAGTCGGAGCCGGGCACCTGCAAGGACCGGGAGATCATGCGGCACGATCCGCATCTCCTGATCGAGGGCTGCATGCTGGCCTGCTTCGCGATGAACGCGCATGCCTGCTACATCTACATCCGCGGCGAGTACGTCGCCGAGAAGCACGCGCTCCAAAAGGCCGTGGACGAGGCCTACGCGGCCCGGCTCGTCGGCCAGTCGAACGTGCACGACTACCCGTTCGACATCTACGTCCACCACGGCGCGGGCGCCTATATCTGCGGCGAGGAGACGGCGCTCATCGAGAGCCTGGAGGGCAAGAAGGGGATGCCGCGGCTGAAGCCGCCGTTCCCCGCCAATATGGGCCTCTACGGCTGCCCCACGACCGTGAACAACGTCGAGTCGATCGCGGTCGCCGGCACGATCCTGCGCCGGGGCGGCGCGTGGTTCGCCGGCCTCGGCGGCAAGAACAACACCGGCACCAAGCTCTTCTGCGTCTCCGGGCACGTCAACAAGCCGTGCAACGTCGAGGAGGAGCTCGGCATCACCTTCCGCGAACTCATCGACCGCCATTGCGGCGGCATGCGCGGCGGCTGGGACAACCTGCTGTGCTCGATCCCGGGCGGCTCCTCGGTGCCGCTGGTGCCGGCCGAGCAGATCGTCGACGCCAAGATGGACTTCGACACCCTGCGCAACCTGGGTTCCGGCCTCGGCACGGCGGCGGTGATCGTCCTCGACAAGTCCACCGACATCGTCGCGGCGATCACGCGGATCTCGTACTTCTACAAGCACGAGTCCTGCGGCCAGTGCACGCCCTGCCGCGAGGGCACCGGCTGGATGTGGCGGGTGATGCAGCGCATGACCGAGGGCCGCGCGCAGAAGCGCGAGATCGACATGCTGTTCGAGGTCACCAAGCAGATCGAGGGTCACACGATCTGCGCGCTCGGCGACGCGGCGGCCTGGCCGATCCAGGGCCTGATCCGGCACTTCCGCCCGGAGATCGAGAAGCGCATCGACCGCTACACCGCCAACCCGCACAGCGAGCCTGTGCCGATGGCCGCGGAGTGATCCGATGACGAGCCAGCCTGACAACCTGATGCTCGTGTACCTGCGGCGGATCGACGAGAAGGTCGATCGCCTCAGCGATGATGTCCGAGAACTGAAAGGCCGCATGGCCGCGGTCGAAGAGAATCTGGCTGGCGTCCACCGGCGGATCGACAGGGTCGAGCTTCGCATCGAGCGGATCGAGCGACGCCTCGATCTCGCCGACGCCCCGCACTGAGATTGCACCGATGACAAAAATCCTCGTCGACGGCACCGAGGTCGACGTCCCCGCCGATTACACGCTGCTCCAGGCCTGCGAGGCCGCGGGGGCCGAGATCCCGCGCTTCTGCTTCCACGAGCGCCTGTCGATCGCCGGCAATTGCCGCATGTGCCTCGTCGAGCTGAAGGGCGCGCCGAAGCCGGTGGCCTCCTGCGCCTATGCGGTGAAGGATTGCCGCCCCGGCCCGAACGGCGAGCCGCCGGAGGTGCTGACCCGCTCGCAGGGCACCAAGAAGGCGCGGGAAGGGGTGATGGAGTTCCTCCTCATCAACCACCCCCTCGACTGCCCGATCTGCGACCAGGGCGGCCACTGCGACCTGCAGGACCAGGCCATGGCCTACGGGGTCGATTCGACCCGATACACGGAGAACAAGCGCGCGGTCGAGGAGAAGCATATCGGGCCGCTGGTGCGAACCGCGATGAACCGCTGCATCCACTGCACCCGCTGCGTGCGCTTCCTCGCCGAGGTGGCGGGCGTGCCCGACCTCGGCGCCATCGGTCGCGGCGAGGACATGGAGATCACCAGCTACCTCGAGCAGTCGATGGCCTCGGAGCTCCAGGGCAACGTCGCCGACCTCTGCCCGGTCGGCGCCCTCGTGCACCGGCCACAGAGCTACAACGTCCGCCCCTGGGAGCTGAACAAGACCGAGTCGGTCGACGTGATGGACGCGGTCGGCTCGTCGATCCGCATCGACACCCGCGGCCGCGAGGTCATGCAGATCGAGCCGCGGATCAGCGAGGAGATCAACGAGGAGTGGATCTCCGACAAGACGCGCTACCACATCGACGGGCTGCGGATGCAGCGCCTCGACCGGCCCTACCTGCGCGAGAACGGTCGCCTGCGTCCCGCCTCCTGGGGTGAGGCGTTCCAGGCCATTGCCGCCCGGGTGAAGGGCGCGGATCCGAAGCGCGTCGGCGCTGTGGTCGGCGACCTCGCGGGCGTCGAGGAGATCTTCGCGCTCCGCGAGCTGATGAAGGGTCTCGGCTCGCCGAACCTCGACTGCCGCCAGACCGATGCCGGCCTCGACCCGGCGCTCGGCCGCGCCTCCTACATCTTCAACCCGACGATCGCGGGCCTCGAGGCCGCGGACGCGATCCTGATCGTCGGCGCCAACCCGCGCACCGAGGCCTCGCTGCTGAACGTGCGGATCCGCAAGCGCTGGCGCATGGCGCCGCTGGCGGTGGGCGTGATCGGCGAGCCGGTCGACCTGACCTATCCGAGCCACTACATCGGCGCCGGCCCCGATTCGCTGGCGGCGCTCGCCCGCGGCGAGCACAGCTTCCTCGACGTGCTCAAGGAGGCCAAGGCGCCGCTCGTGATCGTCGGCGCGAGCGCCGCGCCGGACGTCCTGGCCGCTGCAGCCTCCCTCGCGAAGGAGATCGGCGCGGTCTCGGCCGAGTGGAACGGCTTCGGCGTGCTGCACACGGCCGCTGCCCGGGTCGGGGCGCTCGATCTCGGCTTCGTGCCGGGGGAGGGCGGATTGACCTTCGCGCAGATGCTGGAGCCCGGCGCCCTCGACGTCCTGTTCAACCTCGGCGCCGACGAGCGTGACGTCGCCCCGGGCGCTTTCGTGGTCTACCAGGGCAGCCACGGAGATCGCGGGGCCTCCCGCGCCGACGTGATCCTGCCGGGGGCCGCCTATAGCGAGAAGTCGGCGACCTGGGTGAACACGGAAGGCCGGGTCCAGATGGGCAACCGCGCCGCCTTCCCGCCGGGCGACGCCCGCGAGGATTGGGCGATCCTCCGCGCCCTCTCGGACGTGCTGGGCAAGCGCCTGCCGTTCGACTCGCTCACCGCCCTCCGCCGGGCGCTCTACGCCGCCCACCCGCATCTGGCGGCGATCGGGGCCGTGGAGCCCGGCACCGTCGCGGAAGCGGTCGACCGGCTCGCCGGTCTCGGCGGCTCCGCGACCGGACCGGCCTTCGCGTCGCCGGTGACCGACTTCTACCTCACCAACCCGATCGCCCGCGCCTCGCGCATCCTCGCGGAGTGCTCGCGCCTCGCCCGGGAGCGTGCCGCCGAGGCGCGGCCCCTCGCGGCGGCCGAGTAGGAGCTCAAGACCGATGACGCCGCTCGAAATCCTCGGGACCGTGCTCCTGATCGTGCTGAAGAGCTTCGTGCTCCTCTCGGCGCTCCTCGTGTTCATCGCCTACGCGCTGCTCGCCGACCGGAAGATCTGGGCGGCGGTGCAGCTCCGGCGCGGCCCGAACGTGGTCGGGCCGTTCGGCCTGTTCCAGTCCTTCGCCGACCTGATCAAGTTCGTGATCAAGGAGCCGGTGATCCCGGCGGGCGCCAACAAGGCGATCTACCTGCTGGCGCCGCTGGTCTTCGCGATGCTCGCCCTGTCGAGCTGGGCGGTGATCCCGCTCGCCGACGGCTGGGCGATCGCCGACATCAACGTCGGCATTACCTACATCTTCGCGATCTCGTCGCTCGGCGTGTACGGCGTCATCATGGGCGGCTGGGCGTCGAACTCGAAATACGCGTTCCTCGGCGCGCTCCGCTCGGCGGCGCAGATGATCTCGTACGAGGTGTCGCTCGGCTTCGTGATCATCTGCGTGCTACTCTGCGCCGGCTCGCTCAACCTCTCGCGCATCGTCATGGCGCAGGACACCAGTCTCGGGATCTTCGGCTGGTACTGGCTGTGGCTGTTCCCGATGTTCGTGGTGTTCTTCGTCTCGGCGCTCGCCGAGACCAACCGCCCGCCCTTCGACCTGCCGGAGGCCGAGTCGGAGCTCGTGGCCGGCTACATGGTCGAGTATTCCTCGACCCCGTACCTGCTGTTCATGCTCGGCGAGTACGTCGCCATCATGAGCATGTGCGCCCTCGGGACCATCCTGTTCATGGGCGGCTGGCTGTCCCCGATCCCGTTCGCGCCCTTCACCTGGGTGCCGGGCGTGATCTGGTTCACCCTGAAGGCCAGCTTCCTGTTCTTCCTGTTCGCGATGGTGAAGTCCATCGTGCCCCGCTACCGCTACGATCAGCTCATGCGCCTCGGCTGGAAGGTCTTCCTGCCGATCTCCCTGATCTCGGTCGTCGTCGTCGCCTTCGTGCTCAAGCTGACCGGCCTCGCGCCGGGCGCCTGAGCCCACCCTTCGCATCGGAGATCCGGGCATGAAGCTCGATCAGGTCGCCAAGAGCCTTCTCCTGAAGGAGTTCGTGTCGGGGATGATCCTCGGCATGCGCTACTTCTTCAAGCCGAAGGCCACGATCAACTACCCCTTCGAGATGGGCCACCGCGGCCCGCGCTTCCGGGGCGAGCACGCCCTGCGCCGCTACCCCAACGGCGAGGAGCGCTGCATCGCCTGCAAGCTCTGCGAGGCGATCTGCCCGGCGCAGGCGATCACCATCGAGGCGGGCCCCCGCCGCAACGACGGCACACGCCGGACGACGCGCTACGACATCGACATGGTGAAGTGCATCTACTGCGGCATGTGCCAGGAGGCCTGCCCGGTGGACGCCATCGTCGAGGGCCCCAACTTCGAATTCTCGGTGGAGACCCGGGAGGAGCTTCTCTACGACAAGCAGAAGCTCCTGCTGAACGGCGACCGCTGGGAGCGTGAGATCGCCCGCAACATCGCGATGGACGCGCCGTATCGCTGACGCGTCGTCCCGAAGGGCGGCCGCCGGCTTTCGGAAGAAGATGATGCGAGAACAAGCCTTTAGAGCACCGTGCCGGTTCCCGTTTCCGGTGCGATCCTCTAGAGCCATGCCGGGGGCGCTGTTGTGCCCCCGCCGACCGGGTTCTATAGACGGGCCGCCCGCTGCGGACCGTCTCCACGCACGGCAGAAGGGGCCGCTCCGGCGGCCGATCCCGACCAGCGCATGACCGCAGCAGCCGCCTTCTTCTATCTGTTCGCGAGCATCACGGTCGCGTCGGGCTTCATGGTGATCGCCTCGCGCAATCCCGTCGCCTCGGTGCTGTTCCTGATCCTCGCCTTCGTGAACGCCGCCGGACTGTTCGTCCTGATGGGCGCCGAGTTCCTCGCGATGATCCTCGTGGTCGTCTACGTCGGCGCGGTCGCGGTCCTGTTCCTGTTCGTCGTGATGATGCTCGACGTCGATTTCGCCGAGCTGCGCCAGGGCTTCCAGCAATACTTGCCGATTGGCGCCCTGATCGGCGCGATCTTCCTGGTCGAGTTGCTGCTGGTCGTCGGCTCGTGGAGCATCGACCCGGGCCTCGTCCAGGCCCCGCTCGGCAACGTCGCGGCCGCCGAGAACCTCACCAACGCCCAGGCGCTCGGCCGGGTGATCTACACGGACTACGCCTACTTCTTCCAGCTCGCCGGCCTGATCCTGCTGGTCGCCATGATCGGCGCGATCGTGCTGACGCTGCGCGACCGGCCGGGCGTCAAGCGCCAGAACATCGCGGTCCAGAACGCCCGCACCCAGGCCATGGCGGTGGAGACCCGCAAGGTCCCGTCGCGCCAGGGTGTCGAGGTCTGATGATCGCCCGGAGATTCGAACGATGATCGGCCTGAGCCACTATCTCACCGTCGCGGCGATCCTGTTCACGCTCGGCGTGCTCGGCATCTTCATCAACCGCAAGAACATCATCGTCATCCTGATGTCGGTCGAGCTGATCCTGCTCTCGGTCAACATCAACCTCGTCGCCTTCTCGACGCAGCTGAACGACATCACCGGACAGGTCTTCGCCCTGTTCGTGCTGACCGTCGCGGCCGCCGAATCGGCGATCGGCCTCGCCATCCTGGTGGTGTTCTTCCGCAACCGCGGCTCGATCGCGGTGGAGGACGTGAGCATGATGAAAGGGTGATTCGGTGTCGGCCGCTCGCTGCATCGCAGCCGGTGTCATGGCCTTAGCCGTGTTCGACGGCTCTGTTGGTGCGGGCCTCCCGCCCAGCAATCCGGCGAAGGCAGATGATCTCAGCTCCGTCGCATCGAAAAAGCCGACGCAAGATGATGTCTACGATTTCGACCCGCGACCTCGGCGCGACCGCCCAAATCGTGAACGCATCTACGAGATTGGCGAGGCCGTGCCGTGCAACGAATGCGAGTTTTCGAAGCGAAACCCCGACGGCAGCGTCACGCATTGGTTCAAAATGTGCGGCTGCGGGAGATTTTGAGTCCATCGATGCGGGTCAATGACGGAACTGCATTGCCGGCCGGTCGAACGATCGAACTGAGGACCTACGAGTAGGATGTATCACGCGATCGTCTTCTTCCCGCTTATCGGCTTCCTGATTGCCGGCTTGTTCGGCCGGTACATCGGGGCGCGGGCCTGCGAGTACATCACCACGGCGTTCCTCGCCTTCACGGCGCTGATCGCCTGGGGCGTGTTCCTCGACGGCGGCCACGCCGAGCGGGTGCAGGTTGCGTCCTGGTTCTCGGCCGGCGACCTGCAGGTCGACTGGGCCTTCAAGGTCGACACCCTGACGCGGGTGATGCTGGTCGTCGTGACCACCGTCTCGACCCTCGTGCACCTCTACTCCGTGGGCTACATGGAGGAGGACCCGCACCGGCCGCGCTTCTTCGCCTACCTGTCGCTGTTCACCTTCGCCATGCTGATGCTGGTGACGGCCGACAACCTCGTGCAGATGTTCTTCGGCTGGGAGGGCGTGGGCCTCGCCTCCTACCTGCTGATCGGGTTCTGGTACGAGAAGCCCTCGGCCAACGCCGCCGCCATGAAGGCGTTCATCGTCAACCGCGTGGGCGATTTCGGCTTCTCCCTCGGCATCTTCCTGACCTTCGTGCTCACCGGCTCGGTGGCCTTCGACGCGATCTTCGGCAAGGTCGACGCGATCAAGACGCTCACCTTCCACTTCCTCGGCTACGACTGGAACGCACTGACCCTCGCCTGCCTGCTGCTGTTCATGGGCGCCATGGGCAAGTCGGCGCAGTTCCTGCTGCACACGTGGCTCCCGGACGCGATGGAGGGCCCGACACCGGTCTCGGCGCTGATCCACGCCGCCACCATGGTGACCGCGGGCGTGTTCATGGTCGCGCGCCTCTCGCCGCTCTTCGAGGAGGCGCCGAACGCGCTCATCGTCGTGACGGTGATCGGCGGCATCACGGCGTTCTTCGCGGCCACGATCGGGCTGGTGCAGAACGACATCAAGCGGGTGATCGCCTACTCGACCTGCTCGCAGCTCGGCTACATGTTCGTGGCGCTCGGCGTCGGCGCCTACTCGGCCGGCGTGTTCCACCTCTTCACCCACGCCTTCTTCAAGGCGCTGCTGTTCCTCGGGGCCGGCTCGGTCATCCACGCGATGCACCACGAGCAGGACATGCGGAACATGGGCGGCCTGCGCCGCTACATCCCCTACACCAGCGCCATGATGGCGATCGGCTCCCTGGCGCTGATCGGCTTCCCCTACACGGCCGGCTACTACTCGAAGGACGCGATCATCGAGGCCGCCTACGCGTCGACCCGGCCGGGCCACACCCTCGCCTTCCTGTGCGTCGTGGTGGCGGCGTTCTTCACCTCGTTCTACTCGTGGCGCCTGTTCTTCATGACCTTCGAGGGTCCGGCGCGCTGGGGCGCGCACGCGGCCCACGGTCACCACGACGCCCCCGCGGTCGCGCACTCTACCATGGCGCACGAGGCCGACGGCGCGCCGGGCCACACCGAGGGCGTCGCCCACGACGACAAGGGCCACGACGTCGAGCCGGCGCACAGGAGCGACCTCGTCGCCGACGACCATCACGGGCACGGCCACCACGGCGACCACACGCCCCACGAGAGCCCGCTGGTGATGACGGTCCCGCTGGCGATCCTCGCCTTCGGCGCGCTGTTCGCCGGGATCATCTTCCACAACCGCTTCATCGGCGAGGGGATGGACGCGTTCTGGGGCCACGCCCTGGCGCACGGGCCGAACAACCACATCATGCACGAGATCCACGAGGTCCCGGCTCTGGTCTCCTACTCGCCGCTCGTCATGCTGATCCTCGGCTTCGTGCTGGCCTACTGGATGTACATCCGCCGGCCGGAGCTTCCGGGCCAGCTCGCCGCGCAGCAGCCGTCGCTGTACCGGTTCCTGCTCAACAAGTGGTACTTCGACGAGATCTACGACCGGATCTTCGTCCGCCCGGCCAAGGATTTCGGCCTGTTCCTCTGGAAGGAGGGCGACGGCCGGATCATCGACGGCCTCGGCCCCAACGGCATCGCGGCGCGCGTCGTGGACGTGACCCGCGGGGTCGTCCGGCTCCAGACCGGCTACCTGTACCATTACGCCTTCGTGATGCTCATCGGCGTCGCCGGCCTGATCAGCTGGTACCTGATGTCCGGCCTGCCCAAGGGTGCTCACTGACATGCTCGGCCTCGGCATCCTCTCCGGCCTGCTGATCGTGCCGCTCTGCGGCGCGGCCTTCATCCTGACGCTGAACGGCGACGAGGAATCGGTCGCGCGCAACAGCCGCTGGGCCGCGCTCGCCACCACGGTGGTCACCTTCCTGCTCTCCCTGGTGGCCTGGAGCCGCTACGACGCCGCCTCGTCGAGCTTCCAGCTGGTGGAGAGCCACGCCTGGCTCACCGAGACGATCCGGTTCAAGCTCGGCGTCGACGGCTTCTCGATGCCGCTGATCCTGCTGACCACGTTCCTGATGCCGTTCTGCATCGGCGCCTCGTGGCACTCGATCCACTTCCGGGTGAAGGAGTACTTCGTCGCCTTCCTCGTCCTCGAGACGACGATGATCGGCGTGTTCGCCTCCCTCGACCTGCTGCTGTTCTACCTGTTCTTCGAGGCCGGCCTGATCCCGATGTTCCTGATCATCGGCATCTGGGGCGGGCAGCGCCGGATCTACGCGAGCTTCAAGTTCTTCCTCTACACCCTGCTCGGCTCGGTGCTGATGCTGCTCGCCGTGATGGCGATGTACTGGCAGGCCGGCACCACCGACATCCCGACCCTGCTGCAGTACCGCTTCCCGGTGCAGATGCAGACCTGGCTGTGGCTCGCCTTCTTCGCCTCGTTCGCGGTGAAGATGCCGATGTGGCCGGTCCACACCTGGCTGCCCGACGCCCACGTGGAGGCCCCCACCGCCGGCTCCGTGATCCTGGCCGGCATCCTCCTGAAGATGGGCGGCTACGGCTTTATCCGGATCTCGCTGCCGATGCTGCCGGTGGCGAGCCAGGAGTTCGCGCCCTTCGTCTTCGCCCTCTCGGTGATCGCGATCATCTTCACCTCGCTCACCGCGATGATGCAGACCGACATCAAGAAGCTGATCGCCTACTCGTCGGTGGCCCATATGGGCTTCGTGACGCTCGGCCTGTTCACCTTGAACGAGCAGGGCATCCAGGGCGCGCTGTTCCTGATGATCTCCCACGGCATCGTGTCGGGGGCGCTCTTCCTCTGCGTCGGCGTCGTCTACGACCGGATGCACACCCGCGAGATCGCCGCCTATGGCGGCCTCGTGAAGCGGATGCCGCTCTACGCCGTGGCCATGCTGATCTTCACCATGGCCAATGTCGGCCTGCCCGGCACCTCCGGCTTCGTCGGCGAGTTCCTGGCGATGCTCGGCGCCTTCAAGGCGAACCCGAACGTCGCGTTCTTCTCGACCTTCGGCATCATCCTGTCGGCGGCCTACGCCCTGTGGCTCTACGCCCGGGTGATCTACGGCAAGCTGGAGAAGCCGAACCTCCAGGGCATCCTGGATCTCGACACCCGTGAAAAGATCATCCTGGCGCCGCTGGTGGTGCTGACGATCTACTACGGCGTGCATCCGGCCCCGGTGCTCGACGTGTTCGCGCCCTCGACCGACGCGCTCATGGCGAGCATCAAGACCGCGCTCTCGAACACCCAGACGGCCGCCGCGGCGCTGCCGATCCCGCGCTGAGGCGGACACCATGACAACCGTCCACTCCGTCCTGCCGTCGCTGGCGCCGCTCCTGCCCGAGCTGATCCTCGGCGTCGGCGTCATGGTCCTGATCCTCTACGGCGCGTGGCGCGGCGACCGCTCCGCCGAGACCGTCAGCGTCGGCGCCCTGGTCCTGCTCCTCGTCGCCCTGTCGGTGGTGATCTCCCAGCCGGTCCACGGCCGGGTGACGACCCTGTCGGGGGCGTTCGTGTCGGACGCCTTCTCCAAGGTGATGAAGTCGCTGGTGCTGCTCGGCTCGTCGGCGACGATCCTGCTGGCGCACGACTTCTTCAAGCGCGAGCGCATCGACCGGTTCGAGTTCCCGGTGCTGATCGTGCTCTGCACCATCGGCATGATGGTCATGGTCTCGGCCAACGACCTGATCGCGCTCTATCTCGGTCTGGAGTTGCAGTCGCTCGCCGCCTACGTGATCGCCGCCTTCCACCGGGACGACGTGAAGTCCACCGAGGCCGGCCTCAAGTACTTCGTGCTCGGCGCGCTCTCGTCCGGCATGCTGCTCTACGGCGCCTCGCTGGTCTACGGCTTCACCGGCACCGTGTCGTTCCCCGGCATCGTCTCCGCGCTGAACGAGAATGCCGGCTTCGGCATCGTGCTCGGCATCGTGTTCCTGGCGGCCGGCGTCTGCTTCAAGCTGGCGGCCGTGCCGTTCCACATGTGGACGCCCGACGTCTACGAAGGCTCGCCGACCCCGGTGACGGCCTTCTTCGCCTCGGCGCCCAAGATGGCCGCCGTGGCGATGACGGTCCGCGTCTTTATCGGCGCCATGCCGGACGTGACGGCGATCTGGCAGCAGATCTTCATCTTCGTCTCGGTGGTGTCGATGGCGCTCGGCTCCTTCGCGGCGATCGGCCAGACCTCGATCAAGCGCCTGATGGCCTACTCGTCGATCGCCAATATCGGCTACGCGCTGATCGGGCTCGCCTGCGGCTCGGAGGAGGGGATCAGCGGGCTCGTCACCTACATGATCATCTACCTCGCGATGACCCTCGGCACCTTCGCGATCATCCTGTCGCTCCGGCGCCGGGACGTGATGTTCGAGAAGATCGAGGACCTGTCGGGCCTGTCGCGCACGCATCCGTGGCTGGCCTTCTGCCTCGCCGCGATGATGTTCTCGCTGGCCGGCATCCCGCCGCTCGCCGGGTTCTTCGCGAAGTTCTACGTCTTCGCCGCCGCCATCAAGGCGGGCCTCGTGACGCTGGCGGTGATCGGCGTCGTGACCAGCGTGGTCGGCGCCTACTACTACCTGCGCGTCGTGCGGATCATGTACTTCGACGAGCCGAAGGAGCCCTACGAGGCGATGGCGCCGGGCCTGCGCGTGGTGCTCGCCCTGTCGAGCGTCGTGGTGGTGCTGTTCTTCCTGCTGCCCGGCCCGCTGGTCGGCGCCGCCGGCCGGGCCGCCAAGTCGCTGTTCTAGGACGGCCTTGAGCTACCGACTCGGGCCCTCGGCGCGCGCCGAGGGCCACCGCCTGCACGTCCACGACACCCTCGGCTCCACCAACACGGAGGCCATGGCGCGCGCGCGCGCGGGCGAGACCGGCCCGCTCTGGGTCGTGACGCACCGCCAGGAGGCGGGCCGCGGCCGGCGCGGCAACAGCTGGGCCTCGCTTCCCGGGAACCTCGCGGCCAGCGTGCTCTGGCCCGTCGCCGGGGTCGCGCCGGACCACCTCGCCGAACTCGGCTTCGTGGCCGGCCTCGCCCTGATCGAGGCGCTGGAGGCGGCCTGCGGCACCCTGCCGGATACCGGATCCGGCGCCGGGGCCCGATCTTTTTGGCTGAAATGGCCGAACGACGTTCTGCTCGGCGGGGCGAAGCTCGCGGGTCTTCTCCTGGAGGCGGAGACGCTGCCCGGCGGCCGGCGCGCCGCCGTCATCGGCTTCGGCGTGAACGTCGCGGCCGCGCCGGACGGCCTGGAGGCCGCGAGCTTGGCGGCGGCGGGTTACGCGCGCGACGCCGAGGCGCTACTGGAACATCTCTCGGACCGGATGGCCGCGCGGGCGCGCGCCTGGGACCGAGGACGGAATTTCGCTGACCTGCGCGCGGCCTGGCTCGCGCGGGCCGCGGGTCTCGGATCGGAGATCGCGGTGCACAGCGGCGGGCACACCCTGCGGGGCGTGTTCGAGACGATCGACGAGGGGGGGCGGCTCGTGATCCTCGCCCCCGATGGGAACCGGCATACCGTGACGGCGGGCGAGGTGCATTTCGGATCGGCCGCGACGGCGGCCTGAGTTTGGACGACGACAGATGGTTAAAGGACAGGAGGAGCTGGTCTTCCTGCCGCTCGGCGGCGTGGGCGAGATCGGGATGAACGCGGCGCTCTACGGGTTCGGCCCGGAGAAGGGCCGGAAGTGGATCATGGTCGATTGCGGCATGGGCTTCGCCGGCGAGGAGCAGATGCCCGGCGTCGACCTGATGTTCCCCGACCTCTCCTTCATCGAGGAGCGGCGCAAGGACCTGCTGGGGATCTTCATCACCCACGCGCACGAGGACCATATCGGGGCGATCTCGGAACTGTGGCCCCGGCTCAAGGCGCCGGTCTACGCGACCCGCTTCGCCAAGAACCTGCTGGAGACCCGGCGCCTCTCCGAGCCCGGCGCCCCGAAGGTCGAGCTGCGGGAGGTGAAGCCCGGCCGGCGCGTGACCGTCGGCCCGTTCGAGCTCGAGTACGTGCCGGTCTCGCACTCCATCCCGGAATCGAACGCCATCGCCATCCGCACGGCGGCCGGTCTCGTCCTCCACACCGGCGACTGGAAGATCGACCCGACCCCGGTGGCCGGCTCCGTGACGTCGCCGGAGGCGTTCACGGCGCTCGGGGACGAGGGCGTTCTCGCGATCGTGTGCGACTCGACCAACGTCGTGCGCGAGGGCTTCTCGCCGAGCGAGAAGACCGTCGCCGAGACCCTGAAGACGCTGATCGCGGACGCGCCGCACCGGGTCGCGGTGACGACCTTCGCGTCGAACGTGGCCCGCATCCGCGCGGTCGCCGAGGCCGCCGCCGCCTGCGGGCGCGAGGTCATCGCGGTCGGCCGCGCCATGGACCGGGTTATCGACGTCGCCCGCGAGTGCGGCTACCTCGACGGCCTGCCCGAGTTCCGCCGCTCGGATTCGTGGAAGAGCCTGCCGCGGGAGCGCGTCGTCGCCCTGCTCACCGGCTCCCAGGGCGAGCCGCGGGCGGCGCTCGCCCGCGTCTCCCGCCGCGACCACCCGGATATCAGCCTCACCGCCGGCGACCAGGTGATCTTCTCCTCGCGCGCCATCCCGGGCAACGAGCGCGATGTCGGATCGATCATCAACGACCTGATCGAGCAGGGCGTCGAGGTGATCACCGACCGCACCGACCTCGTCCACGTCTCCGGCCACCCGCGCCGGGACGAGATGGTCGAGATGTACCGGTGGACCCGCCCGGGCACCGCGATCCCGGTCCACGGCGAGGCCCTGCACCTCGACGAGCATGCCCGCTTCGCCCGGGCGCAGGGCGTGCAGAACGTGGTCAAGGCCCGCAACGGCAGCCTGATCCGCCTGAGCCCCGGCAAGCCCGAGGTGATCGACCACGTGAAGGCCGGCCGCCTGTTCAAGGACGGCGACGTCCTGATCGACGAGAAGGACCGGGCGATCCCGGAGCGGCGCAAGCTGATGCAGGCCGGCCTGGTCTCGGTGGCGATCGCCATCGACGAGGACGGCGTCGTGCTCGGCGAGCCGGCCGTGGACATCATCGGCCTGCCGAACCGCGGCCGGTCCGGGGAGCCGCTGATCGAGACCGTGGTGGACGCGGTCTCCCGCACCCTCTCGGGGATGTCGCGGGGCAAGCTGAAGGACTCGGAGAGCGTCGAGAAGACGGTCGACCGGGCCGTGCGCACCGCGGTCAACGAGGTGTGGGGCAAGAAGCCGGCCTGCCACGTGCAGGTGGTGGAGGTGTGAGGCTGGCTGCCGATCGCGAGGCGCTGTAATCTGCAGCGCTTCGAGACAGCTGAAGTCTCTCATCGTCGGCCGGAGAAGACACAGGTTCCCTCTCCCGCGCGGGAGAGGGACAGGGCGAGGGGACAGGTTCGGCAGGAGAGGGCGTATCCCTCCCCCCAACCCTCTCCCGCACGGGAGAGGGGCAGGTCGCGTCCGGCCGCACGGGCGGAGCCTTCCCCGCGAACGAACAAAGCTCCCGGACAGGGAGCCAGCGCTGGGGAGGAAACACCATGATCGGCCGTCTCAACCACGTGGCCATCGCCGTGCAGGATCTCGACGCCGCCTGCGCGGTCTATCGCGACACGCTGGGTGCGAAGATCACCGCGCCCCTGCCGCAGCCCGAGCACGGCGTCACCGTCGTGTTCGTCGAGCTGCCGAACAGCAAGATCGAGCTGATGGCCCCCCTGGGCGAGGGCTCGCCGATCGAGTCCTTCGTGGCCCGCAACCCGGGCGGCGGCATCCATCACGTCTGCTACGAGGTCGACGACATCCTGGCCGCCCGCGACAAGCTCAAGGCGCAGGGCGCCCGGGTGCTCGGCACCGGCGAGCCGCGGATCGGCGCCCACGGCAAGCCGGTCCTGTTCCTGCATCCCAAGGACTTCCTGGGCACCCTGGTCGAGCTGGAGCAGGTGTGAGCCGGATGATGACCACGCTCGCCCGCTCGACGCCGATGACGCTGGCCGTCATCGCCGCGATGATCGCCGCCTTCGTGGCGGCGGCGGTGGGCCTGTTCAAGCTGACGGTGGGCGGCGCGATCGCCCTCTACTTCGTGGTCTGGTGGACGCTGCTCTTCGCGGTCCTGCCCCTGCGGAACCAGCCGGAGACGCGGCCCAGCCACGTGGTGCCGGGTCAGGATCCCGGCGCGCCGGCGGCGCCGCGGCTGCGCGAGAAGGCCATCTGGACGACGCTGGTCGCGGGGGCCGCCTTCCTGATCGCCTTGGCGGTGTTCCCGCTGACCGGGCTGTAGGACGGCCGGGAAACCTAGACGGGCGGAGGACCGTCGGGCGCCCCGACACCGCCCAGCCGACGGGTCCCAAGAATAAAAAAAGCAAGGCCCGAGGCCTTGCTTTCAAGCTTCAGTGGCTCGACCTTGAAATATCCCTCGCATTGGCTGCGGGGCGGTCGCTTTTCCTCCCGAGACTCGGACCTTGCGCCACCTCTTCCGGGCGTCGCAAACATCGCCGGACGCTTATAGGAACAACAATTCGTGTTGTCACCGGGTCTGCGAGAAAAATCTGCGCTTTCTTGCCGGCAAATGGGCATACCGCTTCCCGCCTAGGCAGCGGCCTCGCCGCGGCCGGGCCGCCGCCTCCGGTTCGCCGCGATTACGCCCCGCCGTGGTCGCGCAGTGCTTGTAATTTGCGTCTCCGGCGTGTTGTGTGCCGGCGCGCCGCGGCTCCTCCCGGTCGATCCTCTTCCAAGACTCCGAAGACATGCGTCTCTCCCGCTACTTCATGCCGACCTTGCGCGAGACGCCCAAGGAAGCCGAGATCGTCTCGCACCGGCTGATGCTGCGCGCCGGCCTGGTCCGCCAGGAAGCCGCCGGCATCTACGCCTGGCTGCCGCTGGGCCTGCGGGTGCTGGAGCGCGTCTGCGCGGTGATCCGGCGGGAGCAGGACCGGTCCGGCGCCGTCGAGATCCTGATGCCGACGGTGCAGTCCGCCGAGCTGTGGCGGGAATCCGGCCGCTACGACGCCTACGGCAAGGAGATGCTGCGCCTGAAGGACCGGCACGACCGCGAGATGCTCTACGGCCCCACCGCCGAGGAGATGGTCACCGAGATCTTCCGGGCGAGCGTGCGCTCCTACAAGGACCTGCCCAAGAACCTCTACCAGATCTCGTGGAAGTTCCGCGACGAGGTGCGGCCGCGCTTCGGCACGATGCGCTCCCGCGAGTTCCTGATGAAGGACGCCTACTCGTTCGACTTCGACCAGGCCGGCGCCCGCCACGCCTACAACCGGATGTTCGTGGCGTATCTGCGCACCTTCGCGGGCCTCGGCCTGAAGGCGATCCCGATGCGCGCCGATACCGGCCCGATCGGCGGCGACCTGTCCCACGAGTTCATCATCCTGGCGAAGACCGGCGAGAGCGAGGTCTTCTGCGACAAGGCCTATCTCGGCTTCGACATCCCGCCGGCGACCGTCGATTTCGACGACGTCGCCGCCCTGCAGGGCATCGTCGATGCCTGGACCTCGCACTACGCGGCCACCGAGGAGATGCACGAGCCGGCGGCCTTCGCGGAGGTCCCGGAGGACAGCCGCATGGCCGCCCGCGGCATCGAGGTCGGGCACATCTTCTATTTCGGAACGAAGTATTCCGAGCCGATGGGCGCCAAGGTCGCCGGTCCGGACGGGATCGAGCGGCCGGTCCACATGGGCTCCTACGGCATCGGGCCGAGCCGCCTGGTGGCGGCGATCATCGAGGCCAGCCACGACGAGGCCGGGATCATCTGGCCGGACGCGGTCGCGCCGTTCGACGTCGCGCTGATCAACCTCAAGGTCGGGGATTCCGCGACCGAAGCCGCCTGCGCGCAGATCCAGTCCGATCTCGAGGCCGCCGGCCTGTCGGTGCTCTACGACGACCGCGACGAGCGCCCCGGCGCGAAGTTCGCCACCGCCGACCTGATCGGCCTGCCCTGGCAGGTGATCGTCGGGCCCAAGGGCTTGGCGGAGGGCAAGGTCGAGCTGAAGCGGCGTGCCGGTGGCGAGCGCGAGAGCCTCGCGACCGTCGATCTGCTGGCACGCATCCGGCGCGTCTGAGGCGTGCCGATGGCCGCCTCAGCGAAGCTGGACCGGGTTCGGACCTTCGCGGCCTCGCTCGCGGCCTCGTTCCGCCAGGGCACCGCGCCCTTCGCGCCGTTCGAGTGGATCCTCGCCGGCCGCTACCTGCGCGCCCGGCGCCGGGGCGGCGGCGTCTCGGTGGTGGCGTTCTTCTCGGTGCTCGGCATCGCGCTCGGCGTCGCCACGCTGATCATCGTCCTGTCGGTGATGAACGGCTTCCGGGCGGAACTGCTGTCGAAGATCGTCGGCATCAACGGCCACCTGTTCGCGACGCCCATCGACCGGCCGTTCAACGACTGGACCGACCTGTCGGAGCGCCTGTCGAAGGTGGCGGGCGTGCGCGCGGCGGTGCCGCTGGTCGAGGGCCAGGCCTTCGCCTCCTCGCAGTATGGCGGCTCGGGGGTGATCATCCGCGGCGTGCGGGCGGCCGACCTCGACGCGCTGGCGGCCGTCTCCTCGGCGATCCGCGGCGGCACCCTGGAGGGCTTCGACGACGGCACGGGCGTGCTGATCGGGCGGCGGCTCGCCGACACGCTGGGCCTGCAGGCCGGCGACACGATCACGCTGGTCACGCCCAAGGGCTCGTCGACGCCGTTCGGGACGGCGCCGCGCACCAAGAGCTACACCGTCAAGGCGGTCTTCGAGGTCGGCATGACCGAGTTCGACCAGACCTTCGTGTTCATGCCGCTGACCGAGGCCCAGGCCTTCTTCAACAAGGACGGCGACGTGAGCATGATCGAGATTTACGTCGACGATCCCGACCATGTTGGCGACATGCGCGAGCCCCTGGAGATGGCGGCCGAGCGCCCGATCCTGCTGACCGACTGGCGCCAGCGCAACCGGACCTTCTTCGGGGCCCTGGAGGTCGAGCGGAACGTCATGTTCCTGATCCTCAGCCTGATCGTCGTGGTGGCGACGCTCAACATCGTCTCCGGCCTGATCCTGCTGGTGCGCGACAAGTCGAGCGACATCGCCATCCTGCGCACCATGGGGGCGACCCCGGGCACGATCATGCGGGTGTTCCTGATCAACGGTGCGCTGATCGGCGTCGTCGGGACGCTCAGCGGGCTGGGGCTCGGCGTCCTGATCACCCTCAACATCAAGCCGATCCAGCACGTGCTGTTTCCGGGCGCCTGGGACCCCACGGTGCGGTTCCTCGCCGAGATCCCGGCCCAGATGAACCCGAAGGAGATCACTGCCGTGGTGATCACCTCCCTGCTGCTGTCGCTCGCGGCGACGCTGTATCCCTCCTGGCGCGCCGCCCGGCTCGATCCGGTGCAGGCCCTCCGCTACGGCTGACGGGCCCATCCGATGAGCGATTCGAGCCAGACCGCCGGCGACCCGCCGGTGCCGGCCCTGTTCTTCTCCCGCGTCGAGCGGCGCTACGCCCAGGCCGAGGGCGCCTTGGAGATCCTGCGCGGGGCCGATCTCGCGATCTGGCCGGGCGAGCTGGTGGCGCTCGTGGCGCCGTCGGGCGCCGGCAAGTCGACGCTGCTGCACCTCGCCGGCCTGCTGGAGCGGCCCGACGGGGGCGAGATCTACATCGGCGGCCACCCGACCGCCGCGATGGCGGATGCCGAGCGGACCCGCCTGCGGCGCGAGGAGATGGGCTTTGTCTACCAGTTCCACCATCTCCTGCCGGAATTCTCCGCGCTGGAGAACGTGGTGATGCCCCAGCTCATCCGCGGCCTGAAGCGCCCGGAGGCGAAGGCCCGGGCCACGGAGCTCCTCAGCTTCCTGGGCCTCAAGGAGCGGCTGCCGCACCGCCCCGCGGAGCTGTCGGGGGGCGAGCAGCAGCGCGTCGCCATCGCCCGGGCGGTGGCCAACGGCCCGCGCCTCCTCCTCGCCGACGAGCCGACCGGCAACCTCGATCCCGGGACGGCGGGCCACGTCTTCTCGGTCCTGATGGCCCTGGTCCGCGCCTCGGGGCTCGCCGCCCTGGTCGCGACCCACAACCTGGAATTGGCCGCCCGCATGGATCGGCGGGTCACCATCCGGGACGGCCTGATCACGCAGCTCGACTGAGCGGCCCCACATCCGGGCAGAGTGCCCCGTGCGCCGGCGCAGCGACGGCACGCGGCGAACGCCCGCCCACGCGTGCACCGTCGGCCTCGATCAACCACAAGGCGCATCGCTTCGAACCCGCGACGCGACCCGGTCCGCGGGCCTACGCTCCCCGCAAGTGCACGCGATCTTTAATCCGTCGCGCCGCGTGCGGCGCGTCACGCCGCGGAAGACGCCCGCTCCCTACCTTACGATCACGCAAGATAAAACAGAGCCGAACAACCGGCCTGTACTGCGTGATCTCTGGAGCCTGACCATGAAGACCCGTATCGCCGTCGCCGTCACCGCACTTGTCCTTGGCGTCGCTCCGATCTCGTCCGCTCTGGCGGCGAACGGCGCCCGCTGGACAGGCTTCACTCCCTACGAGGTCGAGACCACGGGCGCGCTGGGCCTCGGGGTCCACGACAATCCCAACTATGTCGGCTGCCCGCTGAGCTCGGCCGCCGAGGGCAACGCCGATCAGCAGACCCGGCCGGTGAAGCAGTACGGCCAGACCGCCGGCGGCTACCGCTGCTGATCCGACGGGAGGACGGATGAAGCTGAAAGCGCTCTCCTACGTCATGATCGGCGCCTTCGTGAGCGGCCTGCTCATGACCATCGTCGGTTCGGCCACCACGTTGTTGGGCCAGTGATCGGAGGCGCCGCCCCGTACAGGGCGGCGCCTCCCGCGCGCGCGGCCGGTGCAGTCAGGACGCGCCGGAACCGGCCTCCGCGCTCGTCAGCCGCTCCACGTAATCGCAGGCGTCGCGGATGGCATCGGGGCCTTCCGCCATCCGAGCCCGGGCCGCCGCGCAGGCCCGCGCCACCGCGGGGTCGGCGAGGAGCCGCCCGAGCACGCGCGCCGCGCGCGCGGGCCGGAAGGCGCGGCGGCTCAGGGTGGCGCCCAGATCCCGATCCTTCAGCCGCCGCCCCTCGTCGAAATGGTCGAAGGCCACCGGCACCACGAGCTGCGGGACGCCCGCCGCCAGGGCCTGCGCGACCGTGCCGACGCCGCCGTGATGGACCAGCGCCGCGCTGCGCGGCAGCAGGGCGCTCAGGGGCGCGTAGGGAAGGTGGACGATCCCGGCCGGCAGCGGCTTCGGGATCTGCCCGCCCTGGGGGGCGAGCAGGACGCCGCGCCGGCCCATGCGCCGGCACAGCCGCACCGCGGTGTCGAAGAAGCCGGCGCCCTGGCGCATGGCCGAGCCGTAGGTGAACACGATCGGCGGGTCGCCCGCGTCGAGGAACGCTTCCAGCTCCGGCGGCATGGCCGCCACGTCGCCGAACCGGTCGACCAGCGGGAAGCCGAGCTGCACCGCCTGGCCCGGCCAGTCGGCCTGCGGCTCCGCGTACCAGTCGGGAAACATCAGGAGCATGCCGGTCGGGCTGTTCCACCAGTGCCGCAGCCGGTAGACCGGATCGAGGCCGAGACGCGCCCGCAGGGCGTTCAGCGGCGGCAGCGTGAACGGGCCGACCGCCACCTTGTCGACGCCGAGATTCACGTAGGCCCGCAGGGCGGCCGGCAGCACGCGCGGCAGCGGCAGGCCCGGCAGGCGCGGCGGATCGTACCGGCTCTCGATCAGGAACGGCATGACGTGCAGCGTCGCGGTCGGCAGATCGTAGAGGTCCTGCGCGAGCCGCGCGCCCCAGCCCAGCGGCGAGGCGACCACCCGCAGGTCGACCCCCCGGGCGCGGGTCGCGCCGAGCCACAGGCAGGCCGCCTCGGCGACCTGCAGGGCGTAATCGAACATCGGGCGGAAGCCCTGCTGCGGGTGCCAGAGATCCGGCTGGCGGATCACCGCCTCGTAATCCGCTACCGTACCCAGGGGCTGGAAGGCGAGGCCCGCCCGGCGGGCCATCGCCTCGAACGGGGCCGGGGCCGCGAGCGAGACGCCGTGACCGCGCTTCAGGAGCTCGTGCCCCAGCGCGATGAACGGCAGCACATCGCCATGTGTGCCGACGGCCACGAGGGCGACGTCGAACCGTTCGACCGTCCGGTGCTCGGGAATGGCTTGCTCCTTCGAACCCCCCAGCCGGTGACGAGTTCGTCTCGAAGGCGGGGGCATGCCAGCCCGCCCGATCCGCATCAAGACACTTTTTACCTTATCGGAGAAACGGGACCGCCCTGTGACCCGCGGGCCCTTCCAAAGGAACAAAACATGAACATACTAGGACCGGAACACAGGAGGCAGGTCGATGCTGAAGCGGATGGTCCTGACCGGAATGGTCGAGTTCATGGCGTTCGGGATGCTGTTCGCGGCTTTCGGCGCCTGGGCGATAGCCTTGGCACCGGTTCGTTAGCCGGTTTTTTCCGAAGACCGCCCGGTTCCGTCCGCGGACGGGTTATGCACAGGCGATGGGCCGCCGGACGCCGATTGTCCACAGGGGCGGGCCGAACTGGTGCTTCCGGAGCACGACCGGTGGATATCGTCCTTCGGCGGCCCGGCACACGTCGACTTGAGGCCGGCGAGCGGGGATGCTGCCCGACCCCGGAACAAGGTCGGCCATGCCACGCCAGCTCAAGGAGGTCGGATTCGTCCACCTCCACGTCCACTCGTCCTATTCTCTCCTCGAAGGGGCGCTGAAGGTCGGTTCCCTGATCAAGGCGGCGGTCGCCGACCGGCAGCCGGCCCTGGCGCTCACCGACACCAACAACCTGTTCGGGGCGCTGGAATTCTCCGAGAAGGCGGCCGGGGAGGGCGTCCAGCCGATCGCCGGCGTGCAGCTCTCGGTGGCGTTCGAGGCCGCCGACCCGCATCAGCGCCAGGCACCGACGAGCCACGGCATCGTGCTCCTCGCCCAGGACGAGACCGGCTACGCCAACCTGCTGCGGCTGGCGAGCCGCGCCTATTTCGACACGGCGCTCGGCGAGGCACCGCGCCTGGATGCGGGAGCACTGGCGGGCGCCTCCGAGGGACTGATCGCGCTGACCGGCGGGATGGCGGGCCCCCTCGACGCGGCCTTCCGGGCGGGCCGACCGGAGCTCGCCCTCAACCGTCTGAAGCGCCTAAAAGAGACCTTCGGCGAGGACCGGCTCTACGTGGAGATCCAGCGCCACGGCCTGCCCGAGGAGGGGCGGATCGAGACCGCGCTCCTCGACCTCGCCGGTCGGCACGGCCTCGGGATCGTGGCGACGAACGAGCCCTTCTTCGCCAAGCCGGACGATTACGACGCCCACGACGCGCTGCTCGCCATCGCGGAGGGCCGCCTCGTCTCCGACGACCGCCGCCGCCGGCTGACGCCGACGCACGCCTTCAAGACCCGCGCCGAGATGGCCGAGCTGTTCCGCGACCTGCCGGACGCGCTCCAGGCCACGGTCGAGATCGCCATGCGCTGCGCGGTCCGGGCGCGGACCCGCAAGCCGATCCTGCCGAATTTCGGCGCCGTAGCGGCGGGCGAGACGCCTCCCATGGCGGATGCCCTGGCCGAGGCGTCCGACGCGGGCGCGCAGGCGGTCTCGGCCGACGAGCCGACCGAGCTGCGCCGGCAGGCCGAGGCGGGGCTGGAACTGCGCCTGAAGCAGCACGGCACGGCGCCCGGCTTCGCCGAGGAGGATTACCGCAAGCGCCTCGCCTTCGAGCTCGACGTCATCGTCAAGATGAAGTTCCCGGGCTACTTCCTGATCGTCTCGGACTTCATCAAGTGGGCCAAGGACCACGACATCCCGGTGGGCCCGGGCCGCGGCTCCGGCGCCGGCTCGCTGGTGGCGTGGTCGCTGCTGATCACCGACCTCGACCCGCTGCGCTTCGGCCTGCTGTTCGAGCGCTTCCTCAACCCCGAGCGCGTCTCGATGCCGGATTTCGACATCGATTTCTGCGTCGAGGGCCGCGAGCGGGTGATCAAGTACGTGCAGCAGCGCTACGGCGAGGGGCAGGTCGGGCAGATCATCACCTTCGGTACGCTGCTCGCCCGCGGCGTGCTGCGCGATGTCGGCCGCGTCCTCGAGATGCCGTACGGGCAGGTCGACAAGCTGACCAAGCTCGTGCCGCAGAACCCGGCCAACCCGGTGACCCTCGCCCAGGCGATCGAGGGCGAGCCCAAACTCCAGCAGGCCATGGAGGAGGAGCCGATCGTCGGTCGGCTCATCGACATCTCCAAGAAGCTGGAAGGCCTGCACCGCCACGCCTCGACCCACGCCGCCGGCGTGGTGATCGGCGACCGGCCCCTGGAGGAGCTGGTCCCGCTCTACCGAGACCCGAAGACCGGCATGCGCGTGACCCAGTTCAACATGAAGTGGGTCGAGCAGGCGGGGCTGGTGAAGTTCGACTTCCTGGGCCTCAAGACCCTGACCATGCTGCGCTGCTGCACGGATCTCCTCAAGCAGCGCGGCATCCACATCGACCTCGCCTCGCTGCCGCTCGACGACCCGAACACCTACGGGCCCATGGGCCGGGGCGAGACGGTCGGCGTGTTCCAGGTGGAATCGGCCGGCATGCGCAAGGCGCTCTGCGAGATGCAGGCCGACCGGCTGGAGGACATCATCGCCCTGGTGGCGCTCTACCGGCCGGGCCCGATGGCCAACATCCCGGTCTACTGCGAGCGCAAGCTCGGCCGCGACGCCGGCAACGAGGCGTCCTGGTACCCGGACCCGAAGCTGGAGCCGATGCTGAAGGAGACCTTCGGCATCATCGTCTACCAGGAACAGGTGATGGAGATCGCCAAGGTGCTCGCCGGCTACTCGCTCGGCGAGGCCGACATGCTCCGGCGCGCCATGGGCAAGAAGATCCGCGCCGAGATGGACGCGCAGCGCGACCGGTTCCTGAAGGGCTGCACCGAGCGCGGCCTGACCAAGGCCAAGGCCAACGAGATCTTCGACCTGCTCGCCAAGTTCGCCGATTACGGCTTCAACAAGAGCCACGCGGCGGCCTACGCGCTGCTGACCTACCAGACTGCCTACCTGAAGGCGAACTTCCCGGTCGAGTTCCTGGCCGCCGCCATGACCCTCGACATCGACAACACCGACAAGCTGGCCGAATTCCGCCAGGACGCCCAGCGCCTGAAGATCACGGTCGAGCCGCCCTCGATCAACACCTCGGGCGAGGTGTTCGAGGTGCGCGACGGCAAGATCTTCTACGCGCTGGCCGCCATCAAGGGCGTCGGGCGCGAGGCGGTGCGGGCGCTGGTGGAGGCCCGCGGCGACCGGCCGTTCAAGGACCTCGCCTGCCTCGCCCGCCGGTTGAACCCCCGGATGATCAACAAGCGCACCCTGGAGAGCCTCGTCCAGGCGGGGGCGCTCGACTGCATCGAGCCGGACCGGGCCCGCGCCTTCGCGGCGGTGGAGCCGATCATGAAGCTCGCGGCCAGCGCGGCGGAGGCCGAGACCGCCGGCGTCACCGACATGTTCGGCGGCGTGGTGGCGGACGACGTGTCCCTGCGTATCCCGCCCCACGAGATCTGGCCGATGGCCGACACGCTGAAGCGCGAGTACGCGGCGATCGGCTTCTTCATCTCGGGCCATCCGCTCGACGAGTACGGCGACCTTCTCGACAAGCTGCGGGTGCAGAGCTGGACGGATTTCTGCCGCGCGGTCCGGGCCGGGACCTCGAGCGTCGGCCGGGTCGCGGCCTCGGTGCTCGACCGGGCGGAGCGGCGGACCAAGACCGGCAACAAGATGGGTATCGTCACCCTGTCGGACCGGACCGCGCATTTCGAGGCGATCATCTTCTCCGAGGGCCTCGGCCAGTACCGCGACATCCTCGAGCCGGGCCGCCCGCTCGTCCTTCAGCTTCAGGCCAACCTGGAGGGCGAGGACGTGCGCGCCCGCATCCTCACCGCGGAACCCCTGGACCAGGCGGTCGCCCGCCACCAGAAGGGCATCCGCATCCATCTGAGCGACCCGCGCGGCGTCGCCCCCGTGCAGCAGCGCCTGTCCATGCGGGGCGAGAGCGAGGTCTCGCTGATCCTCAAGCTCGACGGCGGCGAGCGCGAGGTGGAGATCCGGCTGCCCGGAAAATTCCAGGCGAGTCCGGCGCTCGCCGGCCAGCTCCGGACCGTGCCGGGTGTGGTGCAGGTGGAGGTGAGCTAGCCTCCCCCGGCGTGCGGAAGACCGTCCCGTCATTCCGGGGCTCGCCTCGGGCGAGCCCCGGAATGACGGCGCGGATGCCTGACCGAGAACACTCGCGAAACCCGACCGGTTGGACCTCGGCGCACCCTGCGACGAGGATCCATGGACCAGCCCCGTCCGAAACCCGACACCGACGACCCGGACAGGCCACGCGGCCGTGGCAGCCTCCTCCACGCCCTCGGTACCGGGGTGATCACCGGCGCCGCCGACGACGACCCCTCCGCCATCGGCACCTATGCGAGCGCCGGCGCCCGGTACGGCCTCGGGTTCCTGTGGATCGCCCCGGTCGTCCTGCCGATGATGGTCGTGGTCGTCTACCTCTCTGCCAAGCTCGGGCAGGTCTACGGCAAGGGCCTGTTCGCCATCGTGCGCGACCGCTACCCGCGCTGGGTCCTCTACCCGCTCGTGGCCGGCGCCTTCGCGGGCAACGTCATCGAGGCGGCGGCCAATCTCGGCGGGATCGGCGCGGCCCTCAACCTGCTGGTCCCGGTCCCGATCCCCGCCATCGTGGTCGGCGCCGCCGCGGCGATCCTGAGCCTGCAGATCTTCGGCTCCTACGCGCTCCTGCGGGACATCTTCCGCTGGCTGGCGCTCGCCCTGTTCGCCTACGTGGCGGCCGCGATCCTGGCCCGTCCCGACCCCGCCGAGATCCTGCGCGGCACCCTCGTGCCGCAGGTCCGGTTCGATGCCGACTTCCTGGCGATGATCGTCGCCTGCATCGGCACCTCGCTCTCGGCCTACATCTACACGTGGCAGTCGAACCAGGAGGTCGAGGAGGAGATCGCCCTGGGACGGCGCACGCTGCGGCAGCGCAAGGGTGCGACCGATGCCGAGCTGCGCAAGACCCGCCGGGACGTGATGATCGGGATGCTGTTCTCGAACATCATCCTCTACTTCATCGTCCTGTCCACGGGCGCGACGCTGCATCAGGCGGGGCAGACCGAGATCGAGAGCGCCGCCCAGGCCGCGGCCGCCCTGGAGCCCCTGGCGGGGGCAGGGGCCAAGTACCTGTTCGCCCTCGGGGTCGTCGGCGTCGGCTTCCTGGCGGTGCCGGTGATGACCACGGGGGCGGCCTACGACCTCGTGCAGGGGATCGGCCGGACGGGCAGCCTGCACGCCCGTCCGAGCGAGGCCAAGCTGTTCTACGGCACGATCGCGGCCGTGACCGTGCTGGCGGTGGGTCTGAACTTTCTCGGCTTCAACCCGATGCGGGCGCTCGTCTGGTCCGGCATCGTGCAGGGCTTCTCGGTGCCGCCGCTCCTGCTCCTCATGATGCTGATGACCAACGACCGGGCCGTGATGGGCGGCCGCGTCAATGGCCGCGTGACCAACGGGCTCGGATGGCTGACCACCGCTGCGACCTTCCTCGCCACGCTCTGCCTGGTCGGGACATGGGTCCTGTGAGGCGCCGGCCGGGCCGCCTCAGAACGGCGCCGCGAGGCAGCCGTCGAGGGCCGCCTTCAGGGCGGCGGCGTCGGCCTCCGCGACCGTGAACGTCGCCGTCAGGGCGGGGTCTCCCGGGCGCGGGCTCGCCTGTGTCCAGGTCAGCTTGGTCCCGGGCTGGGCGAGGGCCAGGGCCACCCCGCGCAGCGGATCCTCGCCCCGGCGCGCGCCCGTCACCGTCAGCGTGAAGCCCGCCTCCGGCCCGGTCGCGGCGCCCCGGACCGGCATGCGCACGGAGCGCACGCTGCCGTCACTGGAAACCAGGATCCCGGTGAGGGGCTTCTCGCTGTCGGCCCCTTCGAGGCCCGCGAAGTCGAAGCGCGGCGCCAGCTCGGCGAAGCGCGGCACGGTCATCGCGGCGGACAGGCCGGTGCCGCCCGGATCGCAGGCGACGTGCAGGGTCGCCGGCCGCCGGTCCGCCTCGAGGGTCGCGGTGCCGGTCAGGTCCGCGCTGCCGCCGGGCGCCCGGGCGCTCCCGGCCAGCAGCGGCGTCCGGCCGGTGAGGATGTCGGACAGGCTGTCCCCGCGGCTCAGCGGTCCGGCCAGGAGAGCAACGGCGGCGATGACGACCACCGCCAGGGCCACGCCGATCCGGAGCCGCATCCTATCCTCCGCCTGTGGACATCACGGGCCGGCGGCATAGACGATCGCGGCCGCATCGCAACCCTTCGTTCACCACGTCCGCGGGGAAGCGGCTGGCCGCGCGCCCGCGTGCACTGCAGCAACTCCGTAAAAACCGATCGTTCCTATGCACCGACGCTCAAGCTTGAGCGTCGCCATGCGCACGAAGATCCTGCTCGTCCTCACCCTCCTCGTCTACGTCACCACCGGCCGTGCCCCCGGCATCCGGGAGCCGCGCAACCCGGACGCGGAGCACGGCGGCGGGCGGGTCGTGGTCGCGACCAAGCGGGCCTGGATCTGAGCCGCCGGCATCCGGTCGTCGCCCTCGGTCCACGCGTTCGGTCGACGCGTTCGGCTCCGTCCGCGCGCGAGGCGCGGAGGACCGGGGATCACGCTCCCGGCGCGCAGGCCCTGAGCCGCGCGGCCACCAGGGCCTGGAGGCTCCAGAGGTGGCGGTCGCGGATCCCGAGGCGCTCGCAGGCCTCCACGGTCCGGAACAGGTACTCGGCGCTCGGCCCCTTGTGGCCGCAGGCCGCGGCGATCTTCTCGGCGATCTCCGCATCCGAGAGGCGGCCGGCGTAGCGGTCGCTGGCGCGGTTGGCCAGGAAGGTCAGGGCCGAGACGGTCCCGGCCTCCGTGGCGACCGGCAGCCAGCGGGCGACGTAGCCGCGGCCGCGCATCTCGCGGCGCCAGACCGGCATCAGCGCCTCGCGGATCTCCATGCCGGGCAGGCGGAAGGCCACGCCCCGGCACAGGCCGCCGCGGTCCAGCGCCAGCACGAAGCCCGGCCGGTCCGGCGTCCCGCGGAACCGGCGCTGAAGCAGGCAGAACCGGCGATGGAAGCCGCGCACGGTCCCGATCCGGCGCTCGGCGACGGGAAATTCCGGATTCCACATCAGCGAGCCGTAGGCGAAGACCCAGAGGTCGCTGCCCTCGCGCCCGGCGACGATCGCGTCGAGCCCGGGGCGCAGCTCCGCGTCCGAGAGAACCTCGAGGGCGCTCGGGTCGTCGGGGATCGGGACGGAATGGGCGCGGGCGATCAGGTCGAGGCTGAGGTCGAGGGTGCGGGCGGGCGCGGCGGGCATGGGCCCTCAACGCCCGGGCCTCACGGCTTGTTGCCCAGCGCGTCGAGTTCGGGGAAGGGTCGGGTGCGGTGCCCGGCGCAGACCTCGTCGTCGTCGAGCACTGAGAGCCGGTCGTTGTCGTCGAGCAGCGCCACCCTCGGCCGCTCGGGCTTGCCGAAGGTCCGCCCGTACATCCGGCCCGACACGCAGTAGATCACCCGGCCGCCGTCCGCGATCGGCCCGGCGATCCGGCTGCCCGCGAACCGGACGGGCAGCAGGGACACCGCGCCGAACTCGACCTGCCTCAGGGCCAGGGCGGCGATGCGCCGGAGGAGGGCCGGGGAGGGGACAGACTCGGCGGCGGGCCTCGATGCCCGCGGCGCGGCCTGCGCACCGGCGGCGAGGAGGACCATCAGGGCGGCGAGGGCGACGCGGCGCGGCATCGGTCATCGCTACCCGGCCAAGGCTGCCTGGGGCTGGGCACCGCGCGGGGCAGCGCCGACCGCCGCGGCTCCCTATATGAGAGGCAGGCGCGGAGCGCACCGCTCACCCGATCTCTCACACGAAGACGCGACGTTCGATGCAGTGGACCGACGACGCCCTGGTGCTCGGCCTGCGCCGGCACGGGGAGACCGGCGTCATCCTCGAGGCCATGACCGAGGCCCACGGGCGCCACCTCGGCCTCGTGCACGGCGGGCGCTCGCGCCGGATGCAGCCCGTTCTGCAGGCCGGGAACCGCGTCCGCCTGACGTGGCGGGCGCGCCTCGACGACGGCCTCGGCTCCTACGCGGTGGAACCCCTCGAGTCGCAGCTCTCGCGGCTGATCGGATCGAGCCTCGCCCTCTACGGCATGAACCACATGGCCGCCCTGCTGCGGCTCCTCCCCGAGCGCGACCCGCATCCGGCGCTCTACGAGGCGGCGGGGATTCTGGTCGAGCACCTCGACGACCCCGCCGTCGCCCCGCCTCTGATGGTGCGGTTCGAGCTGGCGATCCTGTCGGAGCTCGGCTTCGGCCTCGACCTGACCGCCTGCGCGGCCACCGGCGGCAACGACGCCCTGGCCTACGTGTCGCCGAAGAGCGGCCGGGCGGTCAGCGCCTCGGCCGGCGAGCCCTACCGGGACCGCCTGCTGGCGCTCCCGACCTTCCTGCACGCGGGCGGGTCCCCCGGTCCCGACGGCGTTGCCCAAGGGTTTACCTTGACGGGATACTTCCTCGACCGGCACGTCTGGGGTCCGCGCGGCCTCGGGCCGCCCGAGGAGCGGGCGCGATTCGTTGCGCTCGGCCGCGAGGCCGGGTAATGTTCGCGTTCTGTTCTAGAAACGCCCGGGCTTGAGCGTGGCTCGACCCGGGACGAACAAACCCGTCATTCCGGGGCCGCGGAGCGGAGCCCGGAATCCAGACGCGCACGCGGCCCGGCAGGATCGTCCGTCTCCTCCGGCAGGGCAGGCGGGTCTGGATTCCGGGCTCGCCTCCGGCGCCCCGGAATGACGGATTGCTGCATGAGGTGGCGCCGCTGTTCGGCGGCCCCGCCCTGAGACAGGAGCCGTCATGGGCCAGCCCTTCGAGCCGCCGTCCGGCGACGGGATCGAGAGCGTCGAGCTGAAATCCGCGCTGGAGGAGCGCTACCTCGCCTACGCGCTCTCCACGATCATGCACCGGGCCCTGCCGGACGCCCGCGACGGGTTGAAGCCCGTGCACCGGCGCATTCTGTACGGGATGCGGCTGCTCCGGCTCGACCCGACCACCGCGCACAAGAAATGCGCCAAGATCGTCGGCGACGTGATGGGCGATTTCCACCCGCACGGCGACCAGGCGATCTACGACGCGCTGGTGCGGCTCTCCCAGGACTTCGCCCAGCGCTACCCGCTGGTCGACGGCCAGGGCAACTTCGGCAACATCGACGGCGATGGCCCGGCCGCCTACCGCTACACCGAGGCGCGGCTCACCGAGGTCGCGCGCCTCCTGCTCGACGGGATCGACGAGGACACGGTCGATTTCCGCCCCTCCTACAACGGCGAGAAGGAGGAGCCGGTCGTCCTGCCGGCGGCCTTCCCGAACCTGCTGGCCAACGGCAGCCAGGGCATCGCGGTCGGCATGGCGACCTCGATCCCGCCGCACAACGCCGCCGAGCTGTGCGACGCGGCGCTCTACCTGATCAACCATCCCGAGGCGACCTCGGGTCAGCTCGCCAAGTTCGTCCAGGGGCCGGATTTCCCGACCGGCGGCATCCTGATCGACTCGGCCGAGTCGGTCGCCGAGGCCTACCGGACCGGCCGCGGCGCCTTCCGGGTCCGGGCCCGCTGGGCCAAGGAGGATCTCGGCCGCGGCACGTGGAACATCGTCGTCACCGAGATTCCCTACGGCATCCCGAAGGGCCGGCTGATCGAGAAGATGGCCGAGCTGCTGCAGGAGAAGAAGCTGCCGCTCCTCGCCGACGTGCGCGACGAATCGGCCGAGGACGTGCGCATCGTGCTGGAGCCGCGCTCGCGCACGGTCGATCCCGTGATCCTGATGGAATCTTTGTTCCGGCTGACCGAGCTGGAGGCGCGGATTCCGCTCAACCTCAACGTCCTGGTCGGCGGCCTCGTGCCGAAGGTGATCGGGCTCGCCGAGTGCCTGCGCGAATGGGTCGACCACCGCCGCGTGGTGCTGCAGCGCCGCTCGCGCTACCGCCTCGGCCAGATCGACCGGCGCCTTGAGATCCTGGGCGGCCTGCTCATCGTCTATCTCGACCTCGACGAGGTGATCCGCATCATCCGCGAGGAGGACGAGCCGAAGGCCGCCCTCATGGCCCGGTTCGAGCTGACTGAGATCCAGGCCAACGCGATCCTCGACACCCGCCTGCGCTCCCTGCGCAAGCTCGAAGAGATGGAGCTGAAGCGCGAGTTCGACGCGCTCACCGCCGAGAAGGCCGAGATCGACGCCCTGCTCGCCTCCGAGCCGGCGCAGTGGAAGGCGATCCAGGCGCAGATCCGCGCCGTGAAGAAGACCTTCGGGCCCGAGACCAAGCTCGGCAAGCGCCGCACGACGCTGGCGAGCCCGCCGGATGTCGGCGGCATCGACTTCACGGCGGCGCTGGTCGAGCGCGAGCCCATCACCGTGATCGTCTCGACCAAGGGCTGGATCCGGGCACTCAAGGGCCACGTGGCGGACCTCTCCGGCGTGGCGTTCAAGGGCGACGACACCCTGAAGATCGCCTTCCCGACCGAGACCACGCAGAAGATCCTGCTGCTCGCCACCAACGGCAAGGTGTTCACGCTGGAGGCCTCGAAGCTGCCGGGCGGGCGCGGCTTCGGCGACCCGGTGCGGCTGATGGCCGACCTCGACGACGGCACCGAGATCGTGGCGGCGCTGCCCTACCGGCCGGAGACCAAGCTGCTGATCGCGGGCTCCGACGGGCGCGGCTTCCTGGCGCCCGCGGACGCGCTGGTGGCCAACACCCGCAAGGGCAAGAACGTGCTGGGTCTCGACGGCGACGCCAAAGCGGCCGTGCTGGTGCCGGCGGACGGCGACCACGTCGCGGTGGTGAACACCGAGAAGCTGCTCCTGATCTTCCCGGTCTCCGAGGTGGCGGAACTCGCCCGCGGCAAGGGCGTGCGGCTCCAGCGCTGCCGCAGCGGAAGCCTCCTCGACGCGCACGTCTTCAAGCTGGCGGACGGCCTGCCCTGGCAGGACGGCTCGGCCGAAGGCCGGCTCGCCAACGTCTCGGTGCTGGAGAAGTGGCTCGGCCACCGCGCCGAGGTCGGGCTGATGATGGCGCGCAGCTTCCCGAAATTCGAGCGGTTCGGGCGTTGAGGGAGGCCGGGGGCGCTCCAGTGCCCCCCTCGGCCTGAGGTGCCGGTGCTCGCTGGACCCATCCTTCTGGACGGCTCCACCGCAGCTCAGGACGAGGGCGCGGTCTCCGCGTTGCGGAGGCCGCTGTCCTCAATGCGCCCGCTGGGCGAGCCAGAGCGCGCCGAAGGCCAGCACGCCGCCGCCGAGCGGAACCGCGAGCAGGAGGAGAAGCTGGGCTGTCGTCATGGCCGAAGGTTCCGCAATGCGTGCCTCACGGCCCAATGTATGGCGCCACTCATGATCCAGCAAACCACCATGGCGATGAGCACGGGCGCGAAGTGCGGACGATCCGACAGGGCGGTCGAGATGAACGGCGCGAAACCGCCGACGGCGAAGATCGCGACGGCCAGGCCGTTGGCGTAGGTCGCCGAGAACTTGATCCGCTCGTTCGCCACGAGCGTGTCGCGCGCTTCGCTCTCCGCTTCCGACATCGAACCAGAGCCCCCGGCCGGCCGCGAGCTTAGCCGATACCGGCGACGCGGACCATGAGCCTGCCGGCCGCCTCACCGCCCCGTCACGGTCGCCTCGTCCGCCGCCCAGAGGTGCTGTGCCGCGTAGGCCCGGAACGGGCGCCACGCCTCCGCCCGGGCCAGGAGCTCCGCCGGGCTCGGCCGCCCGGTGCCGGTCTCCAGCGCCCGCAGCAGCCCGACATCGCCCACCGGCAGGGCGTCGGGCAGCTTGAGCGCCCGCATGGCGATGTACTGCGCGGTCCACGGCCCGATCCCGCGGATCGCCGTGAAGCGGAGCAGAGCGGCCTCCAGCGACTCGGCCGGGGCGAACAGGTCCGGGTCGGCCAGCGCCGCCGCGGCGAGCGCCCGGATCGCCGCGCCGCGGGCGCGAGGCATGTTGAGCGCCCGGGCGACATCCGCCTCGACCAGATCCGCCGGCGCCGGGAAGACGTGGGTCAGGCCGCCCGACGGCTCCGCCAGCGGCGTCCCGAACGCCGCCACCAGCTTGCCCGCGAGGCCGATCGCGGCCGCCACCGACACCTGCTGGCCGAGGATCGCCCGGCAGCCGGTCTCGAACGGGTCCCACGCCCCCGGCAGGCGCAAACCCGGCCGCGCGGCCACGAGCGGGGCCAGGATCGGATCCCCGGCGAGGCAGGCCGCGACGGCGCCGGGATCGGCGTCGCAGTCGAACAGGCGGCGCAGGCGCCCGGCGACCGCTTCGGCGTGCCCGGCCTCGACGCCGCGGAGCGTGACGCGCAGGCCGTCCGCGCCGGGGGCCACCGTCAGGAGGCCGTGCCGCCCCGCGACGCTGACCGTACGCGCGTAGGCCTCCGCGGGATCCGTCGCCTCGACGCCCGGGATCGCCCGCTTGGCCAGGAAGGCGCGGATCGCCCCCCAGTCGTAGGGCGGCCGGACGGGCAGGCAGAGCTCGATCGCCTCCGCAAACACGAAGGGCGGCCTCTCGGCCGCCCCGCTGGTCGCGTCTCCGGACAGGTGATCCCGCCTCAGCCGCGCTGGTCGACCGGCACGTAGTCGCGCTGGGTCGGACCGACGTAGAGCTGGCGCGGACGGCCGATCTTCTGCGACGGGTCCTCGATCATCTCGGCCCACTGGGCGATCCAGCCGACCGTGCGGGCCACGGCGAACAGCACGGTGAACATGTCGGTCGGGAAGCCCATCGCCTTGAGGGTGATGCCCGAGTAGAAATCGATGTTCGGGTAGAGCTTCTTCTCGATGAAGTACTCGTCCTTGAGGGCGATCTGCTCCAGCTCCATGGCGACGTGCAGCAGCGGATCGTCGGTCTTCCCGAGCTCCTTCAGCACCTGGTGGGTGGTGCTCTGCATGATCCGGGCGCGCGGGTCGTAGTTCTTGTAGACCCGGTGGCCGAAGCCCATCAGGCGGAACGGGTCGTTCTTGTCCTTGGCCTTGGCGACGTACTTGCCGACGTTCTCCGGAGTGCCGATCTCCATCAGCATCTTCAGCGCCGCCTCGTTGGCGCCGCCATGGGCCGGGCCCCACAGGCAGGCGATGCCGGCCGCGATGCAGGCGAAGGGGTTGGCGCCCGAGGAGCCGGCGAGCCGCACCGTCGAGGTCGAGGCGTTCTGCTCGTGGTCGGCGTGCAGGATGAAGATCTTGTCGAGCGCGCGGGCGAAGACCGGGTTCACCTCGTACTCCTCGCACGGCACCGCGTAGCACATGCGCAGGAAGTTCGACGTGTAGTCGAGGTCGTTCTTCGGGTACACGAACGGCTGACCGATCGAGTACTTGTAGGCCATCGCGGCGAGCGTCGGCATCTTGGCGATCATGCGGATCGACGCGATCAGCCGCTGGCTCTCGTCCGTGATGTCGGTAGAGTCGTGGTAGAAGGCCGAGAGGGCGCCCACCGAGGCGACCATGACGGCCATCGGGTGCGCGTCGCGGCGGAAGCCGGTGAAGAACCGGTTCATCTGGTCGTGCACCATGGTGTGGCGCGTGACCCGGTACTCGAAATCGGCCCGCTGGGCGGCGGTCGGCAGGGCGCCGAACAGCATCAGGTAGCAGGTCTCGAGGAAGTCGCCCTTCTCGGCGAGCTGCTCGATCGGGTAGCCGCGGTACAGCAGCACGCCCTCGTCGCCGTCGATGTAGGTGATCTTCGACTCGCAGGAGGCCGTCGAGGTGAAGCCCGGGTCGAAGGTGAAGGCGCCGGTCTGGGCGTAGAGCTTGCCGATATCGATCACGTCCGGCCCGATCGTGCCGGATTTCACCGGCAGTTCGATCGACTTGCCGTCCACGGTGATGGTGCTGGGTGCGCTCATGGATCGTGGACCCTTCTCTGGCGACGTGGCGGATGCCGGCCTCGGGCTGCCCGAGTCGGTCCCGGGGGCCTGAGCACACGCATTATGCTGCGGGTGCTCACAGCCATGGGTTACCCAAACGGCAGTGCAGCAGCAACGGGGTCGGTGACAACCCGCCCCCGACGCCAAGCGAATTCCGCCAACTGAATTCCACCCAACGCAATCCGGGCCGGGGCCCGCAGTTCCCGGTCCGCGCGCGGCAGTCTCAGCCCTGCGGCGCCTGATCCCCGAGGCGCGCCAGGGTTTCCTCCCGGCCGAGCACCGCCATCACGTCGAACAGGGGCGGGGAGGTGGTGCGGCCGGTCAGCGCCGCGCGCAGGGGCTGGGCGACCTGTCCGAGCTTGCAGCCGGCCGATTCCGCGTACTGGCGCACCGCGCCCTCGGTGGAGGCCGCGCTCCAGTCGGGCAGCGCCTCGAGCACCGGCCGCACGCCGGCGAGGCGGCCGCGCCCCTCGTCGGAGAGGAGGGCGCGGGCCTTGTCGTCCAGTGCCAGGGGCCGCTGGGCGTAGAGGTAGTAGGCGCTGTCGAGGAGCTCGATCAGCGTCTTGGCCCGCTCCTTCAGGCCCGGCATGGCTTGGATCAGCTTGTCCTTGAGGTCGGGCTGCAGCGGCGCCGACAGGCCGCGCTCCGGCCCGACATTCGGAAGGATGGTCTCGATCGCCGCGACGAGATCGGCATCGGCGCTGGTGCGGATGTAGAGGCCGTTGAGGTTGGCGAGCTTGGCGAAGTCGAACCGCGCCGCGGAGCGACCGACCGCCCCGAGGTCGAAGGCCGCGACCATCTCCTCGGTGGAGAAGACCTCCTGGTCGCCGTGGCTCCAGCCGAGCCGCACGAGGTAGTTGCGCAGGGCCGCCGGCAGGTAGCCGAGATCGCGATAGGCCTCGACGCCGAGCGCGCCGTGGCGCTTCGAGAGCTTGGCCCCATCGGCCCCGTGGATCAGCGGGATATGGGCCATCCGGGGAACGTCCCAGCCGAGCGCCGAGAAGATCTGGCTCTGGCGCGCCGCGTTGGTGAGGTGGTCGTCGCCGCGGATGATCTGCGTGACGCCCATGTCGTGGTCGTCGACCACCACGGCGAGCATGTAGGTCGGCGTCCCGTCCGAGCGCAGCAGGACGAGGTCGTCGAGGTCCTTGTTGGCCCAGGTGACCCGGCCCTGGACGGCGTCCTCGACCACGGTCTCGCCCTCGGTCGGCGCGCGCAGGCGGATCACCGGCTTGACCCCGGCGGGCGCCTCGGACGGGTCGCGGTCGCGCCAGCGGCCGTCGTAGCGCGGGGCGCGCCCCTCCGCGCGGGCGGTCTCGCGCATCTGCGCGAGTTCCTCGGCGGTGGCGTAGCAGTGATAGGCGCGGCCCGCGGCCAGCAGCTCCTCGGCCACGGCGCGGTGGCGCTCGGCGCGGGCGAACTGGAAGACCACGTCGCCGTCCCAGTCGAGGCCGAGCCAGGACAGGCCGTCGAGGATCGCGTCGATCGCGCCCTTGGTGGAGCGCTCCCGGTCGGTATCCTCGATGCGCAGCAGCATCTTCCCGCCGGTGTGGCGGGCGTAGAGCCAGTTAAACAAGGCCGTGCGGGCCCCGCCGATGTGCAGGTAGCCGGTGGGCGAGGGGGCGAAGCGCGTGATGACGGCTGAGGACATCGGTCCGGTATGTTCCGGGGCTGGTCGCGGACGGAGCGCGACGGACGGCGAAGGGGCGGCGGAGCGGCGAGGGGCTCGACAGGGCGCCCGTAGCACGAAGAGCCGGCTGTAGCACGGGCCGGCGGATGCGTTAAGAATCGCCCGCAGAATCGCTCGACCCCGACGACAGGTCGCGCGGAGCGGGGCGGCGGCGATGCGGCGGATCGGCGCGAGGCGGGCGGGCGGCGCGGTGGCGCTGATCGGCCCGCGCGTCCGAGCCCTCCCGCCCGCCCTACCGGCGCTCCGCGGCTGGGTCGCCGCCGGTCTCGCCCGCGAGGCCGAGCAGCGCCGGCTGTTTCCCTGGCTGGCAGTGGCCTTCGGCGGCGGGATCCTGGTCTACTTCGCGGCGGCCGACGGCGCGCCGAGCCTGGCCGCGCCCCTGATCGCGGCCGCCCTCGCGCTGGCGCCGGTCCCCGTCCTCGGCGCGCGGCCGGCGGCCCTGGCGGCGGCGCTCGCGGTGGCGGCCGCGCTCCTCGGCTTCGCGGCGGCGACCTGGCGGGTCTCGCAGGTCGCCGCGCCGATCCTGACGCGCACCACGATCGGTCCGCTCGTCGGAACGGTCGAGGCCCTGGACGAGCGCGAGGTCGGCGCCCGGCTGGTGATCCGGGTGGAGAGCTTCGCCGGCCTCGCGCCCGAGGCGCGGCCCGCCCGGGTGCGGGTCTCGTTCCGCAAGACGCCGATCCCGCGCCCCGGGGACGTCGTCGCCGCCACGGCGCGGCTGCTGCCGCCCCCGGAGGCGGCCCGGCCCGGCGGCTACGACTTCGCCCGGGACGCCTACTTCCAGGGGATCGGCGCGGTGGGCTCGCTGGTCGGCGCGGTCACCGTCCGGGCGCCGTCCGAGCCGCCGCCGCTGGGCCTGCGGCTCGCCGCGGCGCTGGACGCGGCCCGCAACGGGCTCACGCGCCGGATCGCGGAGGCCGCCGGCGGCCAGGCGGGCGCGGTGGCGGCGGCCCTGGTGACCGGCAAGCGCGGCCTCATCGGACCGGCGACCAACGACGCGCTCCGCGCCGCGGGCATCTACCACGTGGTGTCGATCTCGGGCCTCCACATGGTGCTGGCCGCCGGCGTGGTGTTCTGGCTGGTGCGGGCGGTCCTCGCCGCGGTGCCGCTCTGCGCGCTCCTCTGGCCGATCAAGAAGATCGCGGCCGGCTTCGCCATGGTCGGCGTCACCGCCTACTGCGCCTTCTCGGGCTGGGACATCGCGGCCGAGCGCTCGCTGATCATGACCCTGATCATGCTGGGCGCGATCCTGGCGGACCGGCCGGCCCTGTCGATGCGCAACCTCGCCCTCGCGGCGCTGATCGCGCTCGCCCGGGAGCCGGAGGGCCTGCTCGGCCCGAGCTTCCAGATGTCCTTCGGCGCCGTGGCCGGGCTGATCGCCTGCGCCCGGCTGATCGACGGGCGGCTGTTCGTGCGCCCCGGGGCCGGGCGGATCGGCCGCCTCGTCGGCACCGGCCTCTCGGCGATCACCGGGACCCTGGCCACGACCCTTGTGGCGCAGGTCGCGACCGCGCCCTTCGCCACCTACCACTTCCAGACGGTTCAGCCCTTCGGCCTCGTCGGCAACGCCCTGACCCTGCCGCTCGTCTCCCTGGCGGTGATGCCCGCCGCGGTGATCGGCTGCCTCGCCTATCCCTTCGCCCTCGACCGGCCGGTCTGGTGGCTGATGGGGCAGGCGGTGGCCGGCATGCTGGCGATCTCGGACTGGATCGCCGGGTTCGAGCGGGCGAGCCTGGTGCTGCCGGCCTTCGGCGCCGCAGCGCTGACCCTGCTGACCGCGGGCCTGCTGCTGGCGACGCTGCCGGCCTCCCGCCTGCGCTGGCTCGCCGTGCCGCCGGTCCTGCTCGGCCTCGTCCTCGCGGCCCGGCCCGACCGCTACGACCTCTACGTCGACCGGCAGGGCGCGGGAGCGGCGGTGCGGGGTCCGGACGGGCGGCTCGCGGCCCTCGGAAGCCCCTCCGGCTTCGTCCTCGAGCAGTGGCTGAAGGCGGACGGTGACGGGCGGCGGCCCGCGGCGCTCATCGTCCGGTCGGGCAGCGGGCGCTGCGACCGGCTCGGCTGCACCGCCCGGCTGCCGGACGGGCGGGCGGTCGCCCTCGTCCGGGACAGGCGGGCCTTCCCGGAGGATTGCGCCCGCGCCGCGGTGCTGATCACCTTCCTCGCGGCGCCGCCGACCTGCACGGGCCCCCTGGTGATCGATCGGCAAGTCCTCGCCGCCCGCGGCGCCGTGGCCCTCCGGACCGACGGCGACGGCTTCGCCGCGCGCTTCGCCCGGGACGACGGGCGCGCCGTGCCCTGGCGGCCGGCCCCGGGACGCGATCCGGGACGCGATCCGGGACCGCCGCGGCCGGTCACCGCGGAGCCGGGCGACCGCGCCGCGGAGGACGGGGCCGCCGCGCCGGGCGGAGACCTCGCTCCCGGCGACGCGCCGGCCGAGCCGCTTCAGTAGCGGCGGACGAGGCTGACGAGGCGGCCCTGGATCCGGACCCGGTCGGGCCCGAGCACGCGGGTCTCGTAGGCCGGGTTGGCGGCCTCCAGGGCGATCGAGGAGCCGCGGCGGCGCAGGCGCTTGAGCGTCGCCTCCTCGTCGTCGATCAGCGCCACGATGATGTCGCCGGTATTGGCGGTGTCCTGCTTGCGGATGACCACGAGGTCGCCGTCCAGGATCCCGGCCTCGACCATCGAGTCGCCGCGCACCTCGAGGGCGTAGTGCTCGCCGCCGGCCACGAAGTCCGGCGACAGGGTGATGGCGTGGCTCTGGTTCTGGATCGCCGAGACGGGCGTACCGGCCGCGATCCGACCCATGACGGGGATCGAGATGGCCCGGCCGGACTCGTCGATCATCCGCGTGCTCGCCGGGGCCGGCGGCTGCTTGGACTTGCCGCCCTCGACCACGCTCGGCGTGAAGCGACGCGGCTCGGCGGGGGTCTGGGGCGCCGGCGCGGCCTGCGTCAGGCTCTCGGGGATGCGGATCACCTCGATGGCGCGCGCCCGATTCGGCAGGCGCCGGAGAAAGCCGCGCTCCTCCAGCGCCGTGATCAGCCGGTGGATACCGGATTTCGACTTGAGGTCGAGGGCATCCTTCATCTCGTCGAACGACGGCGGGACGCCGCATTCCTGCATCCGGCTCTGGATGAATCGCAGGAGGTCCAGCTGCTTGCGCGTGAGCATCGACGGGGGACTCGCGGCTTGGCGGACCGCCACGTGACGGTCTCCGAAACAAATCACGAACAGGTTAAACGTTCCGCAAGTGTTCCGCAAGAGCGGCACCGCCACGCTCGGCGCGCCGCGGCGCGCCCGCGGGACAAGGCGGAGAAACGCATTGACGGCGCAAGCGGAGCCGTTTCAATGCACCGCGGTGCCCCGCCGGGCAGGCGGCGGATCCGGGGCGCGGGCTGGGACCCTCTTGGAATGACGAGGATGCGACGACCCGCGGCTCTGCTGCCCCTCGGCCTCGCCGCCCTCGGCCTCGCCGGCTGCACCACCGGGTTCTCCTACATCTCGCGGAACTACGTGGCGCTCACCCCCCAGGTCGTGACGATCGGCTGCAAGGAGCCCTACGAGGTCTACGACAACCGGCAGCTGCGCCGGATGCTGATCGTCTCCAACGCCCTGCGCGAGTACACCGGCTGCAATCTGAGCGAGGTCCGGATCGATCCGGAGCCGGACGCCACCCGGGTGAAGCGCTTCCGCACCGCCGCCCGGGCCTATCTCGACGAGACCGTGCGCGAGGATTGCCGGATCACCGGCGAGACCGTGTTCGATCCGCTGAAGACCGAGTTCGCCTACGCGTGCGACGCGCCGATCGAGAAGCGCGGCACGGTGGTCCCCCGCCTGCCGGGCCGCAACCCCGGCCTCGGGGTGCGCTGACCGGCCGGCGGCGCGCCGTCAGGCGCCCGGCTTCGGGAAGGTCCGCTCCGCCGCGTCCCCGGCGGCGGCGAGCAGGGCGCGGGCGAAGGCCCGGGCCTCGGCCCGGTCGAGCACGATCGCGGCGGTCACCGGCGCGCCGCCGAGGTCGGCGAGGGCGAGTTCCAGGCGCACCCCGTCGGGCACGGCGCTCGCCTGCAGGCTCCAGCCGGAGCCCCGATCCGTGCTCTCCGCCATCTCACGCTCCTCCCGCCTGCCCCGGGAAAACGCCGCAGGCGCCCGCCGGAACCGCCCGTGCGCGGGACTGTTCCCGAGCCGTGCCCAGCGCTTCCCTGCCTCGCCTGTCCGCTTACCTCAAGGCCGCGGGCCCCGGACTCGTGGTGATGCTGGCCGATACCGATGTCGGAAGCCTCATCACGGCGGCCCAGAGCGGGGCGCGCTGGGGCTACGCGCTGCTGCTCCTGCAGATCCTGCTGGTGCCGATCCTGTACGTCGTCCAGGAGCTGACGGTGCGGCTCGGGACCGCCACCGGGCGCGGCCACGGCGCGCTGATCCGGGAGCGGTACGGGCCGGTCTGGGCCTGGATCTCGTACGGCGGCCTCGTGGTCGCCGGCCTCGGCGCCATCGTCACGGAATTCTCCGGCATCGCCGGCATCGGGGACCTGTTCGGGGTGCCGCGGCTCGTGAGCCTCGGCCTGCCGGCCTGCCTGCTCCTCGGGCTCGTCCTCACCGGGAGCTACCGGCGCGTGGAGGTCGTGGCGATCGTGGTCGGACTGTTCGAGCTGGTCTTCGTCGGGCTCGCCGCCGCGGCGCGGCCGAACGTGTCCGAGATCGTCGCCTCCTTCGGGCACATGCCGCTGGGCGACGGTCAGTTCCGGGTGCTGATCGCCGCCAATATCGGCGCGGTGATCATGCCGTGGATGATCTTCTATCAGCAGTCGGCGATCGTCGATAAGGGCCTGGGCTGGGAGCACGCGCGGCGCTCGCGGCTCGACACGCTCGTGGGCGCGGTGATCTCGCAATGCGTGATGGGCGCGATCCTCGTCGCCGCCGCCGCCACGATCGGCAAGGCCGGGCAGGGCAGCGCGAAGGGGCTGGAGACCGTCGGCGACCTCGCGGGCGCCTTCACGCCGGCCCTCGGGCCGTGGCTCGGACAGGTGGTGTTCGGGGTGGGCATCGTCGCGGCGGCCTTCGTGGCGCTCAACGTCGTGGCCCTGGCGCTGGCCTGGGGGTTCGGCGACGTGACCGGCCGGCCCCACTCCCTGGAGCAGTCCCCCCGGGAGGCGCCGGCCTTCTACGGCGCCTTCGCGCTCGCCGTCGCGGCGGGGGCGGGCGCCGTGCAGCTCGTGCCGAACCTCGTGGCGCTCAACATCGCCGTGGAGGTGATGAACGCCCTGCTCCTGCCCCTGGCGCTCGGCCTGCTGATCCTGCTCGCCACCCGGGCCTTGCCCGACGGACAGCGCGTGGCGGGGGCTTACAAGTGGGTGGTCTACATCATCTCCGGCGTGACGATCGCCTTCGCCATGGTGGGCGTGCTCGACGGGGTCGGTCTGCTCTGAGGCGATTGACGCAGGCTGCCCGATGATGTCTCCCCCGGGCTCCGATCAGGTGGAGTTCGAACATGCAAGAGATCTGGTTCCGCACGGGCGAGGCCACGGTGCTGGCGGCCGAGGGCCAGTACACCGACGCCATGCCGGAGGTGCTGATCGGCTCGGTGCGCGGTCCGGTGGGCCAGGCCTTCGCGTCGATGATGGGGCAGGTCCAGGGCCACACGCGGATGTTCGTGGTCCGCGACCTCAACCAGCTCGTGCGCCCTGCCACGATGATGACCACCAAGGTCACGATCCACACGGCCGAGTATGCCGAGCTCCTCGGCGGCGTGGTTCAGGCCGCCACCGGCGACGCGATCGTGGACTGCATCATCGAGGGCATCCTGCCGAAGGACGGGCTCGACGAGCTGTGCATGATCATCATGATCTGGCTCGATCAGCGCTGCGCCGAGGACGACAACCTCGACCAGAAGGACCTCTACCGGACCAACTACGAGGCGACGAAACTCGCCATCGCCCGCGCCCTCAAGGGCGAGCCGACGGTCGACGAGCTGATCGCCAACCGGAAGACCGTGAAGCACTACGCGCTCGACGGCGTGATCGAGTACTGATCGGCCGCGCGGACCGCATCCTGCCGGCTCAGGTAAGCCTCAGCCCGGCGGGATGCGCCCCACCGAGCAGAGGGTGCGCACCGTGCTGCTGCCCGGGTCGGTGTAGCAGGAGGCCGACCAGCCGTTCTGCTGGATGAACGACTTGCGCCGCTCCGCCAGCGCGGTCCGGTAGGCGTTGGCGATGATCGGCTCGACGGTCGCGGCCGGCTCGCCGACGAGGATCTCGGAGGCCACCGACAGGTCGCGGAAAAAGGCCGACGAGGGGGCCGGCTCGGCGGAGGTCGCCTGCACGATCGGCTCGGCCCGGCAGGTGACGTCGAACTTGATCGGGCCGGCCACGCGGATGTCGATGCTGGGGCCGGCGCGCTTGCCGACCCGGCCGCCGATCGCGCCGGCGATCTGGCGGGTGAGGTCGTCGCAGCTGTCGGCCCGGGCGGCCTCCGCCAGGAGGGGCAGGGCCGCGCAGGCGGCGAGGAGGAGGCGCGGAACGGCGAAGCTCGACATCGCCGCACTCTACGCCCGGCGCGGGGCCTGTCGAGGGGCGCGCCTCAGTGGAAATCCCGGCTGCGATACACGCGCCGGTCCGGGGGCACGCCGAAATCCGTGTTCTCGGGCGGCAGCCTCATGCCGGCCTCGCGCAGGTCGCTTAAGGAGGCGGTGAGGTCGCGGAACCCCTCCGCCACGAGGTGGACCACCCCGTCCGCCCGCTGGATCCGGCCGCGCACGGCGAGGAACCGGGCCTGCATGGCGGCCCGGCGGTTGGCCTCGAACACCGCCTTCCAGACGATCACGTTGGCGATACCGGTCTCGTCCTCCAGGGTCAGGAAGACCACGCCCTTGGCGGTGCCCGGCCGCTGTCGGATCAGCACGAGGCCCGCCACCGTGACCCGCGCGCCCTGGGGTAGGGCCGGATCGAGATGGGCCCGGGCCGGGATCGCGCCGATCCGGGCCAGCCGCCCCCGGAAGAAGGCGACCGGATGCCCCTGCAGGGACAGGCCGGTGGCGGAATAATCCTCGGCCACCGCCTCGGACGGGGCCAGGGCCGGCAGGTCCACAGCCGGCTCGTGCCGGAACAGGCCGTCATCGGCGTGCCAGGCGAAGAGCGGCAGCGGCGCGTCCAGCAGATGGGCCCGGCGCTCGCTCGGATCGGCTCGGGCGGCCTTGCGGGCCGAGGTCCCCTCCAGGGTGCGGACCATCCAGAGGGCGGCGCGCCGGTCGAGTCCGAGGGAGCGGAACGCGTCCGCCTCGGCCAGGCGCTCCAGGGCGTTGCGGGGCAGGGCGAGGGACGCCTGCAGGCCCTCGATGCTGGCGTAGCCGTTGGCGCGCAGCCGCACGAGCCGGCGCATGGCGGCCTCGGGCAGGCCGCGCACCGCGCGCAGGCCGATCCGCACGGCGTGCAAGGCCGGATTCCCGCCCGGCTCCAGGGTGCAGTCCCAGTCGCTGGCGTTGACGCAGACGCCGCGCACCTCGACGCCGTGGGCGCGGGCGTCGCGCACCAGCTGGGCCGGCTGGTAGAAGCCCATGGGCTGGGCGTTGAGGATCGCCGCCAGGAAGACGTCGGGGTGGCGGCACTTCATCCAGGCCGAGGCGTAGACGAGGAGCGCGAAGCTCGCCGCGTGGCTCTCCGGGAAGCCGTAGGTGGAGAAGCCGCGGATCTGCGCGAAGCAGCGCTCGGCGAAGTCCTTCGGGTAGCCCCGGCGGGTCATGCCGCCCACGAACTTGTCCGCGAACCCGCCGATCGAGCCGACATGGCGGAAGGTCGCCATGGCACGGCGCAACCCGTCGGCCTCGGCCGGGGTGAAGCCCGCCGCCGTGATGGCGATCTGCATGGCGTGCTCCTGGAACAGCGGCACCCCGTAGGTCTTCTGCAGGACCTCCTTCAGCTCGTCGGCCGGGCCGTGGTCCGGGTGCGGGGCCGGGTACTCCACCGGGTCGATCCCGGAGCGCCGCCGCAGGTAGGGGTGGACCATGTCGCCCTGGATCGGGCCGGGGCGCACGATCGCGACCTGCACCACGAGGTCGTAGAATTCCTTCGGCTTCAGGCGCGGCAGCATCGACATCTGCGCCCGGCTCTCGACCTGGAACACCCCGACGGAATCGGCCTTCGCCAGCATCGCGTAGGTCGCGGGATCGTCCTGCGGCAGGTCGGCCAGCGTCGCGTAGAAGGTGCCGTGGTCCCGCTCCAGGAAGTCGAGGCCGCGCTTGAGGCAGGTCAGCATGCCGAGCGCCAGCACGTCGACCTTCATCAGCCCGATCGCGTCGATGTCGTCCTTGTCCCACTCGATGAAGGTGCGGTCCGCCATGGCGCCATTGCCCACCGGCACGGTCTCGTCGAGCCGACCGCGGGTCAGCACGAAGCCGCCGACGTGCTGCGACAGGTGGCGGGGGAAGCCGATCAGCTGGTGGGCGAGGTCGAGCGCCTGACGGATCGCGGGATTCTCCGGGTCGAGGCCGGCCTCGCGCACGTGCCGGTCCGGCATGCCGGTGCCCCAGGAGCCCCAGACCGTGTCGGCGATCGCCGCGGTCACGTCCTCGGTCAGGCCCAGGACCTTGCCGACCTCGCGGATCGCCATGCGCGGGCGGTAGTGGATCACCGTGGCGCAGAGGGCGGCCCGCTCCCGCCCGTAGCGGGCGTAGAGGTGCTGGATCACCTCCTCGCGGCGCTCGTGCTCGAAATCGACGTCGATGTCGGGCGGCTCGCCGCGGTTCTCCGAGATGAACCGGGCGAAGAGCAGCCGGTGCTTCGACGGGTCCACCGCGGTGATGCCGAGGCAGAAGCACACGGCGGAGTTGGCCGCCGAGCCGCGGCCCTGGCAGAGGATGCCCTGGCCGCGGGCGAACTCGACCACGTCGAACAGGGTCAGGAAGTAGCGGGCGTAGTCCATCTTGGCGATGAGCCGCAGCTCCTCGCGGAGCGTCGCCGCGACGGCGTCCGGGACCTCGCCGGCGTAGCGCCAGCGCGCCCGCTCCCAGGTCTTCTCCTCCAGGTATTCCTGCGGCGTGCGCCCGGGGGGCACGGGCTCGTCCGGGTACTCGTAACGCAGCTGCGCCAAGTCGAAGGCGCAGGCCTGCGCGATCTCGACGGTGCGGACCAGCGCCTCCGGGTGGTCGGCGAACAGCCGCGCCATCTCGGGCGGCGGCTTCAGGTGGCGCTCGGCATTGGCCTCCAGGCGGTAGCCGGCGTCCTCGATCCGGCAGCCTTCGCGGATGCAGGTGACCACGTCCTGGAGCGGGCGCCTGTCGGGATGGTGGTAGAGCGCGTCCGAGACCGCGACCATCGGGGCGCCGGAGGCCGCGCCCAGCTCGGCGAGCAGCCCGAGGCGCCGCCGCTCGTCGCCGCGGCGCGTGTGGCTCGCCCCGAGGAAGGTCCGGCCCGGGGCCGCGGCGGCCAGCGCCTCCAGCCGGGCCCGGAAGCCCTCCGGCAGGCGCCGGGCCGGCGGCATGGCGATGAACATCTGCCCCTCCGAGGCCTCCAGCATCTCGGCGAAGGCGAAGCGGCAATCGCCCTTGCGGACGCGCCGGTTGCCGAGGGTGAGCAGCCGGCAGAGGCGGCCCCAGGCCTCGCGGTCCATCGGGTAGGTGACGGCCTCGAACCCCTCCTCGGTGACGAGGCGCACCCCCGGCAGGATCCGGATCGCGGTGCCCTGCGGTTCGAGGGCGCGGGCCGCCGCGTGCGCGCGCACCACACCGGCCACGGTGTTGCGGTCGGCGATGCCGATGGCCTCGAGGCCGTAGGAAGCCGCCTGCGCGACGAATTCCTGCGGGTGCGCGGCGCCGTGCAGGAAGGAGAAGTTCGTGGTGACGGCGAGCTCGGCGTACGGGAGCTGAGGCGCGGTCACGCGAACAGCCCGTGGACGTACCACGCGGCCGGGCGGTCGGGGGCGTGCGGGCCGTCGCGGTAGAGCCAGAGCCGGTGCCCGGCCTCGCACTCGATGCGGTAGTAATCGCGATCCGCGCCGGGCTCGCGCCACCATTCGGCGGCGATCCGCTCCGGCCCCTCGGCATGGGTGACCCGGTGGATCCGGGCGCGCCAGCGGAAGCGCCGGGGCGGCCCCTCCGGAACGGTCGAGAGCACGTCGAGGGCGGCCTCGCCGCGGGGGAAGATGACCAGGGGGCGGGGCGGGAGGTCTTCGGGCCAGGGGGACGCGCGGGTGCGCGCCTTCCCTTCCATCCCTGTGCGGGAGGTTGCCCCCATCGGGGTCGAACACCGCCCTTGATCAAGGAGCGCACCCGGCCCCCCCTCCCGTGCGGGAGAAGGTCGGGGTGAGGGACGGGAAGCGTCGGGATCGAGCACACCGCCGCCGTGAGAGGCGGTCGCGCCGCGTCCCGCAGGACCTGATCCCTCTCCCTGCCCCTCTCCGGCCACCCAGACCCGGCTCCGGTCGGCCCGCTCGGGCAGGTGGCTCGCCCGGGGCTCGAGCCGCAGGAGCGCCCGCCCGAGGCGCTGCGCCAGGGCATCGGCCAGGACGCCGACCCCGTCGGCCGCGGACGCCGCGCCGAGATCCGTCTGGCGGGCCGGCATGGGACCGGTCACCGTGACGGCGAGCGCCACCGTCTCGAACCCGAAGCCGGCGTCGAGGGCGGAGCCCAGCCGGTCGAGGCGCAGAGAGACGAGGGTCGCGACCCGCTCCGGGCAGCGCTCGGGGCGGGATAGGCCGAGATCGAGGACGCGCAGGGCGCCGTCGACCCGGTGCAGGCTGAGGCGCAGGGCGCAGGCGCCGAGCCCGTCCCGCTCCAGCCGGGGGGCGGTCTCGGCCATCAGGTCCCGGACGGTCCGGACGATGTCCGCTTGCCGCCCGATCGGGTCGAGGAAGCCGCGCGCGGCGGCGTAGGCGGCGGCCTCCGTCAGGGGCGCCAGCGGCTCGGGCCGGCGGGCCAGGGCCTGATCGAGGCGCAGGAGCAGCGCCGCGCCGAATCGGCGGGCGAGGGGCCCCCGGGGCAGGGCGTCGAGTTCGCCGATCCGGCGCAGGCCGAGCCGCTTCAGCCCCGCGACCGTACCGGGATCGAGGCGCAGGGCGTCCACGGGGAGGGCCCGCAGGGCCTCGGGGGCCCCGCCCGGCGGCACCACGACCCGGTCGCCCCCGCCATGCCGCGCCAGCGCGAAGGCGCCGCCGGGCGTGTCGGCCAGCGCGATCCCCGCCGGGACGCTGCTCCGCGCGAGCCGGGCGGCCAGGTCCGCGACGAGGTTCGCCTCGCCGCCGCGCAGTTGACTCGCGCCGGCGACGTCGATGTAGAGCCCGTCCGCCGCCTCACCCGGCCCGAACGGCGCCACGAGGGGCGCGTACCCGCTCGCCCAGCGGCACAGCCGCAGCAGGGCGTCCCGGTCGGCTTCCGGGTCGGCGGGATAGACCTGGAGCGGGACGCCGATCCGCGCCCGGACCCGGCCGAGGGGCTCGCCGACCCGGAGGCCCAGGGCGCGGGCCTCCGGGTCGAGGGCCACGAGCCGCAGCCCGCCGGACCCTTCGGCCGCCACCGCGAGGGGGCCGCGCTCAGGCGCGAGACCCGCCCGCCGCAGCCGCGTCACCGGCCAGTGGCTCAGGCAGATGCAGACGATGCGCGGCATGGTCCCACTCCACAAGCCAGTCGCCGCCCCGCCCGTTGCGGCAGCGGTCGAGCCGCGCCCGCCAGCGCGGCCTGTCCAGGGTCCCGAACCGGTCCCGCGCCGCCGGCGCCGCCGCGATCCGCCAGCGTGTGGCGGCCCCGTTGGGCAGGCTGGCGGGCGCCGGCCGCAGGATCAGCAGCAGCGGCGGCGCGGGCCCTTCCGCGGCGAGCTGCAGGCGCCGGCCCGGCTTCAGCGGCAGCCCGTCCCGCAGGAGGCCGATCAGGGCCGTGAGCGCCCGCGCGTGCAGGGCCGCCTCCAGGGCGCGGAACACCTCCGCGTCGCTGCCGGCTTCCAGCAGCAGCAGGCGGCCGGGGTCGAGGCCGAGGCCGGCGAGACCGTGTCCGTAGGGCAGGGGCTGGCCGGGCGCGGCGGCGATCAGCGCCTCTCCGGGCGCCCGGGCGAGGTGGCGGGCGCAGAGCGCCAGGGCGAAGCCCAGGGCCGCGATCGCGTCCGCGGGCTCGGCCGGCGCGATCTCGTGGGGCGGCCCGAGGACGAGGCCGCCGCCGGGCAGGTGCGCGTCGAGGTCCGACACGCCGAGCGGCAGGACCGGGGACGGATCCCGGCCCCGGTCCGGCGGCGCGAGGCGCACCCGCAGGGCCGCCAGCCGGGCCCGGGGATCGCTCGGCGCGAGCGCCGCCTCGGTCTCGTCCGCAGGGTCCAGCCCCATCTCCATCGGCTCCGGTCATGCTGGACGATAGGAACAGAACAGGAACATGCACAAACGGTTTCCGCAGGGTCCCGGAATCGCGCGTGGCGGCAGCGGCTTGGCCTGTGGACGGCTGTGGACGCCGGTGGACTCGACAGCCACCGCAGGGTTCGAGGTCACGGTTGACCGCAATCGCAGGGCGAGACCAATGTCCCGACGCCGCGCGCGTGACGCGGCCGAACCGGACCGCGCATGCGCTCAGCCCTCAGCTCAGCCCTCACCCTGACGCTCCTGCTCGCCCTGTCGGGGGCGGCACTCGGCCAGCAGGCGGATCCGCCAAGTGCCGCCGGTCCGGATCCGGCCGCGGCCGCCCCCGTGACGGGGCGGTCTCGCCCGGCCCGCCCGCGGGTCCGCCACGCGCAGGCCCCGAGCCAGCCGATCATGGTCTACGACGCGCGGATCGAGGCCGGCGACCTGCGGATCTCGGGCTCGGTGCGCAAGCCCGGGGCGATCGTGGTGCTGGACGACGACATCTCGATCCAGGCCGACCGGCGCGGCCGGTTCACCTTCCGGCTGCCCTACCGGCCCTCGACCTGCGTGGTGACGCTGAAGGCGGAGCCGGACGAGCGCGAGGCGGTGGTGGCGAACTGCGCGCCCGAGGGGCCGCCCGGACCGCCCGGTCCCCAGGGTGCGGCGGGACCGGCCGGCGAGACGGGCCCCAAGGGTGAGACGGGCCCCAAGGGTGAGACCGGTCCCAAGGGCGAGCAGGGGCCCAGGGGGGAGCAGGGGGCCAAGGGCGAGCAGGGCCCTCAAGGCGAGCGGGGCCTCAAGGGCGATACGGGTCCCCAGGGCGAGCCCGGCCCGAGAGGAGAGCCCGGTCTCGCGGGCGCGGTCGGCCCACAGGGCGCACCGGGTCCGAAGGGCGACGCGGGCCCACGGGGTCCGGTCGGACCGCAGGGCGGCCCGGGTCCGAAGGGCGAGGCCGCCGCGGCCAGCCTGCGGCCCGTGCGCAAATCCGACTGCCCGGGGGGCTGCACGATCACCTGCGGGACCGGCGAGATGCTGGTCACGGCCCACTGCCTCAAGGGCGGCGCGCCGGTCTACGAGGGGGAGGGCGCCAGCTGCCCGGCGGAGGCGTCCGGCATCGTCGGGTTCTGCACGCGGCCCTGAGGCGGGCAACCCTGATCCCGGCGGCTCAGCCGCCGGTCTCGCGCAGCCAGTCGAGCATCCCGGCGGCGGCCGCCCGGCCGCCCGCGAAGGCGCCCTGGAGCAGGTAGCCGCCGGTCGGCGCCTCCCAGTCGAGCATCTCGCCGGCCAGGAACAGGCCGGGATGGGCGCGCAGCATGGACCGCCCGTCGAGGGCGTCGAGCCGGACGCCGCCCGCCGTCGAGATCGCCCGCTCGATCGGCGCGGAGGCGGTGAGGGTGATGGGCGCGGCCTTGATCAGACCGGCGAGGGCCCCGGGCTCCGTCGGGAGGGCGCCGCCGGCCGCCTCGCGCAGCAGACCCGCCGCCGCGGGCGCGAGGCCCGCGGCCTTGCGCAGCCGGGTCCCGGCCGAGTCGCCCGGCCGGGACCCGGACAGGCGGCGGGCGAGGGCCTCCCGGGTCAGGTCGGGGCGGAGATCCACGACCAGCCGCGCGCTGCCCACGGCCGCGATCGCCTCCCGCAGGGGGCGCGAGAGGGCGTAGATCGCCCCGCCCTCGATGCCGGCCTCCGTGATCACGGCCTCGCCCCGCACCGTGGTGCCCGCGCAGGTGAGCGCCACCCGCTTCAGCGGCGCGCCGGAGAACCGCTCCCGGAACAGGTCGGACCACGCCGCCGCGAAGCCGGCATTGGCCGGACGCAGGGGCGCCACCGCCACGCCGAGCCCTTCGAGGAGCGGCACCCAGCGCCCGTCCGAGCCGAGGCGGGGCCAGCTGGCCCCGCCCAGCGCCAGCAGGGTGGCGCGGGGGCGGAGGTCCAGGGGACCGTCCGGGGTCTCGAAGCGCAGGCCTTCGGCGATCCCCGTGAGCCGGTGGCGGGTGCGGATCCGGACGCCGAGGCGGTCGAGCCGCGCCAGCCACGCCCGCAGCAGCGGCGAGGCCTTGAAGCTTTGCGGGAAGACGCGCCCGCTCGAGCCGACGAAGGTCGGCTCGCCGAGATCCGCGCACCACGCCCTGAGCGCGTCGGGCGGGAAGGCCGCGATGGCCGCGTCGAGGACGCCGCGCGGATGGTAGCGGGCGAGGAACTCCGCCCGCGCCTCGCTGTGGGTGATGTTGAGGCCGCCGCGCCCGGCGATCAGCAGCTTGCGGGCGACGGACGGCATGCGCTCGTAGACCGTGACCGCGCGGCCGGCCTCCCCCAGCAGCTCGGCCGCGGCGAGCCCGGCCGGCCCGCCGCCCACGATGGCGATTGCATCCCTGTCATCCGGCATGGGCCGGGAGAGCGACAGCCCGGCGCCCTCTGTCAAGGGCGAAGGCCGGATCGGCGCCGGGCGCCATGGGCTGGCCTCCGGCGTTGCGCTAGGAACCGGGTACGTCCGGACCTGCGTTCTTTCCGATCCCGGGCGCCGCGGGTACCGGCACACCGGCCCGCGACCGCGGTCCGTCCGCACACCTCCTCATGCCGCCCCAGGCCCCGTCCGCCCCGGACGGTCGGCCGGCACGGTCCGGATCAGAGGCTCTCAGACACGTGGCCAGTCCCGTCGCCGTCACCGAGGTCCAGCCGCAAACCCGGGCGCGGCCGGCCGGCCCGCAGGCCGCGCTCAGCCCCGGCGAGATCCGCGCCATCGTCTACGGGCTGATGACCGCGATGCTGCTCGCGGCCCTCGACCAGACCATCGTGGCGACCGCCATGCCGACCATCGGCCTCGACTTCGGCGACGCCGCGAACCTGCCCTGGATCGTCACCGCCTACCTGCTGGCCTCCACGGCGGTGACCCCGCTCTACGGCAAGCTCAGCGACATCCACGGCCGGCGGATCATGCTGCTGATCGCCATCGCGACCTTCGTGGTCGGCTCGCTCGCCTGCGCGCTCGCGCCCACGATGGTGGCGCTGGCGCTCGCCCGGGGCCTCCAGGGCGTCGGCGGCGGCGGGCTGATCGCCCTGGCGCAGACCATCTTGGCCGACATCATGTCGCCCAAGGAGCGGGCGCGCTACCAGGTGGTGATCGCGGGCGTGTTCGTGACGGCCTCGGTGGCGGGGCCGCTGCTCGGCGGCTTCTTCGCCCAGCACCTGCACTGGTCGCTGATCTTCTGGATCAACCTGCCGATCGGCTGCCTCGCCTTCGCGCTCACCAACGCCAACCTGAAGCGCCTGCCGCGCCACGAGCGCCGCCACCGGCTGGACTATCCCGGCGCCGCCCTGATGGTGGCGGGCTCCGTCACCCTCCTGCTGGCCCTGAGCTGGGGCGGGGTGCGCTATCCCTGGGACTCGGCGCCGGTCCTCGCCCTCCTCGCCGGGGCGGCCGTGCTGGGGGGCGGCTTCGCGGCGCGGCTCGCCACGGCGCCGGAGCCGCTGATCCCCACGGAGGTGCTGAGGGACCGGGTGGTCTACAGCGCGACGCTGGCGGCCTGCTTCGCCATGGGCACCTTCATCGGGCTCACCATCTACGTGCCGATCTTCCTCGAAGGGGTGATCGGGCTCTCGGCGAGCGAGTCCGGCGTGGCCCTGGTGCCGCTGATGATCGGCACCGTCACGGGCGCGACCCTGTCGGGCCGGTCGATGCTGCATTTCCGGCACTACAAGCGGGTACCGCTGGCGATGATGTGCGTCAGTCTCGCCTGCTGCGCCACCATCGCCTGGCAGGGCCGGGCGCTGCCCTTCTGGCTCATGGAGGTGCTGTTCGCGCTGCTCTCCATGGGAATCGGGACGATCCTCCCGCTCTCGACCATCTCGATCCAGAACGCCGTGGAGACGCACCAGCTCGGCATCGCCACCGCCGCGATGAACTTCTTCCGCTCCCTCGGTGGGGCGCTGATCGTGGCGGCCTTCGGGACGATCGTGCTCGGCGGCGCCGCGGGCGGGGCAGGGGGAGGGGCGCACGACGTGGAGAGCCTGATCCGCGGCGCGGACCCGGCCCAGCTCGCCCTGACTTTCCGCTACGTCTTCCTGGCCGCCTGCCTCGGCCTGCTCGGCGCCTTCACGTTCCTGGCGCTGATGGAGGAGCGGCCCCTGCGCGAGCGCACGTCGCCGAAGATGGCCGCCGAGACGCCGGAGGCCTCCGCCTGACGGCCCCCGGGGTGGACTTGTGCCGATCCCGCGACGCCGGACCGGGCCGGGATCCCGTCACCGCGCACGCGGGCGGGGCCGAGACGGGAGACCGCTCCGGAGCAGGTCGCGGACGCGTGCGGGTGCTCGCGCCTTCCGGCGGCATCCGGAAGGTGACGCGCTCCTTCGTCGCGCCGGGGCCACGGGGGCCGGATATCGTCACCGGTCCGCGCGCCACGCCGGCGCTCTGCCCTTGATTCGCCCGGATCGCCCCTTACGTCGACCTCATCGGCTGCGGGCCCCTCTGGCGGGCGCTCCTCAGCGCCCGTGATGTCGGAGCCGATGCTTTCCATTCGGAATCAGCATCAGGTCCCGCACATGATGGACGTCCTTACCGTCGTATGGCTCGGCAAGCCGTTGTGGATGTGGCTCGGGTTCCACGTCCTGATCGCCTGCCTGCTCGCCTTCGACCTCGGGCTCCTCCACCGCGACAAGGAGCACGAGATCGGCGTCCGGGAGAGCCTGCTGCTCACCGGCTTCTACCTCGCCCTCGGCCTCGCCTTCGGCGGCTGGATCTGGTGGTATCTCGGGCCGTCCTCCGCCGAGGAATACGTCACCGGCCTCGTGGTCGAGAAGTCGCTGTCGATGGACAACGTCTTCGTCATCGCCATGATTCTCACGGCTCTGGGCGTCCCCCGGGCCGCCCAGCACCGGGTCCTGCTCTGGGGCATCCTGGCGGCCGTGGTGCTGCGCGGCCTGATGATCGGCCTCGGCGCCGCCCTGGTGCACGAGGTGCACTGGGTGCTCTCCCTGTTCGCCGCCTTCCTGATCTACGCCGGCCTGAAGATCCTGATCGCGGGCGACGAGGAGGAGGGCGACTTCCAGAACAGCGCCGTCGTGCGCTGGTTCAAGACGACCTTCCGGGTCACGCCCGACCTGCACGGCCAGCGCTTCACGGTGCGCAAGACCGACCCGAAGACCGGCAAGGTCGCCCTGTACTTCACGCCGCTGGCCCTCGCCCTGGTGCTGGTGAACGGCGCCGACGTGATCTTCGCGGTCGACAGCGTGCCGGCGATCTTCGCGATCACCACCGACACGTTCGTCGTCTACACCTCCAACATCTTCGCGATCCTGGGCCTGCGCGCCCTCTACTTCGCGCTCGCCGCCATGGTCGACCGGTTCGCCTACCTGAAGACGGCGCTGGCCTTCATCCTGATCTTCATCGGCGCCAAGATCGTGGTGGCCGACACGTTCGGGCTCATCCACGTGCAGCCCTGGGTCTCCCTTGTGGTGACCCTGACGCTGCTGGCGGCCGGTGTCTTCTACAGCCTCTGGCGGACCCGGACCGACGCTTCGGCCGCGGCCGCCCCGGAGGCCGCCCCCCCGCACGAGGCGCGGGCCCACCGCGCCTGAGGGAGGCCCGGCGGGCGCCCGGCCCTCAGGACGCCGGCAGCGCCGCGATCAGGTCGCGCAGGGTGGTGATGGTGGAGGCGTCGGCCACGCCGTCCACCCGCGCCGGGCGGAAATGGCGCTGGAACGCGGTGACCACAGCCCGGGTGCGCGCGTCGAACGTCCCGGTCACCGGCAGGTCGTAACCGTAGAGCGCGAACATCGCCTGCAGCGCCTCGACGGGCTGGCCAGCATCGCCCCGCGCGAGGAAGCGGCCGTCCTGGAGGCGCGCGGGCGGCACGTGGTGACCCACCCCCGCCGCCGCGAGGCGGTCCCACGGGAAGATCTCCCCCGGATCCTCCTTGCGCTCGGGCGCCACGTCGGAATGGGCGAGCACCCGCTCCGGCGGGATCGGCCAGCGGCCGAGGATGTCCCGGGCCAGCGCGATCACGGCCTCGACCTGCGCCTCCGGGTACGGCGGCAGCCCGCCGGCATGGCCCGGATTCACGATCTCGATCCCGATCGACCGGGAATTGACGTCGGTCTCGCCCTTCCAGGCGCCGGCCCCGGCGTGCCAGGCCCGGCGGGCCTCCGGCACCATCTGGACGGTGCCGCCATCCTCGAACACGAGGTAGTGCGCCGAGACCTCGCTCAGCGGGTCGCGCAGGCGCGCGAGGGCGGCGGCCCCGCTGTCCATCCCGGTGTAGTGCAGGATCAGCATGTCGAGCGGCCCCGCGCGGCGGGCGCCGTGGTTCGGCGAGGGCGCGACGCGGCGGGCCAGGGGGCTGTCGGGCGCGAGACTCACCGGAGTCCGCGCTCCTGCGCGATCCGGTCATAGGCCGCGTTGATCGCGGCGAGCCGCCGCGTGGCGATGGCGACCGCCTCCGTCGGCAGGCCGCGAGCGAGCGCCCGGTCCGGGTGGTGCTCGGCCACCAGCGCCCGGTGGCGGGCCTTCACGGCGGCGTCGTCCGCCCCGCGGTCGAGCCCGAGGACGCCGTAGGGATCGTCCGGCAGCCGCACGTGGCGGGCGGCGATGCGCCGGAACGCCGCCTCGTCGAATCCGAAGATGCCCGAGACGGCGCGCAGGTAGCGCTCCTCGGCCTCGTGCAGCGCCCCGTCGGCGCCGGCGATCTGGAACAGGCCGTCGAGCACGTCCTCGAGGAGCGCCGGCTCGTCGCCGAAGGTGGTCGCCAGTTGCTGGGCGTAGGCCTCGAAGCCGCTCGTGGTCTTCTTGGCGAGGTCGAACAGGCGCTCGACGCCCGCCCGCGCGGACGGCTCCACCTGCACGACCCGGCCGAACGCCTCGACCTCCGACGGCAGCACGACCCCGTCGGACTTGGCCATCTTGGCGGCGAGCGCCACGAGTCCGGTGGTGAACACGACGTCGCGCGGCGTCCGCCCGAAGGGCGCGCCGACGCGGTCGAGCAGGAAATGGCCCGCGACCCCGCCGATCAGCGCCCCGAGCGGACCGCCGAGCGCGAGGCCGAATCCGGCACCGCCGAGCTTGCCCCAGACGCCCTGAGACTTGGTCGCCTGATTCATGGGCGGACCGGTCCCGGCGCTGATCCTCGGCTCGGCTCTGTCATCGGGGGCGGCGGGGTTCCGGCGCCGGGACGGGCCCGGCCGAGCGACGGGATAGCCGCTCCGCACGCCGCGAGGAAGGGCCGGGACGCGCCCGGCCCCCCCCCAGGTACGCTCAGCGCGGCTCAGCGGCAGTAGACGTTGCCGTAGGCGTCGCGGTAGGTGCCGTAGGGGCAGCGCGGCGCGGTCGAGGCGCCCACGATGGCACCGCCGGCGCCGCCGATCGCGGCACCCGCCAGGGCACCGCCCGCGCGGCCGGTGGCCGCCGCGCCGATCGCCGCACCGGTCAGGGCGCCGAGGCCGGCACCGCCCAGAGCCCGGTCCTCCGGGGTGTTGCAGCCGGCGAGCGAGAGGGCGGCGATGGTGGCGATGGCGGCGGCCGTCAGCTTCTTCATGGTCCCCAGAACTCCCTTGTGTATCCGGTCCGGCCGGTGGCCGTGATCGTTGCGGATCGCGTCGAGCTTAGCAGGAAAGGAATGTCGGCCATACGGCTAAGGTTCCATCGGCCGCGGGACGAGTTGCGCCGGGTTCCCGTCTCGCCCTATGCCACGGTTCGGAGGCGCTCCGGCCGCAATGCCGCGACGCCCTATCCGGCACCACGCCCGGCACCAGTCCGGCTCATGTCCGAGGGTCCCATGCCGACAGCCACCACGATCGTCCGCCGGGCCGCGGTCCGCGCCGACCGCGTCGCCGACACGGTGACCCTCGACCGCGCGGCCCGGGCTGCCGTCGCGGGATCCCTGGTCGCCGAGGGCGGCCTCGGCTTCGACGTCGCGCTCACCAGGGCCGCGGCGCTCGAGGACGGCGACGCCCTGCGCCTCGACGACGGTCGGCTCGTCGCGGTGCGGGCGGCCGCCGAGGACCTCCTGGAGGTGCGCGCCGAGAATCCGGCCCGCCTGCTGCGCCTGGCCTGGCAGCTCGGCGGCAGCCACGTGGACGCCGAGATCGGCACGGACGTGCTCTACGTGCCGGCGACACCCGCCGCGGCCGAGCTGGTGCGGGGGCAGGGCTGCGTCGCGACCCCCGTCTCCCGCGCCTTCCGGCCCGAGCAGGCCGCCCACGATCACAGCACCTGCGGACACGATCACGGGCACGACCACCATGCCCACGATCACGACCACGATCATCACGACCACGGTCACAAGCACGCGCACGACCACCGTCACAGCCACGATCACGGGCACCATCACGAGCACGGGCACCAGAAGCACGCCCACGATCACGCCCATGACCACGGCCATGACCACGGCCACGTGCACGGTCCCGGCTGCGGCTGCGGCCACGAGCACTAGCGTTCGAGCCGGGCCCGGTCCGGAGCGGCGCTCGGGGACAGGGCGGGTCAGACGGGACCGATCGGGGGTCCCGCGCCGGCTCCCGACCGCGGCCGCTCCACCACCGTCACGCGGCCGTCACTCCGCCGGGACGAAGCGCAGCGTGCCGGCGCGACGCGTGGGCTGGCCGGTGTCGTTCGTGTGATTGACGCCGTCCATCACCGGGACCTCCGGAAAGTCGAAGGGGCTGACCCCGTCCAGGCAGGCCACGTTGACGGCGTGGACGTTCGGGTCCGACCGCCGCTGATGATGCGTGTAGACGCCGCAGCGGGAACAGAAGAAGTGCTGCGCCGCCCCGGTGTGGAACCGGTAGGTCGTCAGCGCCTCCGCGCCCTGCAGGATCCTGACCCCGCCCGGCCGCGCCATGACGACGACGGCGCCGCGCATGCGGCAGTAGGAGCAGGTGCACCGGCGGATCGACGCGAGATCGTCGCCGAGGGCCGCCTCGAAGCGCACGGCCCCGCAATGGCAGCGGCCGGACCGGATCGTCGCGTCGTCCGCCATGGGCCGGGCCTTCCGTGCGTTTTCCTGCGATCCGACTCGGCGACAGACCCGGCCGGTGCTCCGACGTCTAGGTTCCCGACGCCGCGGGGACAATCACCATGTCTTCACGCGGCGTGTCAGGAAAACTCACGCTCCGCCGTCAGGACATCCGCTGCGCTCCGGGTCACAGGCGCTTCGGCACGGGCCTGCGGCAGTAGAGGCGCGCCTCCTCGTCTGACAGGCTGTCCTGGGCCGCCACGCACTGGTCGAGGGTGAGGCCGATGCTGGCCGCGTAGGGCTCGTCGGGCGACAGCGCCGCGCGGGCGAGGGCCGCCAGGTACAGCAGGAACGCCGCGGCCGCGGCGATCAGCGCGGCGACGACGGCGCGCTTCAGCAGCATCGCCGGCGACCGATCACGGGATACCGACCAGCAGCAGCGCGAGCGCGAGCACCGCCAGCCCCGCTCCGATCAACGCCACGGCGGTGTAGTCGCGTCCGGACCGCCGCGCGGACGCCCGGCCGGGCCGGTTCATGATCGGCGTTCCGGATCCCTGTGCAGCGTTCGGGCCCCGGGGCTGGCTCACTTCAGCAGGCCCCACAGGCCCGTGGCCAGTCCGAAGGTGAGCGAGAGCATCGCGGCGCAGAGCAGGACGCGGTCGATCACGCGGGCGGCCCGATCCTCCGGCTGTGCGTCGATCATGGCGAGACCTCCTCGCGGCCAGAGTGGCGAACGGCTGTTGCTGACCTGTGTCGGCCCGCCGCCGGCACACGGGTTCGTGTTGTCCGCGACGGAAGCCGCCTCGAACGGGGCCGTGCCGGGCAGGGCTGTGCCGGGCGGGGCGCGGCGCCAGGGCACTGGAACACCCGGGAGACCGTGCGGTTGGACCGGCATCCCTATCGGAGACGACGCGTGACCACGGATCCGCTGCACAAATATCCCCGCCCGCCCTTCGCGGCGCAGCCCCAGAGCTTTCCCGGCAAGACCGGCCGCATGGAGCCGGAACCCGACCACGGCGAGGCGAGCTACAAGGGCTCGGGCAAGCTGACCGGCCGAGCGGCGCTGATCACCGGCGGCGATTCCGGCATCGGCCGCGCGGTCGCCATCGCCTTCGCCCGCGAAGGGGCCGACATCGCCATCTCCTACCTGCCCGACGAGCAGGCCGACGCGGAGGCGGTCGCCCAGTGGGTCGAGAAGGCGGGACGGCGGGCGCTGCTCCTGCCGGGCGATCTCAAGGACGCCGCCTACGGGCGCCAGATCGTCGCCCGCACGCTGGAGACGTTCGGGCGCCTCGACGTGCTGGTCAACAACGGGGCGTTCCAGCAGCCGAACGGGGACCTCGCCGGGATCGACGACGCCGTGTTCGAGGACCATTTCCGCACCAACGTGTTCGGCGCGTTCTACGTGACCAAGGCGGCGCTCGCCCATCTGAAGCCCGGCGCCTCGGTGATCTTCACCTCGTCGGTGAACTCCAAGCACCCGATGCCGTCGCTCCTGGCCTACAGCGCCACCAAGGGCGCCCTGAGCAACATGGTGCTCAGCCTCTCCCAGCTGCTCGCCGACAAGGGCGTGCGCGTGAACGGCGTGCTGCCCGGGCCGATCTGGACGCCGTTCATCCCCTCCGGGATGAGCCAGGATTCGGTGAAATCCTTCGGCAGCCAGGTGCCGTTCGGCCGGCCCGGACAACCGGCCGAACTCGCCTCGGCTTACGTGATGCTGGCCTCTGAGGAGAGCAGCTACACGTCGGGCGCGCTCGTCACGGTGGCCGGGGCCATGCCGGTGTTCTGACGCGCCCCTCCGGTGCGCTTCGCGGACGGGCCCCGCACCCGGGGGCGCCCGTCCGCGCGACGGCGCGCTCAGGCGGCGCGCATCTCGACGAGAAACCGCATCACCTCGGCGCGCAGGGCCTCGGCGCTGCGGCAGACATCGCCGGCCGCCGCGCCGACCTCCGCGGCCACGCGGTGCGTCGCCTCCGCGGCCGACGAGGCCGAGACCACGTTCTGGCTCACGGCGTCGGTTCCCCGGGCGGCCTCGTCGATGTTCTGCGAGATGTGCCCGGTGGCGAATCGCTGCTGCTCGACCGCCGCCGCGATCGCGCTGGCGATCGCGTTCATCGTGTCGACGGTCCTGCCGATCGCGTGGACCGCCCCGACCGCCTCCGTCGTCTCGCCCTGGATCGCCGCGATCTGCGCGGTGATCTCCTCGGTGGCCTTCGCGGTCTGCCCGGCCAAGCCCTTCACCTCGGCGGCGACCACGGCGAAGCCGCGACCGGCCTCGCCGGCCCGCGCCGCCTCGATCGTGGCGTTCAGCGCCAGCAGGTTGGTCTGCTCGGCGATCGCCGCGATGATCCGCACGACCTCCCCGATTCTCTCCGCTGCCCCGGCGAGGCCGCGGATCTGCCGGTCGGTCCGCTCCGCCTCGGTCACGGCCTGGCCGGCGATCGCGGCCGACTTGGTGACCTGCCCGCCGATCTCGCCGATCGAGGCGGACAGCTCCTCGGTGGCCGCCGCCACCGTCTGCACGTTGGCCGCCGCCTGCTGCGCCGCCCCGGCCGCCGAGCCCGCCTGCCGCGACGCCTGCGCGGCGGTGTCGGCCATCGCCCGACAGGCCTCGCGCATGCCGGCCGCCGCGGTATCGACCTGTGCCAGGAGCTGGCTCGCCTCGGTGTCGAAGCTGCGGGTCACCGCCTGCATCCACTGGGCGCGCTCCTGCCGGCGCTCCTGCTCGGCGCGCTGCTCAATCGACAAGGTCCGAGCCTGGATCATGCTGTCCCGGAACACGCCGGCGGCCTCGGCCATGTGGCCGATCTCGTCGCGCCGACCGAGTCCCGGAATGGCGACGTCCGTCGCGCCGTCGGCGAGGCGGCGCAGGGCCGCCGTGAAGGCGCTCAGGGGTCGCGTGATGCTGCGCGCCAACAGGAACCCGACCAGCCCGATCCCGACCGCGAGGGGTGTCAGCCAGAGCAGGGTGGTGACCGTCCGCCCCCGGTCCATGGCGTGGATGTCGTCCACGTACAGGGCCGAGTTGATGACCCATTGCCAGGGCTCGTAGGCGAGCGAGTAGGCGACCTTCGGGGCGGGCTCGGTCTCGCCGAGGCGGGCCCAGCGGTACTCGGTGAAGCCGCCGCCCTCCTGGCCGTGCTGGATCATCGTCCAGACGAAGGTCTTCTTCATCGCCGCGTCGTCGCGGGACCGCGTGCCTTCGATCTTGGGATCGGGATGGACGACGTTGCGGCCGATATTGCCCGGGGCCGAGCTGTAGACGAAGACGTAGTCGCTGCCGTTGTAGCGCATCGCCCGCAGCGCCTCCCCCGCGCGCCGCCGCGCCTCGTCGGCCGTGATGGCGCCGGCCTCCGCCTGCTGGGCGAACGCCGCCACGATGCCGTGCGCCGACTCGACCTGGGCGCGGATGGCGGCCCTGCGGCCATCCATCATCACCGCGCCGACGAGCGAGATCTGAACGCCCACGATCGATATGAAAGCCAGCAAGATACCGCCGATAAGGTAAAATATCCTCTTTCCGATCGTCATATCGAATTTCCCGGCCATGAATAAAGTTATTATGCCCAGACCGCGGACAGAATCGACTGTCCCTCAGCGCTGCGCCGGACCATCATCTGCCGTACATTGGAATTATTCCATGACGGGCGAGCATATGAGATATGCTTCATCCCGATCGCGGCGGAGAAGACCTGTCCGCGCCGGACGGCCACCCGGCCGGACCGGACGCCGGCCCGGGCCGACGCTCCGCCCGACATCGGCGCGCGGCCCTGTTCGACGGGGGCCTCGCCATCGACCGGTGGGACATCCCCGGAACGCCGCCGGAACTGCGATCCGCCCGCGCCCGGATGGCTGCCCGGGGGCGACGTTCGGCGCGTGCGGCCCGGCCGGGCCGGCACCCTGCGCGCTGGCTGTGCCGGATCGACGGCGCCGAGGGCTGGGAGGCGGCCGGGTCCCGCGGGCCAGGCGCTGGGCGTCGAGCGCGCGGCGAACCCGCGCGACCTTGCCCTCCGGTCGGTGCGCGCGGGCCCGACGGTCGCGGGCGCGGAACATCCGCGAGCCGCGCGGGCGGCTCGCGGACACGTGCACTCGAAATGCGCGCGCGGCCGGCGCGATCGCCCGGAGTCAAGTCTCGCTGAACGGCCCTGTCACCGCGGCCGCGATCGGCGAGGCCCCGCCTGTCCCGACCGTATGCCCGGACGGGAGCACCGCATCATCGCGCTGGCGGGACCTGGAACCTGACAGGCCGCGGGTCCGGCACCCGTGATCCCGTCTTCGAGTCGCGGGGCGAAGCGACACCCGGGGTTTGACCAGGTCCCGTCGGGGCGGGCTCGCCTCGAAGGCTCCGCGCTCGGCGGGCCCATCCATCGCGGCGCAGCTCGCAGGCGCTGCGAGCGTGCCGGCCGCTCCGGCTCGGCCGCCCGCGCCGGACGCGACGAGGCGGCTCAGGATCCGGCGCGAAGCGCGCGAGACGCCGCGATGATCTGAAGCGCTCTCGACGGCGCTTCGCGCGGTGTCGTCCGTGTCGGCGCAGGTCTCGTCGTCAGCGAAGAAGGTTCGGGGGCACCGGCGGGCTCGCATTGAGCAGCGTGATCGTCACCCGTCGGTTCGGCGCGAGGTAGGGATTGTCGGGGAAAACCGGCTCGGTGTCGCCGCGTCCCGACACGGCGGAGAAGTTGTCGTTGGGAACCCCGGCCCCCGACAGGATCTCGCGCACGGCGAGCGCGCGCCCGGCGGAGAGGCTCCAGGGTTCGCCGGCCCGTGCCGAGCCCGGGCGCGCAACGGCCGTGTAGCCGGTGATGGACAGGCGATTGGGCATCCGGCGCAGAGCGGGCGCGAGCGCCTCCAGCACGCGACGGGTGCGCTCGTAGGGCTCGACAGAGCCCTCGCGGAACATGGAGCGGCCGTCCTGGTCCACGAGGGACACGTTCACGCCCTCCTTGGTCGGCTCGATCACGATGTTCTTCGACAGCTCGGCGATATCGGGCATCGTCTGGAGCGCCTGCCGGAGGCTGGCTATGGCGCTCCAGTTGGCCTGCACGTTGGCGACCGGACGGCTGGCATCGAGCTCGCTGGTGAGGCCCGGACTGGTCGGGCGCGCTGTGACCTCCCGCTCGGCAGAGCCCCTCTCCGCGTCGCGGGGGGTGGACGGCTTGTTGCCTGCGGTGTCCAGGGCGGTGCCGTACAGGATCCCGCCCGCACCGCTGGTTGCAGGGCTCAGAGCCGCCGGCGAGAAGTACTCCGCCAGACCGATCTTCTGCTCCTGCGTCGTCATGCTGATCAGCCACATCAGCAGGAAGAACGCCATCATGGCGGTCACGAAGTCCGCGTAGGCGATCTTCCAGGCCCCGCCGTGGTGGGCATGGCCGGCCTTCTTGACCTTCTTGATGATGATCGTGGTCATCGAATCCCTGCCGGCTATCGGGTCAGCTCTGGGCGGGCAGAGCGGCGGTCGCCGCTTCCACCTCGTTGAAGGTCGGGCGGACGTCGCTCATCAGAGCCTTCCGGGCGAACTCGACCGCCATCACCGGGGGCTGGCCGGCGATGTGGGCGAGCAGACCCGCCTTGAGTGAGAGGTAGTATTTGGATTCGGCCTCGAAGAGGCTCTTGAGCGACTGCGCCATGGGCCCGAAGAAGCCGTAGGCGACGAAGACGCCGAAGAAGGTACCGACCAGCGCGCCGCCGATCAGATGTCCCAGCACCTCCGGCGGCTCCTTGATCGCGCCCATCGTCTTGATCACGCCGAGCACGGCGGCGACGATGCCGAGCGCCGGCGTTCCGTCGGCGAGCGACTGCATGGCCGAGACGACGCGCTCCTGCTCCTGGTGGTGCGTCTCCAGTTCCTCGTCCATGAGCGCGTCGATCTCGTGGACGTTGTTGGCGCCCAGCGTCACCATACGCATGTAGTCGCAGACGAACTCGACCGCGTGATGGTTCGCCGCGAAGGTCGGGAAGGCGTTGAACAGCGTCGACTCGCCCGGATCTTCGATGTGCGGCTCGAGCGCCATCGAACCCTTCTGCTTCGCGAGCCTGAACAACGAATACTGCATCCCCAGCAGCTCAACATAGGATTGCTGGTTGTATTTGGGGCCCTTCACGAGCGTGCCCAGCATGGCGGGCACGGCCTTGAGCACCGGCCCGGTGTTGCCGATGACGAAGGCGCCGATGGCTGCGCCGAGGATGATGACGAACTCGAACGGCTGCCAGAGGACCAGCAGATGGCCGCCCATCGCCGCGTAGCTGCCGAAGACGCAGGCGAAGACGATCAATGTGCCGACGATCAGCCGCATGACTTGCCATCCTTAAGCGGCGGCAGGTGCAGCCCGCGCGACGCTACCAATGGATTCGAGAAATCACTGATCTTGGTTAACGGTGCGTTTCGAGCCGCGACCGGAGGATCGTAGGATGTCTGATCCCGGCGTTCGGTGGGGCGGGTTCGGCCTCAGGTAAGGGATGCGGGCGTGCCCGAGGCGGCCGCACCGGCTTTCACGCGTCGTCGGGCACAGCCGCGGCGGGCGCGCCGAGTTCCGCCTCCCGCTTCCTGGCCCGGGGCGCGGCCGCGCGCCGGTGGACGGTCCGGGTCTCGCGGTGGACCTTGCCGTCTCTTTTGACGGCGATCTTCGCGTGATACCCCGTCGTCCCGGTCCTCCGCGCGCTCGACGATGGTCCCCATCGCGCGCCAAGCGGTGGTACAGCACGGGGTCGAGCCGGCACGCTGAGGCCGGGCTCCGCGCCGTCCGACGCCCGATGGGGCCCGGCGAGGTACAGCACGAGAGCGACAGCAAGTGATTGCCGCAACGGAAGAACCTGGAAATCTCAGCGGATGGCGCTTCTCCGTCGCCCCGATGATGGACTGGACGGACCGGCACTGCCGGGCGTTCCACCGGTCGCTGTCGGCGCGCGCCCGCCTCTACACCGAGATGGTGACCACCGGCGCGGTGCTGCACGGGCCGCGCGAACGGCTGCTCGGCTTCGCGGCGGTGGAGCACCCGGTGGCGGTCCAGCTCGGCGGCTCGGACCCGGGGGAGCTGGCGCAGGCCGCCCGCATCGCCGCGGATCTCGGCTACGACGAGGTCAATCTGAATGTCGGCTGCCCCTCGGACCGGGTGCAGGAGGGCCGCTTCGGCGCCTGCCTGATGCGCGAGCCGGCCCTGGTGGGTGACTGCGTCGCCGCCATGAAGGCGGCGGTCTCCGTGCCGGTGACGGTGAAGTGCCGGATCGGCGTCGACGATCAGGACCCCGAGGCGGCGCTCGACGCCCTGGCCGACGCCGTGGTGGCGGCGGGCGTCGACGGGCTGATCGTCCACGCCCGCAAGGCCTGGCTCCAGGGCCTCTCGCCCAAGGAGAACCGGGACGTGCCCCCCCTCGATTACGGCCGCGCCGCGCGGCTGAAGCGGCGGCTTCCCGGGCTGCCGATCGCGGTCAACGGCGGCCTGCGCGACCTGGATTCCGCGCGGGCGCGGCTCGCCGAGGTCGACGGCGTCATGGTCGGCCGCGCCGCCTACACCGAGCCGGCACTGCTGCTCGGCGTCGATCCCGACCTGTTCGGCGTGCCGGCTCCGGCCCCCGACGTTTTCGCGGCGGTCGCGATGTTCGAGCCCTACATCGCCGCGTGCCTGGCCCGGGGCGAGCGCCTGCACGCGGTCACCCGGCACATGCTGGGGCTGTTCAACGGTCGGCCGGGCGCGCGGGCCTTCCGGCGCCACCTCTCGACCCACGGGATGCGCCCGGAGGCCGACCTCGCGACCCTGCGGGAGGCGGTGGCGCTGGTCTCCCGCGCCGCGCCCGAGGCGCGCGCCGCCTGAGCGGCGGCCCGGTCAGGGCCGGCGCAGGATCAGGCGGTCGCCCCGGACCTCGTAGCCGGACAGGCGCGACAGGAAGGTCTGGCCGAGGAGATTCGCCGAGAGCGCGCCCGGCTTGGCCACCATGGCGTTGACCCGCCGCTCGGTGATCGTCCCGACGCTGAGCGAGTCGAGCTGGGTCGGCGCCGCGTAGGTGACGCCGTTGGCGGTGGAGACGCGGGCGGTGAACTCGGCGGGCGCGGGCGTGAGCCCCAGCGCGGCGGCGTTCTCGGCGGTGAGCACGACGCTGCTCGCCCCGGTGTCGAACAGGAAGGGCTGCACCCGGCCGTTCACCTCGGCATCGACGCGGAAATCGCCGTCCGCCCGCCGTGTGACGGTGACCGAGCCGTCGGCGCCCGGGGTCGCGCTCCCCGGCCGGAGATCGCCGAGCACCCGGGCGCCGACGTCCTGGATCCGGTCGCGGTAGCTGTAACCGATCACCAGGGCGAGGCCGATCAGCGCCCAGGCCAGGAGCGCCTGGAGGTTCGCGCCGAGCCGGGCCGTGAATTGCCGCCAGAACCCGGCCACCACCAGGAGCAGGATCGTGCCGGTCCAGGCGAGGTTCGCCAACTGGTCGGGCCCGATCACGCCGCCGACGCTGTCGCTGCCGTCGCTGAGGACCAGGGCGACGAGAACCAGGGCGAGGGCCGCGAGGCCGAGATAGATCATGACGGCAGCGGCGCTTCCAGGGGCGCGAGGCGGGCGGCGCGCATCCGGGCCTCCAGCCCCGCCATCACGGCGCGGCGCTGCGCCTCCGACAGCGAGCCCCAGGCGGCGATCTCGTCGCGGGTCCGGCCGCAGCCGCAGCACAGGCCGGTCGCGGCGTCGAGGACGCAGACCTTGGTGCAGGGGGAGGACGGTTTCGGCGCGGGCGGCATCGGTGATCCTTGGCCGGGGGATCGTGGCCGGGTCAAGACGCGGCGGGATCTGTCAGTCCGCCACGCCCGCCGTCGCCGCCACCAGGGCCAGCAGGGCGGCGATCTCCGCGGCCTGCTGGCAGGCGCCGATGACGTCGCCGGTCTGCCCCCCGATCTTCGCGCGCGCCAGCCGGGTGAGGCCCAGTGCCGCGAGGCCGGCGCACAGGATCATCAGCGCGACCCCGCCGAAGGGCAGGCCGAGCGGCACGGCGCCGAGCGCCAGCACCGCGCCGAGGCCGAGCGCGGTGGCGAGGCTCGCCCGGTCCGGGCGGCCGACCGAGGCGGAGAGGCCGCCCGGCCGCGCCGGCGCCAGCAGCACCATCGGGGCGAGGGCGGCGACCCGCGACAGCGCGGCCGCCAGGATCAGGCCGGTCACGGCCGCGTGGCCGGTCCGGTCGAGGAGCGTCGCCAGGGCGCCGATCCGCAGGGCCAGCGCCAGGACCAGGGCCGCGCCGCCGTAGGCGCCGATCCGGCTGTCGCGCATGATCTCCAGGCGGCGCTCCCGCGTGGCGCCGCCGCCGAACCCGTCCGCGACGTCGGCGAGCCCGTCCTCGTGGAGGGCGCCGGTCGCCACCACCGCGACCGCCACCGCGAGGGTCGCGGCCAGGAACGGCCCGAGCCCGACGGCCCAGCCGGCCGCCAGCACCAGGGCGGCGGGCAGCGCCAGGATCAGGCCGGCCAGCGGCAGCATCCGCGGCAGGGTGGTGAAGTCGGGGCTCCGGTGCGGGTCCGGCTCGCCGGGCAGTTGCGGCACCGGCAGGCGGGAGTAGAAGCGCAGGCACCCGGCGAGGTCGTAGAGGGCGCCGCGCCCGGGCCAGTCGGCCTCCCCGCCGGTCTGCCTGTCCATCGCGGTCTCTCGCATCCGCCCGCCACCGCGCGCCGCTCCCGTATAGTCTCCCCGTCCGGGGGCGCCCACAGGAAATCATCGCCGCCATGACCGATTCGAAGACCGACCCGATGACCGCGCCCGAGCCCGGCCCCTTCGCCGACATCCGCAACCTGCTGACGGCGATGCCCGGCCCCGACGCGGAGGCGAAGGCCGCCGTCGCGGCCCGGGACGCGACCCTGACGAAACCCGCCGGTTCGCTGGGTCGCCTGGAGAGCCTCGTGACGTGGCTGGCGGCGTGGCAGGGCAAGGCGCCGCCGACCTTCGACCGGCCGCTGGTCTGCGTCTTCGCCGGCAGCCACGGAGTCACGCGCCGCGGCGTCTCGGCCTTCCCGGACGCGGTCAACCGGCAGATGCTCGACAACTTCGCCGCCGGGGGCGGGGCGATCAACCAGATCTGCGCGGCCTACGGCCTCGGCTTCAAGGTGTTCGACCTCGCCCTCGACATGCCCACCGGCGACATCACGGAGGGGCCGGCCCTCGACGAGCGCGCCACGGTCGCCACCATGGCGTTCGGCATGGAGGCGGTGGCCGCCGGCACCGACTGCCTCGGCATCGGCGAGATGGGCATCGGCAACACCACGGTGGCGGCCGCCCTCTACGCCGCCCTGTTCGGCGGCGATCCCGCCCACTGGGTCGGGCGCGGCACCGGGGTCGACCGGGACGGCCTGTCCCGGAAGGTCGCGGCCGTGGAGGCGGCGCTCGCGCACCATGCCGGCCACCTCGACGACCCGCTCCAGGTCCTGGCGCGCCTCGGCGGGCGGGAGATCGCCGCCATGGCGGGGGCGATCCTGGCCGCGCGGCTGCAGCGCATCCCGGTGGTGATCGACGGCTACGTGGCCACCGCCGCGGCGGCCGTGCTGCACGCCGCCGACCCGGCCGCCCTGGACCACTGCCTCGCCGGCCACGTCTCGGCGGAGGGCGTCCACGCCGAGGTTCTGGAGCGGCTCGGGCTGGTGCCGCTGCTGGCGCTCGGCATGCGCCTCGGCGAGGCCTCGGGCGCCGGCATGGCGATGGGCCTGCTGAAGGGCGCGCTCGCCTGCCACACCGGCATGGCGACCTTCGCGCAGGCCGGCGTGTCCGAGAAGGGCGCGGGCTGAAGACGCAGGGGCATCCGCACCCTCGCGTCTTCGCGAGCGGCGCGAAGCGATCCAGCGGCGCCCCGCCCATCAGCGCCCCGCTGCCCTGGGTTGCTTCGCTGCGCTCGCGAAGACGAACCGTCCTCGGGAGCGCCCTGATCAGGCGGTCTTCTCGATGTTCCAGAAGAACTGCACGGGCGCCATGACCATGCCCTTGAGCTTCGCGCTGACGGCCATCGGCTGCTGAACGAGGCCCGCGGGCGCGTAGGGCACGACCGCGAAGGCCCGCTCCTCGATGCGCGCGGCGAGCGCCTTCTGCTGCGCCTCGTCGCCGGTGGCGATCCAGTCGCTGCGCAGGCTCTCCAGGGTCGGGTCGTCCGGCCAGCCGAACCACGCGGCCTGACCGTTGGCGCGGATCAGCGGGTGCAGCGCCGGGTTCAGCACGTCCGCCCCCGACCAGAGGGTGTGGAACAGGGACCAGCCCCCGGCATCGACCGGCCCGCGATTGCCGCGGCGGGCGATGAAGCTGCCCCAGTCGGTCGAGACCAGATCGACGTTCATGCCGAGCTGCTTGAGCAGGTCCTGGGTCACCAGCGACTGGTTGTAGGCGATCGGCTGGTCGGCCGGGGCCAGCAGGACCACGCGCTCGCCCTTGTAGCCGGCCTGGGCCAGCATCGCCTTGGCCTTGGCGAGGTCGGCCTGCATGGCGGCGGCCCCGCCGGCCCCGGTCGACATCGGCGAGCCGGGCGTGAAGAAGGTCTTGGCCTCCCGGTAGTATTCGGGGCTGCCGACCACCGCCTGCATGTAGTCGTCCTGCTTCATGGCCATCATCACGGCCCGGCGGATCTCGGGATTGTTGAACGGCGGCTGCGTGTGGTTGAACCGCATCAGCAGGATCAGCCCGAGCGGCACGTTGCGGATCTCGATCCCCGGCTTGCCCTTGAGGACCGGGATCAGGTCGATCGCCGGCTGCTCGTACCAGTCGACCGCCCCCTGGATCATCGCGCCCACCGCGGCCGAGGCCTCGGTGATGGCGAGCCACTCGATCCGGTCGACCTTGGCGACCTTGCCGCCGGCCGCCCAGGAGGGCGCCTCCTCGCGGGGGCGGTAGCCGGCGTGGCGGGTGTAGATCGCGTTCTGGCCGGGGATCCATTCCCGCGCCTCGAAGCGCCACGGCCCGGAGCCCGTGGCGTCGGCGATCGGCTTGGACGCGTCCTGGAGGGCGACGCGCTCCGGCATGATGAACGGCACGTTGGAGGACAGCTTGCCGAGTGCCGCCGGGAGGAGGGGGAACGGCTTCTTCAGCGCGATGGTGAAGGTCCGCGCGTCCTCCTGGCCGTAGCCCTCCACGAAGCCCGCCAGGGTCTGGCCGAACGCGTCCCGCTTGGACCAGCGCGCGATGGACGCGATGCAGTCCTTGGCCTCGACGGGGGAGCCGTCGTGGAAGGTGAGGCCGTCCCGGAGATGGAAGGTCCAGCGCAGGCCGTCGGGCGCGGTCTGCCACGCGCTGACCATCTGCGGCTGGATCCGGAAATTCTCGTCGGTGGCGAACAGCGTGTCGTAGACGAGATAGCCGTGGTTGCGGATGACGTAGCTCGTGGCGACGATCGGATCGAGGGACGGCAGGGGCGTCGACGGGATGAAGCGCAGCACGCTGCCGCCGGGCTGGGCCCGGACCAGGTGCGGGAGGCCGAGGCCGGCGGCCGCGCCGGCGGTTCCGGCCAGTATCTGGCGGCGGGAGAGCGTCATCGCGGGCACCCTTGTCCTGATCGAGCCCGTTGCCCGATTGATTTTATACAATTTCAACACTGGAGCTCCGCCGTCAAGGGTCCTGCGGAGCACCGGGAGCCGACCGGGAGCGAGACGATGAAGAACCGGACCATCGCGGGTTCGATCGGGACCGAGATCCGGCGGCGCATCCTCGACGGCCGCTACCCGGCGGGCTCGCAGCTCCGCCAGGACGGACTCGCGGCGGAGTTCGGGGCCAGCCGGATCCCGGTGCGCGAGGCCCTGTTCCAGCTCGAGGCCGAGGGCCTCGTCCGGATCCTGCCCCATCGCGGCGCCATGGTGGCGCCCCTCTCGCCGGCGGACGCCGCCGAGGCCCTCGAACTCCGGGGCGCCCTCGAGCCGCGCCTCCTGGCCCTCTCGGCGCCCCGCCTGACCGCCGACGACTTCGCCCGGGCCGACGCCCTGCTGGAGGAGTACGCCGCGGCCCTGCGGGCGGGCGCGACGGCGCGCTGGGGCGCCCTCAACACCGAGCTGCACCTCCTCCTCTACAGCCGGGCGGAGCGTCCCCGCGCCCTCGGGCTGGTCGGCTCCCTGCTGGCCGAGTGCGACCGCTACACCCGCCTCCAGCTCTCCACCGACGGCGCCGAGCTGGAGCGGGCCGACCGCGAGCACCGCGAGATCGTCCGGCTGTGCCGGAACGGCCACGTCTCGGCCGCGCGCGCCCTCCTGACCGACCATATCGACCACGTCGCCGCCGCGCTGATGGCGTTCCTCGGGGCCGCGCCCGGCCCGGCCCACGAGACAGGGATTGTATAAAATCCTTGCCAGACTCGCGCGGCGCTGCCATGGAGAGGCGTGCCGCCCCGCGAGGCCCGCAAGGCCGGCCGGGACGATCCCACCTCCCAGCAGGCGAGCCGGCGATGGCCTTCGATCGACACATCTTCTCCGGCACGATCCCGGCCCTGATGACGCCCTGCCGGCCGGACCGGACGCCCGACCTCGACGCCCTGGCGCGCAAGGGGCGGGAACTCGTCGATGCCGGCATGTCGGCGGTCGTCTACTGCGGCTCGATGGGCGACTGGCCGCTGCTCACCGACGAGGAACGGATGGCGGGCGTCGAGCGGCTGCTCGCCGCCGGCGTCCCGGTGATCGTCGGGACCGGCGCGCAGAACCCGAAGCGGGCCGCGGCGCTCGCGGCGCACGCCAAGGCGGCCGGCGCCCACGGCCTGATGATCATCCCGCGCGTCCTGTCGCGCGGCAGCTCGGCCGCGGCCCAGGAGGCGCATTTCGGCGGCATCCTGGAGGCCGCCGTCGACCTGCCGTCGGTGATCTACAACAGCCCCTACTACGGGTTCGAGACCCGGGCGGACCTGTTCTTCCGCCTGCGCGCCCGCCACCCGCACCTCGTCGGCTTCAAGGAGTTCGGCGGCGCGGCCTCGCTCACCTACGCGGCCGAGCACATCACCGGCCAGTCGCCCGACATCACCCTGATGGTCGGCGTGGATACCCAGGTGGTGCACGGCTACGTCCATTGCGGCGCCCGGGGCGCCATCACGGGCATCGGCAACGTCCTGCCGCGGGAGGTGCTCCACCTCGTCGCCCTGTGCGAGAAGGCCGCCGCGGGCGACGTCCCGGCCCGGCGCCGGGCCGAGGAACTCGACGCCGCCCTGGCGATCCTGTCGAGCTTCGACGAGGGGACGGATCTCGTCCTCTACTACAAGCACCTGATGGTGCTGGAGGGGAACCCGGAATACGCGCTCCACTTCAACGCCACCGACGCGCTGAGCGCCGGTCAGCGCCACTACGCGGAGACGCAGCTGCGCCTGTTCAAGGCGTGGTACGCGCGCTGGTCGGAGGAGACCGCCGGGGCCTGATCCCCGGCCGCGGCCGAACGCAGGGCAGCCCGTCTTTGCGCGGGACCGCCCGTCGGCGCTATGGCGGGTGCGAGATCGGCCACATCCGCGAACCCTCCCATGAAGATCACCCAAGCCTTCACCTTCGAGGCGGCCCACCGGCTGCCGAACGTGCCCGAGACCCATCGCTGCCACCGGATGCACGGGCATTCCTACCGGGTCGAGCTGACGGTCGCCGGCCCGGTCGATCCCCGGACCGGCTGGGTGATCGACTTCTACGACATCGAATCGATCTTCGGGCCGCTCCTCGCCCGACTCGACCACCACTGCCTCAACGAGATCGAGGGGCTGGAGAACCCGACCGCCGAGAACATCGCGGCCTGGATCTGGCATCGCCTGCGGCCGGACCTGCCGGGGCTTGCCCTGGTGCGTGTCGCCGAGACCCCGATGTCCTGGGCGGAGTACGATGGCGAATGACCCTGTCGGGCCCGGCGACCGCGCCGCGCTGGTGCTGTTCTCCGGGGGCCAGGATTCGGCCACCTGCCTGGCCTGGGCGCTGGACCGGTTCGACCATGTCGAGACCCTCGGCTTCGACTACGGCCAGCGCCACCGGGTCGAGCTCGACCGCCGCGCGGCCCTGCGGGCGGGCACGACCGCCCTCGACCCCGCCTGGGCGGCCCGCCTCGGGGACGACCACACGCTCGCCCTCGACGCCCTCGGGCAGGTCTCCGAGACGGCGCTGACCCGGGAGGCCGCGATCGGCTACGAGGCGTCGGGCCTGCCCAACACCTTCGTGCCCGGCCGCAACCTCGTGTTCCTGACCTTCGCGGCGGCGCTCGCCTACCGGCGGGGGCTCCGGCACGTCGTCGGCGGCATGTGCGAGACCGACTATTCCGGCTACCCGGATTGCCGCGACGACACGATCAAGGCCCTGCAGGTGGCGCTGAACCTCGGCATGGAGCGGCGCTTCGTGCTGCACACGCCGCTGATGTGGCTCGACAAGGCGCAGACCTGGGAACTGGCCGAGAGCCTCGGCGGGCGGGCGCTGGTCGACCTGATCGTCGAGGAGAGCCACACCTGCTACCTCGGCGAGCGCGGGCAGCGGCATCCCTGGGGCTACGGCTGCGGGACCTGCCCGGCCTGCCGCCTGCGGGCGGACGGCTACGCCCGGTTCACTGCGGCCTGAGGCCGTCGACCAGCACCGCCAGCGTCCCCCGGAAGGCGTCGGGGCTCGCGAACAGGCGCTCCATCAGGAGCGCCCCCTCCAGGGTGGCGACGACGTAGCGGGCGAGCGCCGCCGGATCCGCGCCGCCGCGGACGCTCCCGTCCGCCTGGCCCGCGCGCAGGACCGTCTCCAGCCACGCGAGGTGGTCCGCGAAGAAGGCCGCGATGTCCCGGCGCAGGCGCTCGGGCAGGGCCTCGCCCTCGATGGCCAGCGCCGCGCAGAGGCAGCCGAGCCCCTGCTCGACGCCGCCGAGATAGAGCCGCCCGTAGGCCTCGATCCGCCCCGGCCCGTCCGGCACGTCCCGGTGGATCGCCTCCAGGGCCGCGGCGTAGCGCGCCGCGTAGGCCGCCACCAGGGCGCCCCCGAGATCGACCTTGGTGGGGAAGTGGTGGTGGATGCTCGCCTTGCGGATCCCCACCGCCGCCGCGAGGTCGGCGTAGCTGAAGCCGGCGAAGCCGCGGCCCCGCACCAGGGTCTCGGCCTGCATCAGCAGCTCGGCGCGGGTATCCCTCATCGCGGCGATCGTCGCTCCAAACCCACCCGCATCATCGCACGGAGTCACGCGAACGTGCACGCGCCCCGGCGACCGGCACACGGCGGCCCCTTGACGGTCGACGAATCTACCTACTTAATGGTAGACAATCAAGATCGGGAGGTTTCGGCATGACGGCACGAGCCGTCCATCCGAGGACGCTGGCCGCCGGGCCGACGCGACGGCACGCCCTCTTCGCGGGGCTCTGCCTGTGCTGCCTGCCGACGCTGGGCCGCGCCGCCGAGAGCTTCACGATGGAGGAGGTCGGGCCGGGCCTGTACGTGCGCAAGGGCCTGATCGCCGACGCCACGCCCGAGAATGCCGACGCCATCGCCAATATCGGCTTCCTCGTCGGCAGGACCGGCGTGGTGGTGACCGAGTCCGGCGGCAGCCTCGCCGACGGCCAGTGGCTGCGCGCCGAGATCGCCAAGCGCACGGACAAGCCGATCACCCACGTGGTGCTGACCCACGTCCACCCGGACCACGTCTTCGGGGCGGGGGCCTTCGTCCAGGACAAGCCGGTCTTCATCGGCCACGCCAAGCTCACCGAGGCGCTGGCGGCCCGGGGCGAGTTCTACCGCAAGCGGCTGATCGATCTGCTCGGCGAGGACCGGACCGGTCCGGTGGTCTACCCGACGATGAGCGTCGCCGACACGGCCGAGATCGACCTCGGCGACCGGCGCCTGACCTTCACGGCCCACGGCCCGGCGCACACCACCTCGGACCTGTCGATGATCGATTCCGGCAGCGGCCTGCTGTTCCCCGCCGACCTGCTGTTCGTGAACCGGATCCCGTCCCTCGACGGCAGCCTCAAGGGCTGGCTGCGGGAGATCGAGCGCCTGAAGGCCATGGGTCCCGCCCGGGCCGTGCCGGGCCACGGCCCCGTCGCGGTCGACCTCGCCCCGGCGCTCGCCGACCTCTCCGGCTACCTGACCGCCCTGCGCGACGGCACCCGGGCGGCGATCGCCAAGGACGTCCCCATCGAGAAGGCGGTGACCCGCGTCGCGGCGGACCAGCGCGACAGGTGGGCCCTGTTCGACACCTACAACGGCCGCAACGTCACCGTGGCCTACCAGGAACTCGAGTGGGAATAGGTTTCGGGATCCCCATATCCAAGCCAATCGGGAGGCACGCCATGACGCACAGGATCGGACAGACCTTCTCCACCCTCGCCCTCGGCCTCGTCCTGGCGACCACGGCCCTGTCCGGACCGCTCGCCGGCGCCGCGCGGGCGGCCGGCGCCTCCGACACCGACCAGGAGCGGGCGGCCCGCTGGCAGGAGATCGCCAAGTCGATCTTCGGCGACCGCCAGATCGCCCCGACCGACAGCCTCGTGAAGATCGAGGCGCCCGCCCGGGCGCTCGACGCCGCCCTGGTGCCGATCACCCTGACCATGCCCAACGACGGGCAGATCAAGGCGGTCTCGCTGATCATCGACGACAACCCGGCGCCCTACGCGGCCAAGTTCGAGTTCGGGCCGGCCGCCGACCCGGCGGAGCTGAAGCTGCGCGTGCGGGTCAACAACTACACCGACATGCACGCCGTGGTGGAGACGACGGACGGCAAGCTCTACGAGGCCAAGCAGTTCGTGAAGGCCTCCGGCGGCTGCTCGGCCCCGATGGGCATGAGCGACGAGGAGGCCATGAAGGGCATGGGCGACATGCGCATGAAGTTCGCCGAGACGGCGGCCGGCAAGCCCGTCGAGGCGACGCTGATGATCCGCCACCCGAACTTCTCCGGCATGCAGATGAACCAGGTGACCCGCGACTACACGCCGGCGCGCTACATCGACAAGCTGACCGTCTCGGCGGGCGACCGGACGGTCTTCACCATGACGGGCGACATCTCGATCGCGTCGAACCCGGTGATCAACTTCGCGTTCAAGCCGGACGGCAAGCCGATCCAGGTGGCGGCCTCCGACAACCAGGGCGGCCAGTGGCAGCACAGCTTCACCCCGCCGAGCCCGACGAACTGACCATGCGGCGCCTCCTCCTGACCGGCCGGGCCGCGGCGGCCTGCGCCGCGCTCCTCTGCCTCGCCGCGGCCCCGGCCGATTCCCCGGTGAACGTGCCCGAGCCGGAGGGCCTCTACGCCGGTCCCCCGAAGGGCTACACGCCGCCGACCCTCAAGGGCGCCGCGGTGGTCGACGCCGACGCCGTCGCCGCCCTGATGGCCGGGCCCGACAAGCCGGTGCTGCTCGACGTGGCGGCGCCGGACCGCAAGCCGTCGAACTTCCCGGAGGGCCGCCTCTGGCTGCCGGTGCATCCGTCGATCCCCGGCGCCGTCTGGATGCCGGAGGCCGGCGCCGAGCCCCTGGCGCCGGCGCGCGAGGCGCTGTTCTACGCCCGCGTCGCGGCCCTGACCGGGGGCGACAAGGCCAAGCCCGTCGTGGTGTTCTGCCACGTCGAGTGCTGGGGCAGCTGGAACGCCGCCAAGCGGCTGGTGCTGAAGGGCTATACCGGCGTGCGCTGGTTCCCGCAGGGGGTCGAGGGCTGGCAGGAGCAGCACGAGACCGCGAACCTGACGGTCGATCCGGACTGGAAGGCGGGTGCCGAGCCGCAGGCGGGGCGCTGACCCGCGGCGCCGGGCCATGTAAGAGAGGCCCGGAACGAGGCTCACGGAGCGGGCGCGCCCGCTCCCGGGCGGGAGAGGGGACCCGCGCCTCGTCCTGGGTGGCCGGAATGAGGTCTGAACCATGTCGCAGGTCGTGCAGTCCCGACGGCTCCGGGCGATCGATATCGGCAAGCGCAAGGCCGAGGGGCGCAAGATCATCGCGCTCACCGCCTACCACGCCCACACGGCCGGCATCGTCGATCCCTATTGCGACTTCATCCTCGTGGGCGATTCCCTCGGCATGGTCATGCACGGGATGGAATCGACGATCCCCGTGACCCTGGAGATGATGATCCTCCAGGCCCAGGCGGTGATCCGCGGCACCGAGAAGGCGCTGGTCGTGGTCGACATGCCGTTCGGCTCCTACGAGGCGAGCCGGGAGCAGGCCTTCCTGAACGCCTCCCGGGTCCTGAAGGAGACCGGCGCCGGCGCGATCAAGATGGAGGGCGGCGCCCATTTCGCCGAGACGGTGGCGTTCCTCGTCCAGCGCGGCGTTCCGGTGATGGGCCATATCGGCCTCACCCCGCAGGCGGTGAACACGATGGGCGGCTTCAAGGTGCAGGGCCGGGGGCCGGACGACGAGCGCCGACTCCTGGAGGATGCCCGCGCCATCTCGGAGGCCGGCGCCTTCGCGATCGTGCTCGAGGGCATCGTCGAGCCGGTGGCGCGGGCGATCGCGTCCTCGCCCCGGGTCACCGCCGCCACGATCGGCATCGGCGCCTCGGCGGTCTGCGACGGGCAGATCCTGGTTCTGGAGGACATGCTCGGGCTGTCCGAGCGCACGCCGAAATTCGTGCGCCAGTTCGGGAGCCTGCGGACCCACATCGAGGACGCCGTGAAGGCCTACGCCGACGAGGTCCGGGCCGGGCGGTTCCCGGCCGACGACCACACCTACGGGTAGGGCAGGGCGGCCCATGAGGCGCGTGATCGGGCCGTGGAGCGCTGCCGCCGCGTGGCCTGTCCGGGCGCTCGCGGTCTGCGCCGCGGTCGCCGGACCGGGAGCGGCGCGGGCGCTGGAGAATCCGGCCTCGGCCTTCTGCGCGACGATGGGCGGGCAGTCGATCCTCGCGAAGCTGCCCGACGGCGGCACGATCGGGCTCTGCGCCCTTCCGGGCCGGAAGATCGTCGAGGAATGGACGCTGTACCGGATGCTCCACGGCGTGAAGCCGGCACCCGGCGCCGACCCGTTCCGGTAGCCCGGCCGGCCCGGTCCCCGAACAGTCCTCATCCGTGGCCATCGGGCCGGCGTGAGTGATCTCGGCCGCCCGACGAGGCCACTCTCGTCGTGCGGGCTCTCTCAGGCGGGATCGACGACCCATGCGGCGTACCCGATCGCGCCGGCGCCGCGTCCGCGCGTGCCTCGCCCTCGGCCTGATCGCGGCCGGGACGGGAGCCGGTCGACCCCGACACGGTCATCCGGATCGCCTCCCTGACCGAGCCCGTGACCGCGACGGTCGCGGCGGCCCTGGCGGGCGACGCGCTCGACGCCGGCGGGCTCGGCACCCTCGCGCGGCGGGACGGATCGCCGCCGTCACCCCGCGCGCCGCGACGGCAGCCGCAGGCCCGGGGCCGGGCGCTCCAGCAGCACCTCCCGGCGGAAGCGCACCAGCCGCGCCGGCCGGCCGGCGGCGCCGCTGGTGACGCTCTCGGTCTCCTCCACCAGCCCCTGCTGGGCCACGAGGCGCCGGAAATTCTGCTTGTGCAGCTGCGTCCCCGACAGGGCCTCCACGGTCTTCTGCAGCTGCAGCAGGGTGAACTCCGGCGGCATCAGCTCGAACACCACCGGGCGGTACTTGATCTTGCCCCGCAGCCGGCCGATCGCGGTGGCGAGCACCCGCCGGTGGTCGAAGGCCATGGGGACGCCGGTCGGGTCGTTCGGCAGGGCCGGGCCCGGATTGCCCTTCGCCTCCGGGATCAGCCCGGCCTCGAACAGCAGCTCGTAGCGCTCCAGGACGCGCTCCTCGTTCCACGTGCCGCCGTTCATGCCGAAGGTCAGGCCGAGGCGGTCCAGGCGGCGGGTCCGCGCGGCGCAATCCTCGGGCTCGGACGCCCATTCGGCGAGCCGCGCCTCGATGGCGTCGAGCTGGCGCGGGCGCCCCTGCCGGAAATCCTCGTAGGGCAGGTAGCGGTACCAGTTCTGCCACGCGGCCTCGGCGAGCCCCGCCGGCCGCTCCTCGCGGACGAGCGCCAGATAGGCCACCGAGAGCGAGTGCACCCCCGACAGGGTCGCCGTGCCGGAGCGGTCGCGGTCGCCGAAGGTGTAGAGCTGCTCCACGTAGCCGAGGCGCTGGTGCGTCTGCCGCTCCACCCAGGCGCGCAGGCCGCGCTCCAGCGTGGCGTGCTCGGGGACGAGGGGACCGGCCGGCAGGCCGTCGCCGCGGCCGGGCGCCTGGTCCGGGACCCGGATCGTCAGGGCGCGCGGCTCCCCCTTGGTCGCGGCGACGATCACCGCGACGAGGCCTACGGAGGAGCGCTCCGGCGGGGCCTGCCCCCCGCGCGCGTCCGTCTGCGTCGCGGCACCCGTCATCGTTCCTCGACCGTCCGTCCCCCGGGATGCGCCGTAGCGGATCCCGCCTATAGGGGGGCAGGATCGCCGCGCGTCAACGCCGCCGTATGACGGAGCGGGGGGCCCCGTCGACGCACCGCGCGCCGACGGCCGCTTGCCAACGCGGCGAGGCCTGCCCAAACAGGGGCCGGGGCGGGCCGGCACGGGGCCGGCCGAGGCGGATCGAGCGACGACAGCGATGCCAGCGAGCGCGACTTCCCCCGCGAATTCCCCTGCGAATTCCCCCGCGACGTCCTCCGCGGCCGGCAGCCGGGCCGTCGACCTGCGCCTCTACGGGCTCCTCGATGTCGGCGTCTGCGGCGCCGACGGGGCGCGGCTGGCGGAACTCGGCGCGGAGGCGGTGGCGGGAGGCTGCACCCTGCTCCAGTACCGCGAGAAGGACATCGCCGATGCCCGCGCCGCCCTGGCGCGGATCCGGGCGATCCTGGCGGCGGTGGGCGGCCGCGTCCCGGTCCTCGTCAACGACCGCGTCGACCTCGCCCTGGCGGCCGGAGCCGACGGGGTGCATCTCGGCCAGAGCGACCTCCACCCGGCCGACGCGCGCCGGCTCCTGGGGGAGGGCGCGATCATCGGCCTCACCCTGAAGAAGCCCGCCCAGGCCGACGAGCTGTACCGGCTGCCCGTCGACTACGCCTGCATCGGCGGCGTGTTCGCCACCACCAGCAAGGACAACCCCGACCCGCCGGTGGGCCTCGACGGCTTCGCCAGCATCGCCTTCCGCGCCCGCCTCGCCCGTGGGGCCGGCCTGCCGCTCGGCGCCATCGCGGGGATCGGCCTCGACAACGCCGCCGCGGTCGTCGCCGCGGGGGCGGACGGCGTCGCGGTCATCACCGCCCTGTTCGGCGCCGACTCGGTGCGCCAGCGCGCCCACGACCTGCGCGCGCGGATCGACGGCGCCCTGGCGGAGCGGGCCGGCGCCCGATGAGCGGCCCGGCGCCCATCGCGGTCACGATCGCGGGCTCGGATTCCGGCGGCGGTGCCGGCATCCAGGCGGACCTCAAGACCTTCTCGGCGCTGGGCGTCTACGGCGCCAGCGTGATCACGGCCCTGACCGCGCAGAACACGATCGGCGTCCAGGGCATCCACGACGTGCCGGCGGATTTCGTCGCCCGGCAGATCGACAGCGTGTTCGCCGACCTCGCCGTGAAGGCCGTGAAGATCGGCATGCTGTCGCAGACCGCGGTGATCGCGGCGGTCGCCGAAGGCCTGGCGCGGCGCGCCGGAGCGATCCCGGTGGTCCTCGATCCGGTGATGGTCGCCACCAGCGGCGACCGGCTGATCACCGACGCCGCCGTGGCGACGCTGCGCGAGCGGCTGCTGCCCCGGGCCGACCTGATCACCCCCAACCTGCCGGAGGCGGCGGTGCTCCTCGGCGAGCCCGTCGCCGCGGACGCGGCGGCGATCGTGGCCCAGGCGCGCCGGCTGGTCGCCCTCGGCGCCAGGGCGGTGCTGATCAAGGGCGGCCACGGCACGGGGCGGGAGAGCATCGACCACCTCGTGACGGCGGACGGCGCCCTGCGGACCCTGTCGGCGCCGCGGATCGCGACGCGCAACACCCACGGCACCGGCTGCACGCTCTCGGCCGCGGTCGCGGCGGGCCTCGCCCAGGGCCTGGCGCTGCCGGAGGCGGTGGCGGAGGCCAAGGCCTACCTCACGGCCGCCCTCGCGGCGGCGGACAGCCTCGCGGTCGGAACGGGGCACGGGCCGGTCCACCACTTCCACGCCGTCTGGTCCTAGGCCGGTCCTGGGCCGGTCCTGGGCCGGCGCTTTCCGGTGCGCACGCCGCTGCGCGCGCCGGGCGCCGCCTTGCAACAGGGCGTCGATTGCGTTTGAAGAAGCGCACGATCGTTCGGATAACGGAACGGTGCAGGCGGATCGGGGACGATGCAGGATCAGGCGGAACGGCCCGACCGGGCGCGCGGGCGCGACCTGCTGACCGGGGCGCAGGCGCTCTCCGGCCAGCTCGGCAAGACCATCCAGCGGCTGCGCAAGGCCTACAACCTCTCGCTCTCGGAACTCGCCGAGCAGTCCGGCGTGGCCAAGTCGATCATCAGCCAGATCGAGCGCAACGAGACCAACCCGACGCTGGCGACGATCTGGCGCCTGTCCCAGGCCCTCGACGTGTCGATCGAGCGGGTGCTGGCGGCCGGCGACGAGGAGCCGTTCATCGAGAAGACCTCCCGGGCCGACACGCCGATCCTCGTCTCCGAGGACGGGAAGGTGCGGCTGGCGATCATCGGCTGGCTCAAGACGATCGAGTGGCTGCAATGGTACGAGGTCACGGCCGATCCGGGCGGCGTCCTCGACTCGGACCCGCACCAGCGCGGCTCGGTGGAATCCCTCTCGGTCACCGAGGGCGCGTTCGAGGTCGAGATCGGCGGCGTCGTGCAGCGGGCGCGGGCCGGCGAGACCCTGCGCTACCGCTGCGACCGGCCCCACCTCGTGCGCTGCACGGACGGCCCGGCCCGGGCCACCATGGTGGTGATCATGAAGGCCGCCGTGATGGAGTGAGGCGGCCCGGCCGAGCCCCCGGTCAAGCCCCCGGTCAGCGCTCCGGACTGGCGGCGGCGCCCGGCGCGAGGGCGCGCATGCGGTAGTCGCGGGGGCTCAGACTGTAGCGCTCCTTGAAGCGGCGGGAGAAGTGGGACTGGCTGAGGAAGCCGCAGCCATACGCCAGGGTCCCCAGCGGCATGTGGAGGCAGCCCGGATCGGCCAAGCGCTTGGCGGCCGCCTCGAGCCTGCGGTGCCAGATCCAGTCGGCGATGTGCCGGTCCTGCGCGCGGAACAGCGCCTGCAGCCGGCGCAGGGACACGCCGGCCGCGGCCGCGAGCCGGGGCGGGTCCAGGGTCGGATCGTGGAGATGGGCCTCGAGATAGGCCCGGGCGCGCTGCACCACGACGCTGTCCTGGACGGGCTGCTGCGCCTCCCGCGCGAGCCGCTCCGCGAGGCTGGCGACGATGAGGTCGAGCCCCGTGGAGACCATGCTCTCGGCCACCTGGGGCGTCAGCCGGTCGCCCAGGCTGAGCAGGTTGCCCAGGAACGACCGGGTCAGGGTCGCGGTCGGCAGATCGCCGCCGACAGTCACGCCGGCGAACAGGCGTGCGGAGCCCAGAGCCCCCTCCAGCCGCTCCCGCGGGATCCCGATGGCCAGCACCTCGCTGTAGCCGCCGTGCTCGATCGTCCAGGGTGTATTCGTATCCCGGATCGAGAAGTCGCCGACCCGATCCGTGCTCGACCGATCGTACTGATCCGCGCGGACCTGTCCCGAGAGCACGATGCTCATGAACAGGTGGTCAGTCTTGTGGTTCTCATGGCGAAGCGTGCGCGGCGTCGTGGCCGCCCGCAGGTTGCGCAGCGCGAATTTCGTGAAGACCAGGCCGCCGATACTGGCTCCCTCGATCGTCGCGTGAAACGGATCGTCGTTGAGACGGTCCTGCGCCATCGGAACCAGGCGATCTTCGCAGACGTCTCGCCACAGGCGAAACCTATCCTTCTCCGATACACCTTCGGTTGAGAACAGAGTCTGCATCGCGGCAGCCGTATGACCGCGATTGCTGCGAACCGCAACCGCGCCCCGTCCACGCACGCCGCCGCGGGACACGGATTGATCGGCGGGAAATCCCGCGCGCCCACGATGGACCGTCGGGCCCGTCCCATCACTCGTGGCGCCTGTCGGGCCGTGGAGCGGATCCGCACGGCTGGCATTCGGAAGACGTTCCGTCGCGAGCGCCCCGCCCCGGCGGGGGCGTCGGCGCGGGCCGGCCGCGGAGGGGTCAGCGCCCGCTGTTCACCCAGCGCACCACGTCGGCCAGCACGACGGTCAGCGCCTGATCGAGGGCGCGGGCGCCGCTGCCGGCATCGATCTTGGACACCGGGACGCGGGCCGTGAAGATCCGCGCCGCCGCCACCTTGCCGGTGCCGTCGGCCACGAGCTTCAGCGACAGGTCGACCACGGCCTCGCCGGTCCCGGACTGCACGTCGAAGGCGCGGATCTCGCTGATCAGCTGGTAATCGGCCACGACCTTGTCGCCGGGCCGGCTCACGGAGCGGAGCCGCCCGGAATTCTCCAGGCTCTGGATGAGCCGCGTCTGGATCAGGCGCGGCAGCCGGTCGGCCCACTGGCCGCCGCCCAGGAAGGACAGGGCGCCGCCGTTCTCGCGGACGATGATCCGGTCGGCCTCGAAGGGCTGGATGCTCACCGGCTCCGAGACCACGATCGAGCGGCCGGCCGCGATCGGCCGCCCCGCGGCCGGCAGCGCCGCGAGGTCGAAGGTGAGGGGCGCCGCGCCGCCGCAGCCGCCCAGGAAGGCGGCGAGCAGCGCGGCGGCGGCGATGTGGGACGAGCGGACCATACGCATGACCTGAGGGACCCCGCCGGCGAACGGCGGAGCTGTATAAGCTATGCGGTTAAAACTAATCCGCCGCGGCATCCGTGCCGTGCGCCGGGACACATCCGCCCGGCGACGCGGCATTTCACCGGCCACCGTTGTATTCAGGCAACGAAGGCTTGCCGCCGAAGATCACCTGGCTCGGGTCGCGCTCCAGGCTGCGCACCGTGCGGTTGAGGGTGCTCAGCGTCCGCTGCCCGTCCCCCGACAGGGCCTCCACCTCCCGGCGGCCGGTGCCGCTCAGCCGGCCGAAATTGGCCGAGATGCTGGCGGTGCGCTTGTCGAGGTTCTCCGACATGGTCCGGAACGCCTTGCCGGCGTCGCGCACCGAGATCGCCGCCGCGCGGATCTCCGCGAAGGTGCTGGAGCCCTCCTGGCCGGAGGCCGAGCCCAGGAAGCTCTCGGCCCCGTTGAGCACGGCGTCGATCTTGTCGGCCGAGGCGCTGAGCTTGCCGGCGAGCAGCCGGGCGTCGTGCAGGCCGGCCTCGATGTCGGGGCTGGCCTTGGACAGGGCGGCCGAGAAGCGGTCGGCGTTGTCGATCACCCGGCCGAGCTTGGCCCCGTCCACGGCCTTGACCAGCGCGGAGATGTTCGGGCCGGCATCGGCCAGCGTCTTCGAGAAGGTCTCGACATTGGCGAGCGACCGGTTGATCGCCCCCTCGTTGGCGGAGACGAGCCGGTCGAGGCGGGCCAGCATGTCGTCGGCCCGCTGCGCCACCTGGCGGGCCAGCGCCATCATGTCCTGCATGTCGGAGGAATCGGCGAAGATCGTCGGCGGCTCGCCGTTGGCCATCGGGGTCAGCACCGGCGCGTCGGCGTTGCCGCCCGACAGGGAGATCACCGAGACGCCGGTGAGCATCGCCGAGTCGAGCCGGGCGCGGGTGTCGGCCCGGAGCGGGGTCGCGGGATCGACCTTGATCGTGGCGAGCACCCGGCGGGGATCCTGCGGGGCGAGGCGGATATCGGTGACCTCGCCGACCTTGATGCCGTTGAAGTTCACGCTCGAGCCGCGCGACAAGCCCCCGACTGAGCCGGAGAAGACGATGCGGACGAGCTGGCTGACCTGCCGCGACGAGCCGCCGGAGAGCCACAGCACGGTGCCGAAGCCCGCCAGGATGACGGCGATCGTGAAGGCCCCGATCAGGGCGTAGTTCGCGCGAGTTTCCATGCGCTCAACCTGCGGTTCTGGCCGGCGGAGATCCGGCCGGGCCTGGAGCCCCGGCTCCCGGACGGGAGCAGGGCGGGATCTGGGTGGGGCGGCGACCGGGCATCGGATCAGGCATCGGATCAGGGATCGGATCAGGCATGGGCCGAGGCGCCGCCCGTGGCGATGGTCCGGGCGCGCTTGCCGTGGAAGTACGAGCGCAGCCAGGGATGGTCGCTCGCCAGCATCTCGTCGATCGTGCCGGCGGCGATGATCTGGCCGTCGCCGAGCGCCGCGATGCGGTCGCAGGCGGTGTAGAGGCTGTCGAGGTCGTGGGTGACCATGAACACGGTCAGCCCCAGCGTCTCCTTGAGGGTCGAGACGAGGTCGTCGAACTCGCCCGCGCCGATCGGGTCGAGGCCCGAGGTCGGCTCGTCCAGGAACAGGATCTCGGGATCGAGCGCCAGGGAGCGGGCCAGGGCCGCGCGCTTGATCATGCCGCCCGACAGTTCCGAGGGCAGCTTGTCGGCGGCGTCGGGCTTCAGGCCGACCATCTCGATCTTGAGCCGGGCGAACTCGTCGAGCAGGCGCTCGGACAGGTTCAGGTGCTCGCGCATCGGCACCTGGATGTTCTGCTTGACGGTCAGCGCCGAGAACAGGGCGCCCTGCTGGAACAGCACGCCCCAGCGCTGCTCCATCCGGCGCCGCTCGGCGTAGGTCAACGCGTCGACGTCCCGGCCGAACACCTCGATCGTGCCGGCCCGCTTGGGGTTGAGACCCAGGATCGTCCGGGTCAGCACCGATTTGCCCTGGCCCGAGGGCCCGACGAAGCCCAGGATCTCGCCGGCGCGGATGTCGAGGCTCAGGCCTTTCAGGATGTTGCGGTCGCGGAAGCCGACCACGAGGTCGCGCACGCGGATGATCGGCGCGGGGCCATTCGGCGAGGCGGTCATCGGGGCATCCATCGCGGCGGCCTCAGAAGTCGATCGCGGCGAAGAACACCGCGAACAGGCCGTCGAGGACGATGACCATGAAGATGGACTTCACCACCGACGCGGTGACGTGACGGCCGAGCGATTCCGCGGAGCCCTCGACCGCGAAGCCCTCGATCGTGGCGATCACCCCGATGGTCAGCGCCATGAACGGCGCCTTGATCAGGCCGACCATGACGTGGTGCACGCCCACCGCCGCCTGGAGCCGGACCAGGAACTGGTCGAGGGTCAGGCCGCCGTAGAGCATCGCGGTGAGGCCGCCGCCGGCGAGCGCCGCGAGGTCGCCGATCAGCGTCAGCATCGGCAGGCCGATCATCAGCGCGAGCACCCGGGGCACGATCAGGATCTCGACGGGGTCGAGGCCCATGACCCGGAGCGCGTCGACCTCCTCGCGCATGCGCATGGAGCCGATCTCGGCGGTGATCGCCGAGCCGGAGCGGCCCGCGACCATGATCGAGGTGAGCAGCACGCCCATCTCGCGCAGGATCAGGAGGCCGATCAGGTTGACCACGAAGGTCTGGGCGCCGAAGCGCTGGAGCTGGAAGATGCCCTGCTGGGCGACGATGCCGCCGACGAGGAACGAGATCAGCACGATGATCGGCGTGCCGTTGAGCGCCACCTGCTGGATCTGGTTGATCAGGGCGTTGCCGCGGAACGTGCCGGGCCGCAGGGCGACGCGCCCGCAGGCGGCGATCAATTCGCCCAGGAAGGCGAGGGCGGTGACGAACTCGTGGCCGCCCTGCACGGTGCGGCGGCCGGTGGCGTCGAGCAGGCCGACGACCGGGCCGTGCCGCCGCGGCGGCGGCGCGTCCGGCTCGCGCAGCCGGACCTCGCCCAGCAGAATGCGGTGCTCCGGGCGGGCGCCGAGATAGGTGAGGGCGCTGCCCGCCTGCTCGATCTCGGCGCGGGTCCGCTCCAGGACCCAGGCGCCCAGGGTGTCGAGGCGCTCGATCCTCGACAGGTCGACCGCCACCGGCCCGGTCCGGCCGGCCGCCGCGATGCGCGCGGCCGCGGCCTCGACGGTCGGGGCCTGGTCGGCGGTCCAGCGGCCGTCGAGCGCCAGGCGGCCGTCGGCCGACCGGTCCCGCAGCGCGGCGCCGGCCAAGGCGCCGGGAACACTGCCCTCGCTCAGCAACACCCTTACTCCTCGATCGAGGCACCACCCTGCCCGGCGGTTATGACGACATTACGGTTGACGATCCGTCTCCAACCGCACCCCCAGCGCGCGGCGGGAGGCCAGGGCGAGGCCCAGTCCCGCGGCGGCGAGCGGCGCCATCAGCAGGAAGGCGAGGGGGCCGCCGGCCCGGTAGGCGACGCCGCTCACCAGGGTCGCGACCACCGAGATCCCGGCATTGACCGCGCTGAGGGTGCCCTGCGCCCGGCCCCGCGCGCCGTCGGGGGCGTAGGCCGAGACCGCCGCCATGGCGCCGAGCTGCGTCGCCCCGAAGGTCAGGCCGTGGAGGCACTGGAGCGGCACCAGCGCCGCGAGATGGTCGCCGAGGAAGTACATGCCGATCGCCCGGAGGATCGCCGCTACGGCCCCGGCGCCGAGGAGCCGCACCGGGCTGCGCCAGGCGGCGGGCAGGGCGGGCAGGCCGGCGAACAGGGCGATCTCGGCCAGCACGCCGATCGCCCAGAGCGCGCCGACCCAGGCGGGCGGGATGCCCTGGCCGGTCCAGTAGATGCTGCCGAACCCGTAGATCGCCCCGTGGCTCGCCTGGATCGCGGCCGCCGCGCCGATGCACAGCCAGAGCCTGGGCGGCAGCCGCTTCCGGCCGTCGCCCTCCGCCGACGGCGGCAGGGCCGCCACCGCGCGGCTGCGCCACGCCACCAGCGCCGCGCCGAGGGCGAGGCCGGTCAGGAGCAGCGGCACGGCGAGCCGGCCGCCGAGCGCCGTCAGCAGCACGCCGCCCGCGAGGTTCGCCAGCAGGAACGCGATGGAGCCCGCCATCCGGATCCGCGAGTAGGCGAGGCGGGCATCCCGGCGCACGGCGGCGAGCGTCAGGTAGTCGATGCAGGGCACGAGCGGCGCGCCGGCGACCGCGTTGAGCACGATCAGCCCGGCCAGCAGCGGCCACGCGATCCCGGCCGCGGCGGGCATCAGCGCGTAGGTCAGGCTCAGGGCGAGGCTGCCGAGCAGGATCAGCCGCCGGGGGCCGAGGCCGCGGTCGAGGAGGCTCATCAGCGGCGCCGTGGCGGCGATCCGCGTGGCGATCGGCAGGGCGAGGAGGACGCCGATCACCCGGGCATCCAGCCCCAGGGCGTCGAGCCACAGGGGCATGAACGGCATCGCGATGCCGATCTCGGTGAACACCACGGCGTAGAGCAGCGACAGGCGCGCCGGGCCGGACGGGCGGGGCAAGGCGGGTCTCGACGAGCGGGGAGGGGGCGGAGGCGGAACCGGGAGGGCGTCCGTAAGCGCCCGTTAAAGGGCCTCTGTCAAATTCCCGGGTATCGGTGCGCACCGGGGCGGGCCGCCGCCGCGCCCGCATCGAGCGTCCAGAGAGACCCATGTTCGGTTCCGTCAACCCGAGCGCGCACGCGTCGGCCGAGTACGAGGCGATCGAGGCGACGATCAGCGCCAGCGAGCGCGGCCGCTGGTTCCTCGCCGAGTATGCCCGGCGCAACCGGGGTGCCGAGACCGAGGTGCTGCTCGGGGCGATCGCGCGGCTGGAGCGGAGCGTCACCGCCGACCGCGGGCAGGAGGCCTTCGGGCACCTGCGCGGCAACCTCCTCGACATGGCCGACGCGATCAGCCGGACCAAGGGCGAGATCGCGGCGCTCAACGCCCCGAACGGCGACGAGACCCGGCTGACGCAGGCGTCCCTCGCCCTCGACGCCATCGTGCGCGAGACCGAGCAGGCGACCTCCGACATCCTCAGCGCCGCCGAGTCGATCCAGGAGGCGGCCTGGACCCTGCGCGAGCGCGGGGCCGACGCGCAGGCCTGCGACGCCCTCGACCGCCACGCGACCGCGATCTACACGGCCTGCTCCTTCCAGGACCTGACCGCGCAGCGCACCGCCCGGATCGTCTACACCCTGCGCTACCTGGAGGACCGGGTCTCCGCGATGATCGCCATCTGGGGCGAGGACGCGGTGCGGGTGCCGCCCCACCGGGGCGCGCGGCCGGACGGCGAGCCGGCCGATCTGAACCAGAGCGACATCGACCGCTACATCGCCATGGACGTGCCGGCCGTCACCGTGGCGGCCCTGGTGGCCCGCCCCGGCAGCCCGGCGCTGCACGAGGACCTGGTGTTCCTGCCGGTCCAGGCGGAGGCCCGGGCGCCGGAGATCGAGCCGGAGACAGAGGTCGCGGCCGAAGTGCCGGCCGCGCTGGAGCCGGCGGCGGAGGCCGAGCCGGACGCCGTGTCCGAGCCGACGGGAGCGGCCGCGCTGGCATTCGCCCCGGGACCGGACCTCGCCGCCGCGGCGGGGGACGGGCCGGAGGCCGCACCCGCGGCCGACTTGCAAGCCGGCTTGGAGGCCGATCTGGTAGCCGACTGGGCGGTCGATCTCGAGGCTGCCCCGGAGCCGGAGTCGGCTCCGGACGTCGCCCCCCTTCCCGTCGCCGATCCGTCCGCCGCGGACGCGCCGGAGGCCGCCACCGCGATCGAGGAGGCGTTCGAGACGGACGTCGAGGAGGATGTCGAGGAGGATGTCGAGGAGGATGTCGCGCAGGACATCGCGCGGGACGTGGCCGACCTCACCTGGGGCGAGACCGTCGCGGCCGCTCCCGAGCCGGCGATGCCGCCGGAGGAGCCGGCCCTGAGCTTCGCCGAGATCGACGCGCTGACGCCGGAACAGCGGCTCGCGCTGTTCGCCTGACAGGCTCCGACCGGGCCTCGGCGCCGACGCCGCGCGGCGGGGCGGTTCGACAGGCGCGCGCCGGCGCGGACCCTGCTATCAGGGGCGCCCCCGGCAACCCCGAGCACGCGCATCCGTGGCCCTGCACCTGATCAAGCTCTGCGTCGGCCCCGCCACCATCGCCGACCTCGAGGCCCGGCAGGCCCGGTTCCGGGAGGAGGCGCTCCGGGACGGCCGGCAAGCGGCCCCGTTCCACGTCACCCGCACCCTGCCCAAGCGCCACCGGGAGATCACCGGCCACGGTTCGATCTACTGGGTGATCCGCGGGACGCTGTCCTGCCGGCAGGCGATCACCGCGATCGAGCCGCTCACCGGGGAGGACGGCATCCCGCGCTGCCGCCTGGTCTTCGATCCCCGGCTCGTCCCGGTGGCGCCCCGGCCCTACCGGCCGTTCCAGGGCTGGCGCTACCTCACGGCGCGCGACGCGCCGGCCGATCTCGGGGCCGAGGCTTCCGGGGACCTCGCCGAGATGCCCGAGGCCCTGCGGCGCGAACTGGTCGGCCTCGGCCTGCTGTGAGGGCGGGGCGGCGCCCGCGCCGCCCGGTCCCGCGCGCAACGTCAGGATGCGGGGGCGGGTGCGACGGATCTCGTCGTCCCCGGCGTGTGCCCCGCCGGCGCCGCGAACGGCCCCGGCGGGATCGGTCCTACGCCCCGTCGAAGCGCCCGCTGGCATGGGCCAGCATGGTGTAGACCTTGCCGGTCTCCGAGGTCAGGTAGGCGTCGGTGCGCTTGGCGTCGCTGTCGTTCTTGACCACGTCGCCGAGCAGGCGCTCGAACTCGCTGACGTAGCGGTCGACGCTGCGGCGGAACTCCGCGTCGGTCCTGTAGCGGCGCTGGATCTCCGCGAAGGTCGCCCGGCCCTGCGGCGTGTAGATCCGCGGGTCGAACAGGTTCGGCTCACCCCGGCGGTACCGCTCCCACAGGTCGACCGCGGTCCGGTGCTCGATCATCTTGGCGATGTCGGTCGAGATCGTGTCGAGGGCGATCCGCCCGGTCTCGGCGGCCGCCACCGCGGGGCGGCGGGCCGGCGCCGCGGGCGCCGGGGCGGCGGCCGGCGCGTCGGTCGCCGGCTCCTCGTCGTCGTCCAGCGAGGCGCGGGTCAGCAGGTCCGACAGCCAGCCGCGCTTGTCGCCGGCCTGCGCCGGGCGGGCGGGCGCGGCCGGGCGCGCCTCGATCTTGGCCGCGGCGGCGCGGGGCGTCGGCGCGGGGGCCGGCAGGGCCGGAGCCGCGGGGGCCGCCGTCGGCATCGACGGTGCGGGCGCGGGGGCCGCGGCGGTCGGCGCCGCCGCGACGGCCCGGCCGCCACCCTCCGCGACCCGGCGCTGGGCCTGCGGCTGGGCGACGTCGACCGAGCGGCCGGAGCGGGAGACCAGGGACGACAACTCGTTGAGGGCCTTGATCTGGTCCGCCACCACCCGGCGCATCTCGCCGGTGGCGTCCTGCGTCTCGCGCGGCAGCTCGAGGACGCCCTTGGCGAGCTCGGCGCGGGTCGCGTCGAGTTCGCCGCGGATCGAGCCCGCCATCTCGCGCAGGGCCGAGAAGGAGTCGCCGAAGCTGGCCTGGGCCTCCTGGAAGCCGCTGCGCATCTCGCGGGCCGCCTCCTCGATGACCTGCCGGACGCCCTGGGCGGCCTTCTCGCCCTCGGCGCTGGCGCTGTCCTTCAGGTCGGCGAAGGCGCTCGTCACCGAGGCCCCGGCCCCCTGGGCCGACTGGGCCAGGGACTCGCCGACGCTGCGGGCGCGCTCCTCGGCGGCGCGCAGCGTCTGCTCGATGGTCTGCGCCAGGGCGGTGCCGTTCTGCTCCAGGGCCGCGGCCCGGGCCTCGAACGCGGCCAGCGCCTCGGTCAGCTTGGTCTCGCGGCCCGACAGGGCCGAGTCGAGCCGCTCCTCGATGGCCGCCAGGGAGGCCGCGGCCCGGTCGAGGGCCGCGACGTGCGCGGCGGTCTGCTCCCCGAGCGAGCGGCCGCGGCCGTCGAGGGTCTCGGCGAGGCGCGAGGCCTCGCTGAGCGCCCCGTCGGCGGCGCCGCGCAGGGCCTCGACCTGGGCCGAGACGCCGGCGCTGGCGCGGCCGGTCTCGGCGGCGATGCGCTCCAGCGCCCCCTGGACCTGCTCGATCCGGCCGGCGAGACCCTGCTCGATCGCGCCGAGATTGGTGTCGGCGCCGGCCACGAGGTCGGTCAGCGCCGTGTTGGCGGCCTCGATCCGCTGGAGCAGCGCGCCGAGCTCGCGGCCCATCCGGTCGTTGGTCTCGAACAGCTCGGAGAGGGTGCGGCCGGCGCCGTCCTCGACGGCGGCGCGCAGCAGCTCGGCCGAGGCCCGCGACTGCACGGCCAGCTCCTCGGTCCGCTCCCGCAGGCTCTCGGCCAGGGGCACGCCGGTCTCGGCGAGCGTCCGCTCGATCGCCTCGGCGCGGTCCGACAGGGCCCGCGACAGGTCCATCATCGGCCCGTCGATGGCGCCGCGCAGGCGCTCGACATGGCCTTCCAGGCTGTCGCCGACGGCGCGGCCGCTGCCCTCGACGCTCGCGAGCAGCGCGCCGCCGCGCTCCTCGATGGCGCGCACGAGGGTCTCGGCGCTCTCGGCGAGACGGCGGGACAGGGCCTCGCCGCGGGCATCCACCAGGGCGCCGAGCGCCGTGGCGCGGCGCTCGAACCCCGCCCCGAGGGCCTCGGTGCGGGCGTCGATCAGGCCGGCGAGCGCGGCCTCGCGGCGGCTGAGCGTCTCGGCCAGCGCCGCGTTGTGGGCGTCGACCTGCTCGGCATGGGCGCGGGCCCGCTCGTCGAGGGCGGCGACCAGGGCCGCCGTGCGCTCGTCCATGAGGCCCGCGAAGGCCTCGTGGCGGTCGTCGAAGGCGGTGGCCAGGGTGTCGGCCCGCTGCGCCACCAGGGTCGCGAACAGCCGCATGCGGCTGTCGATGCGCTGCGTGAACGCGTCGGCGCGGGCGTCGACGCCGCGGGCCAGGGCCTCGCTCTGCGCCTCGACGGCCTGCGCCAGGGCCGCGGTGCGGCCCTCGACCACGCCGTCCAGGGCGCGCAGCCGGGCGTCGAAGGTCTCCACGAGGGTGCCGGTGCGGCCCTCGACGGCGCCGTCCAGGGCGCGCAGGCGGGCGTCGAAGGTCTCCACCAGGGCGCCGGTCCGGTCCTCGACGGCGCCGTCCAGGGCGCGCAGGCGGGCGTCGAAGACCTCCACCAGGGCGCCGGTGCGGCCCTCGGCGGCCGCCACCAGGGCCTGGCCGCGGTCCTCCAGCAGGCCCTCGATCGCGGCGCGCGCCTGCTCGAAGGTCGCCCGCAGGGTCTCGACGCGCGCGTCGACCCGCTCGGACACGTCGCGGCCGGTGCCCTCGACCAGCGCGCCGAGGCGGTTCTGCACCCGGTCGAACAGGGTCTGCAGCTCGCCCGTCCGCTCCTTGAGGGTCTCGGCGAGGCGGGTCTCGCGCTCCTCGAGCAGGCCGGCAATGGCCGGGTTCACCCCCTCGATGGTCGCCTGGAGCGCCTGGGTGCGGTGCTCGATGGTGCCGGCGATCTGGCGGCCGCGGCTGTCCACGAGCCGGTCGATCTCGCCCTGCGCCCGCTCGAACAGGCCCTGGAGGTCGGACAGACGGGTGTCCAGCAGGTCCGCCATCTGGGCGGGCGCCGCGTCGAGGGTCGTGCGCAGGCCCTCGGTCCGGGCCGCGATCGCGTCGGCGACTTCCTGGCCGCGCCCGTCCACGAGGTCGCGCAGGCCGGCCTGGGCCTCCTCGAACAGGGTCTGCAGGCGCTGAGTGCGGGCGTCGAGGGTGGCGGCGAGCTGGCGCTCGCGGGTCTCCACCAGCGCCGAGACGGCGGCGGGCGCCTCCTCCAGCACCGCGCGGAGGGACTGGATGCGGGCGTCGACCGCGGCGGCGAAGCGGCCGCCGCCGCCCTCGACCACGCCGTCGAGGGCCGACTGGGCCTCCTCGAACAGGGTGCGCAGGGCCTGGGCCCGGGCGGTGAGGGTGTCGGCGAGGCGGTTGCCGCGGCCGTCGACCAGGCTCTCCAGGTGGCCCAGCCGCTCGTCGAACAGGCTGCCGAGCTGCCGGGTGCGGTCGTCCAGGGCGCCGGTGGCGGAGCCGAACGCGCCCTCCAGGGCGGCGACCATCGCCTGCCCGCGGCCGTCCAGCGCCTCGTGGATCGGCCCCATCCGGCCGTCCAACGTGGCGGCCAGGGTGCCGGCGTGGTCGTCCAGCATGACGCGGATCTGGTTGGTCCGGTCGTCCAGCAGGGTGTGGACCGAGCGCACGCCCTCGTCGAGGAGGCCGCTGATGTCGGCGGTGCGGCTCGACAGGGTGTGGCCCAGGCGGCCCTCGCCGGCATCGAGCATCCGCTCGGCGTCCGCGATGGTCTGCTGGAGCTTGGCGAGCACGCTCTCGCCGCGCTGGTCGATGAGCTCGGCCAGCGAGCTGCCGCCGCGGTCGAGCAGGCGGGCCAGCTCGGTGATCCGGCCGCCGATCGCCCCGAACACGGCGCGGCCCTTCTCGTCGAGCTCGCCCGACATGGCGGCGATGCGCTCGTCGATGAGGCGGCCGAGCAGGTCGGCGCGCTCCGCGAAGGCCGCGTGCACGGCCTCGGTGCGGGCGGCGAGCGCCGCGTCGGCGCTCTCGGTGCGCTCGTCCACCAGCCGGATCATCGAATCCGCGCGGTTCGCCAGCGCGGCCTCCAGGCCGCGGGTGGCCTCCTCGATGGTGCCGGTGAGGGCGCGGACGCGCTCGGCCATCGCGCCGTCGAGGCCGCCGGTCCGGTCGGTGATCATCGCCACGAGGTCGCGGGTCCGGCCGGCGAGCTCCTCGTCGACAGCGCGGGTGCGCGCCTCGATCAGGCGGATCGCCTCGAAGGCCTGCACGCCGAAGCTCTCGTCCACGAGGCGGGCGCGCTGGTCCAGGGTCTCGGCGATCGCCTGCAGGCGGCCGATGACGCCGGTGTCGAAATGGCCGGCGCTCTCCTCGATCCGCCGGGCGATCTCGCCGGTGTGGCGGGCGATGTCCTGGCCGAGCCCGGAAGTGCGGCCCTCCAGCATCTCCATCAGGCCGCGATGGCCCTCGGCCATGATCCGGTCCATCTCGTCGGTCCGGGCGCGCAGCGCCTCGTCCACGGCGTTCGCGCGGCTGCCGAGATGGTCGTCGATCTGGCCGACCAGCGCTGCCACGGCGGCCGCGATGGCGGCGGCCCGCTCGGCGGAGCGCGTCTCCAGGCCGCCGAGATGGGTCTCGATCAGGCTGCCGGCCTCGCGGGCCCGGGTGGCGATCGTCTCGGCCACGGCCTCGCCCTTGCCGGTGAGGAGCCGGTCCATCTCCTCCAGCCGCGCGCCGACGGTCTCGCCCAGCGCGGCGGTGTCGCGGTTGATCCGGTCGGCCAGGATGTCGCCGCGCGCGATGGTCTCCTGCAGGGCGGCGAGGCGGTTGCCCAGCGTCTCGTCGATCGCCCGGACCCGGCCGTCGGCGGTCTCGGCGAAGCTCGCGCCGGTCTGGCTGAGGGTGTCGGCGATGCGGGCGCCCTGGCTCGCCACGGCGAGGACGATGTCGCGGCCGGTGCCGCTGATCCGGGCCTGGGTCTCGTCGGCGTGGCTGGCGAGCAGCTCGGCGACGCCGCGGCCGTGCTCGCCGAAGGCCGCTTCCATCTCGCCGATCCGGGCGGCGAGGTCGGCCGAGATCGCGCGGGCGGCCTCGGCGAGGCTGCCGGTGGCGTCGCCGGTCCGGGCGGCGAGCTCGCGGTTGAGGTCGTCGAGGGCGGCGCGGACCGCCGCGACGGCTTCCGTCCCGCGCGCGCCGAGCTCGGTGCCGGCGCGGTCGGCGGCGTCGCGGAACCGGGCGGTGAGGATCGCGGTCTCGGCCTCGACGGCGCCCGTGACCTCGCCCGAGGCGGTCCGCAGGGTGTCCAGCGCCTCGGCGAGCCGGGCGGCGGCGTCGCGCGTCTGCGTCTCGGCGGCCTGGCTCGCCTGATCGGCGGCGGCCCGCAGCGCGGCGGCCGCCTCCTCGGTGCGCGCCGACAGGGCGGCGGCGGAATCCGCGACCCGGCGCTCGAACACCCGCACGGCCTCGAGGGTGCGGGACTCGACCGCGCCGGTGGCGTCCTCGGCGGTGCCGCGCAGGGCGCTGGTGGCCGCGTCGGCGCCGCGCTGGAGCGCCGCGACCGCCTCGGCGGTGCGGCCGTCGATCTCGCCCGACAGGCCCTCGACCGTGCCCCGCAGCGACTGGACCGCCGAGGCGGCCCCGGTCTCGAAGCCCTGGCCCAGGGCCGCGAAGGCGGCCTCCAGGTTCGCCGCGACCGTCTCGGTCCGGTGCGCGATGCTGCCGCCGGCCCGCTCGGCCGCCGCCGCCACCCGGTGCTCCAGGTCGGCGGCCCGGACCGTCACGGTCTCGTCGAGGCGCGCCGCGATGCCGTCCATCCGCTCGGCGAGGGCGCCGCCGCGCTCCGACAGGGCCTCGGCGATCCGCTCGGCGGTGCCGACGAGGTCGTCGCGCACGGCGCCCGCGCGGGCCGCCAGGGTCTCGCCGGCGCCGCTCGCGGCGAGCGCCAGGGCGGCCTGGGCGTCGCGCCCGCGGCCCTCGATCGTCTCGGCGACCGACAGGCCGGCGCTCTCGATCTCGGCGCGCAGCGCGAGGCCGCGGCCGGCGATGTCCTGGGTCAGGGCCGAACCGGTCTCGGCGAAGCGGGCGGTGATCTCGGCGCCCATCGCGCCGAAGCGCTCGGTCAGCTCCGAGCCGCGCGACAGGAAGGCGGATTCGAGCCCCGTCACCGAGCGCTCGAAGGTCTCGCGCACCGTGCCGGCCTGCCGCTCCAGCGCGTCGCTCACGCGGCTGCCGGTCTCCTCCAGGGTCCGGGTGAGGGCGCCGGCATTCTCCGACAGGCGCTCGGCCAGGGCGGTGCCGGCGGCCTGGAAGGCGCCGGTCGCGGTCCCGGCGCGGTCCTCGAAGCTGCGGGTCAGGGTCTCGCCGACCTCCTGGAAGCTGCCGCGCACCTCGTGGCTGGTGGCCGCCAGCGTGTCGATCAGGTCGCTGCCGCGGGCGGTCATCAGGTTGACCACCCGGTCGCCGGCCTCGCCCAGGGAGGCGGTGATCGCGGCGCCGCGGGTCTCCAGCGCGCCGGTCACGCGCTCGCCCGCGCCGGTCACCGCGGAGACGATCCGGTCGGAGGCGCCCTCCAGGTCCTGGCTCAGGCTCTGGTGCGACCCGGTGATGGCGCTGCGCACCCGCTCGGCGTTGGTGACGATCGCCTCGCGCTGGGCCACCAGCTCGTCCACGAGGGAGCGGATGCGGATCTCGTTGTCGGAATAGGCCCGCTCCAGGGTGGCGATCTCGCCCCGGACCAGGGTCTCCAGCTCGCCGGCCCGGGCGAGCGCCCGCTCGACGCCGTCGCCCACCGCCGCCACCTCGCGGCGCACGGTCTGCGACATGGTCAGGACCGCGTCGGTGGAGAAGCTCTCGGGCTCGGCCAGACGGACCGCGACCTCGCCGACCGCGCGGGCGACGAGGCGCATCTCCTGGGCGCGCACCGCCAGCATGGCGGCGATCACGAACAGCACAACCGGGCCGAACAGGGCCGCGGCGCCGACGCTCGCCTGGAGGGCGGAGAGGCCCGACACGACCGCGCGCAGGTCGCCGTCGGACTTCGCCCACGCGATCAGCACCAGGGCGCCGATCCAGACGGCGCCGGCGGCGAGGGCGAGCAGGTAGGGCTTGGGCGAGGAGCGCACCCGCAGGGTCTGCTGCAGGATGCCGATGTTGCGCCGGTCGTCGTTGGCCACGAGCGAGCGGTCGGGGGGCAGGAGGCCGCCCTCGCGGCGGGGGCGGTCCAGGCCCGGCGGCGGCAGGTCGGAGGCGAGCGGCGGGTCGAGGTCGAGGCGCGGCGGCATGGTCCGGCCGGCGTCGAGGCCGCCGTCGCGCAGCGGGTCGGCGTCACCGACATCGGGCAGGCGCGGCTCGGCGCGGCCGTCGGTGCCGTTCGGCGTCAGGGCGTCGAGGTTCAGCGCCTGCTCGATCGCAGAGAGCGCGGCCTCGGCCGGGTCCTTCAGCTTCTTCTCGGTCGCCATTCAACGCCTCGTTACACGGGTTCACCGGCGCCTGGGGAGGCTTGAGCCGGAGACGCAACGCCCCGTTTACCATTACAAGACTAAACTCGGGCAGCGACTGCCGATACCCGAGCCCTCGACCGGCCCCAGAAAACGTTAACCGAATGGTTACCGGGCCCGTCGCTCACCGCCTCCACCATCCTGCCGCAGGGGAGGGGTCCGGCGCGATCCCCACCCGGCGAATCAGGGGGTGAATTGTGTGGATCAGATCCGCAATCCCCGACGAATCCGGATGCCGGGAGCCCGAGCATGCAGGCCATCGACCCCGCGGAACTCGAGGCGCAGACCGGCGGCGACGCCGAGCTGGCCCGTGAGGTTCTGGAGCTGTTCGCCGGCCAGTGCCGGTCGATCCTGCCGCGCCTCGCGGACCCGGCCCTGCCGCGGGAGCAGCGCGCCGACCTCGCCCACACCCTGAAGGGCTCGGCCGCGGGCGTCGGGGCGGTTCACGTGCGCGCCCTGGCGGACGCCGCGGAGACGCGCCTGCGCGCCGGCGCCGGGGCCGTGCCGGTCGACGACCTCGCGGCCGCGGTCGCGCGGGCGCTGGCGGAGATCGCGGAGGCGCGCGCCTGACGGTGTCGCCGCGATGCGGCGATCGATCCGGGATTGGTGTCTAATGCCGCGCTTGCATTCCGCGTTTCCAGCCGCCAAGCAGGCACGCCGCCCGTCGGACAGAGTGCGCTCGACGCGAGCCCGGAGCCCCCAGCATGCCCAAGATCACCTACGTCGACCACGCCGGGACGGAACGGACCGTCGAAGGCAGCGTCGGCGCGACCGTGATGGAGACGGCTATGCGCAACAACGTCCCGGGCATCGACGCGGAGTGCGGCGGCGCCTGCGCCTGCGCCACCTGCCACGTCTACGTGGCCGACGCCTGGATCGACACGGTCGGCAAGGCGCAGGACATGGAGCAGGACATGCTGGATTTCGCCAGCGACGTCCGCGAGAATTCCCGCCTGTCCTGCCAGATCAAGATCACGCCGGCGCTGGACGGCCTCGTGGTGACGACTCCGCCCCAGCAGGGCTGACACGGCCGCCGTTCGGGTCTCGTCGATCCCCCGGTCATCGCGCGCAGCGAAGCGACCCCGGGCCGGCGCGACCGCATGCGCGTGGGATCGCCGGGTCGCTTCGCTCCGCGCGCCGAGACGGCACGGCGTCCGGCCGCATCGCGCTCGAAGGCCGCGACCCCGCCTGTCACCGCACCAGCGCCCGCGCCGCCGCGTCGAGCCCCTCCAGGGTGAGGGGGAACATCCGGCCGGCGACCAGCCGCTGCACCATCCCGATCGACTGGGTGTAGCCCCAGTGCGTCTCGGGCACCGGGTTGAGCCACGCCGCCTTCGGGAAATGGTCGAGGAGCCGCTGCATCCAGACGGCGCCGGACTCCTCGTTCCAGTGCTCCACCGAGCCGCCGGGCGTGGCGATCTCGTAGGGGCTCATCGAGGCGTCGCCGACGAAGACCAGCCGGTAGTCGCTGCCGTAGGTGCGGATCACGTCGAGGAGCGGCGTCCGCGCCTCGTGCCGCCGCCGGTTCTCGGTCCAGACCGCCTCGTAGGGGCAGTTGTGGAAGTAGTAGTGGGCGAGGTGCTTGAACTCCGAGCGCGCCGCCGAGAACAGCGCCTCCGCCTGCTCGATGTGCCAGTCCATCGAGCCGCCGACGTCCAGGAACAGCAGCACCTTCACGGCGTTGCGCCGCTCCGGCCGCAGCTTCACGTCGATGTAGCCCTGGCGGGCGCTCGCGCGGATCGTGCCGTCGAGGTCGAGCTCCTCGGCCGCCCCGGTCCGGGCGAAGCGGCGCAGGCGCCGCAGCGCGAGGCGCATGTTGCGCGCGCCGATCTCCCGGTCGTCGTCGAGGTCCTTGAACTCGCGCTTGTCCCAGACCTTCACCGCCCGGAAGTTGCGGTTGCCGTCCTGGCCGATGCGGATGCCCTCGGGATTGTAGCCGTAGGCGCCGAAGGGCGAGGTCCCGCCGGTGCCGATCCACTTCGAGCCGCCCTGGTGGCGCCCCTTCTGCTCGGCGAGGCGCTGCTTCAGGGTCTCGAACAGCTTGTCCCAGCCGAGCGCCTTCAGCTCCGCCTTCTCGGCCTCGGTCAGGTACTTCTCGGCGAGCTTCCTCAGCCATTCCTCGGGAATGGCTGAGGGCTCCACCGCCTCGCCGAGGGTCTCCAGCCCCTTGAACACCGTGCCGAACACCCGGTCGAACCGGTCGAGATGCGCCTCGTCCTTCACCAGCGCCGCGCGCGACAGGAAGTAGAACGCCTCGACGTCGTGCTCCGCGAGGCCCCGGTCCAGGGCGCCGAGCAGGGTCAGGTATTCCTTCAGGGAGACGGGGACCTTGGCGTCCCGGAGGGCCGTGAAGAACTGCAGCAGCATCCCGGGAGAACGCGCCAGCCGGGCGCCCGGGTCAAGCCCGCGCGAATCGGTCGGCGCCCCGCCGGGCGGGGCAGGACTTTCCCGGAAGACTTCCGAGTCTTCGACGATGGTCGACAAGATTCCGCCCGGTCGGCATCGCTGATTCCGGGACCCGAGCGAGTCTCTCCAGCCCGTTGGGACTCATAACCTGGGTATAAGTCGTCGAATCTGTTGATATGTGGCCGGACGGGCCTCGCCCGGTCACTCAATCGGTCATGGGAATCGCTCAACTCGGGACATCGAGTGTGTGCGGACGCGGCGACGCGGCCCACACGGAGCTGGCGAGGAGACCTGCGATGGCGGTCGTCCTGCGGAATCTGACGGAATTCAAGCGGTTTCTCGGGAAGCCGGGGGCGACGATTCAGCTGGTGCGCAACACCTTCATGGACCGCCAGCCGGAGGCGACCCGGGACGCCTATCGCGACAAGGGCATGTACGCCCCGCGGGCGGTGCAGGCCCTGTCGCGCAAGGCCGCGGTCTTCACCCTGCGGGGCTATCCCGGGACGGTCTGGCTCTACTGGGACAAGGGCGCCCGCGGCTGGCGCTTCTCCGGCGACACCGTGACGGTGCCCCTGGTCACCGGCCTCGGGCCGGCGGACGAGCTGGTCTACCGCTGCAGCTTCGCCGACGGGTTCGAGCCGGCGCCCCGCAGCCGCGTGGCGCGGCGAGCCAAGCACGAGGACGCGCACCCGGTCCTGATCTGAGGAGGCCCGCGGCCCGGGCCTCACGGTCCGCGCCGCGCGGCCGCCTCGCGCCCGCCGCCTCAGGCCTCCTGGCCGGCCGCCTCCTGGTGTCCGACTTCCTGGCGCCCGACTTCCTGGCGTCCGACCTCCTGGCGCTCGGGCTCCCGCTTGACCGGGGCCTTGCCCAGCGCCTTCCCGACGGTCCGCCGGGCCCGGAAGATCGGCTTCGACTCGCTCTCGCGCTTCTTCAGCAGGGCGCGATACTCGTCCCGCCGCTCGTGGATCGACGCGATCACCAGCCCCATCGGCACGCCGACATCGACCAGCACGGCCTCCGACAGCTGCAGCGACGCCTCGATCGTCTCCGGCACCGCGTCGTCGACGCCGAGCTCGTAGAGCGAGGAGGCGTGGCGGGCGTCGCGGGCCCGGGCCACGATGGTCAGGTCCGGCCGCTCGGCGCGGGCCGCCGCCACCGCCGCCTCGACGGCGCGGGGATTGTCGAGGGTGACGACCAGCGCCCGGGCCGTGGCGATGTCGCAGCGGCGCAGCATCTCGGTGTTGCCGCTGTCGCCGAAATAGACCGGCGCGCCGGCGCGGCGCTGCTCGGCGACCCGGGCGGCGTCGGAATCGAGGGCGAGGTACGGGATCTTGTGCCGCTCCAGCATCTCGCCGACCTGCCGGCCGACGCGGCCGAAGCCGGCCACGATCACCCGGTTCTCCACGCGCTGCGGCCACGGCTCGGCCTTGGCGGTGGCCTGGGCGCCGGCCGTCGCCCGCAGCTTGAGCCGGCGGCCGACGGCGGCGAGCGCCGGGATCATGATCATCGTGACCGTGGTCACCACGAGGGCCGCCGCGCCGACCTCCTCCGGCACCAGGCCTGTCGCCATGGCGCCGCCGATCAGCACGTAGGCGAACTCGCCGCCCGGACCGAGCAGGAGCGCCGTCTCCAGCGCCACCGGCCGGGGGATCTTCAGGACGGGGGCCGCCATCATCACCACGGCGGCCTTGATCAGGACCAGCGCCAGCGACAGGCCGATGATCGCGCCCGGCGTCGCCATGAGCTGCGCCGGATCGAGGTTCATCCCCACCGAGACGAAGAACACGCCGAGCAGCAGGCCCTTGAACGGGTCGATCGTCGCCTCGATGGCCCGGCGGTACTCGGTCTCGGCCAGCAGCAGGCCGGCCACGAAGGCGCCGAGCGTCATCGACAGGCCGCTCGCCGCCGCGGTCAGCGCCGTGCCGACGATGACCAGCAGGCAGGCGGCCATGAACAGCTCGGTGGAGCGCGTGCGCGCCACGAGCTGGAACAGCGGGCGCAGGGCGAGGCGGCCCGCCACCACGATCAGCACCAGCGCGATCGCCGCCTGGCCGAGCGCCATGGCGAGCGCCCAGCCCTTGTCGCCGCCGTCGTCGCGGCCGAGCACCGCGATCGCGAACAGGACCGGCGCCACCGCCAGGTCCTGGAACAGCAGGACCGCGAAGCTGGTGCGGCCCGTGGGCGCGTTCAGCCGCTTCTGCTCGGCGAGGACCGGCAGCACCACGGCGGTCGACGACAGGGCGAGGCCGATGCCCACGATCACCGCGCCGGTGAGCGGCACGTTGAGCCCGTAGAGGATCGCCCCGAGGATCAGCGCGGAGCAGCCCACCTGCAGGGAGCCGAGGCCGAAGACCAGCCGGCGCAGCACCCGCAGGCGCTCCCAGGACAGCTCGATCCCGATCATGAACATCAGGAAGATCACGCCGAACTCGGCGAGGTGCGAGATCTCGGCCCGGTTGCCGATGGTGAAGAGGTGCACGGAGGGATAGGTGTCGGCCAGCCGACCGAGGCCGAAGGGGCCGAGCAGGGCGCCGGCGCCGATGAAGCCGAGCACCGGCGAGATCCGCAGGCGGTGGAACAGCGGCACCACGATGCCCGCCGTGACGAGAAACAGGATCGCTTCCTTGTAGGAGCCGGCGTGGACCTCTGGCATCGGCGGCGGATCGAACCTCGTCTCTCGGGGCAGGGGGATGCCGATCACGGCTGCGCGATCATGGGTCGCCCCCGCCCTCGGGGCAACCGGATTCGGGTCGCGACCGGCCCCGCGGATGTGCGTTCCGACACAAGCCGGATACAGACGCGGGTGAGACATTTCGGTCACCGGCGCGCGGGATGCGGACGGCATCCAGAGGCGGCGCGCGCGGAGGGCGTGCAACCCGGCTCAAAATCGGCACAATGCGCGCATACACGCCTGAGTTAACCGGGGGTTAAGCTCGGCCGGGCCCCGCCCGGAACTGGACCGATGGATGCGACGAGGCCGATGATCTCCATCAAATCGATATTTGCCGGTCCGACAGCGCCTCCCAGCCGCGACATCGAGCGCGAGAAGCGCGAGTGGAAGCTCGAGTCGGACCGCTGGCGCCACCAGCGCCACGTCGAGAAGGGCTACCGCATCAAGTGGGGCTACGTGGCGATCGCGTACCTCGTCGAGTTCATGGTGATCGGCGCCTCGCTCTGGGGCGCGTGGCTGTTCGCGGGCGTCTACAGCGACGGCGACTGGCACGCCTTCTACTTCATGCTGCTGGCGCCGCTGGTCTACGCCGCGGTCGAGCTGTGCCGCGTGCCGCTCGGCATCCTGGCCCGCACCCAGCGCTCCTACTTCGTGCGCGGCCTCGCCGTGCTGGGCATCATCTTCGCGGCGGGCGTGACCACCAAGTCGGTGTCGCAGCTCGGCGAGATGATGTTCCATCCCCGCCTGATGGAGGCGGCCCGGACCAAGACCGCCCTGAAGGACGCCCAGGCCGACCGCGCCACGATCGGCGACCGGATCAAGGCGGCGGACGAGCGCGTGGCGCAGTACACGGCCGAGCTCGACCAGATCGAGAAGCGCTCCGCCGACAACGCCCAGCAGCTCGCCGGCCTGCCGGCCCAGCGCTGCGAGCGCGTGTTCGGCACCAACAGCAAGGGCCGCAAGTACCAGAACCTGAAATGCGTGGCCGATCCCCGCGTCGCCGCCCTGTCGCAGGGCGTCGCCAAGGCGTCCGCCGACCGCGCCGGGATGATCAAGGACCTGGAGGAGGCCCGCAAGGCGCGCGCCGCCCTCGATCCGGGCGCCGCCGACCGGCGCGTGGCCGATGCCGAGCAGGGCTACCGCAACGCGGTCAACCGCTCGCAGCTCCACTCCTTCACCGCCATGGTCTACGGCGTCGACCCGATCGACGTGACCGAGAGCCAGGTCCACGCCTTCCTGCGGATCTTCGTGTTCCTGCCCGCGGTCTGCGCGGCCTTCGCGTCGACGATCCTGGCGCTGTGCGCGGTCTCGACCCGCCGGACCTTCATGGACGAGGACGATCTCGGCGCCGCCGTGAACCCGGAGGCGGCCCCCTACATGCTCGACGCGATCGCCGACGCCCTGCGCTCGCATCCCGAGCCGATCCTGCCGCGGGCCGCCAACGCGTCGGGCGCGGTGATCCCGATGAACCGGCCGGCCCAGGGCCAGCAGGCGCTGCCGAACCAGACCCATCCGGGCCCGACCCTCCCTGCCGCTGGAGCCGGCGCATGAACTACGTCGCCAGCGGGACCCCCGAGAACATCGCCCTCGCCCAGCAGGTGAATTCCCGCCTGCGGGCGGATTCGAGCTACGTCGCCGCCCGGGCCTTCCTGTTCCGGGCGCTGGGCTTCGGCGCCTTCGCGTGCCTCGCCGGCATCGGCGTCGGCGCGGCGGCCTACGGCTGGGCGACCCTCAACCAGTTCGACACCGCGGCCGAGAAGATCGCCGCCGCCATGCAGGCCGCGCTCTCGGACGTGACCCTGAAGACCAAGGGCGAGGTCACGCTCACCGACAACGTGCTGAAGCTCGAGGGCCTGCCCAAGGCCTCCGCGACGCCGACGCCGACCAAGGCCCAGCTCGGCAGCGACGCCGCCCCGGCCTCCAAGGCGGCGGTGAACACGACCTTCACGGTGTTCAAGCAGGTGCCCTACCTCGACGGGCAGATCGTGACCGGCTGGAACTTCAAGGACAGCGCCGAGCAGCCCTACCAGCAGTACTGCTACTTCTCCCGCCGCTCCAACGAGGCGAAGGGCCAGGTCGAGATCAAGATCGACCTCGCCATGGACGGCAAGACCCTGCCGCAGCCGCAGAAGTCGGACGTCAACCTGGAGATCCTGGCCCGGAACTGCGTCTGGCACGAGAAGGGCTGAGATCGCTCGCGGCGATACCGTCCTCGCGAGCGGAGCCGAGCAATCCGGGGCGACGCCACGCCTCGGAACGTCGCGCTGCCCTGGGTCACGTCGCATCGCCCGTGATGACGGAGTTCGGACAGGCCCGGCCGGACGGGCTCGGCGCTTGCGGCCCGGCGGCGCGGCGCGCTACCCCTGGGCCCGAGCCCCTCTCTCCGAGACCGCGATGCGCTTTTCCGGAACCGAGACCTACGTCGCGACCCCCGACCTCACCGCGGCGGTCAACGCCGCCGTGGTCCTGGAGCGGCCGCTCCTGGTGAAGGGCGAGCCCGGGACCGGCAAGACCGTGCTGGCCGAGGAGATCGCCAAGGGGCTGAACGCGCCGCTGATCGTCTGGAACATCAAGTCGACCACGAAGGCGCAGCAGGGCCTGTACGAGTACGACGCGGTCTCGCGCCTGCGCGACTCCCAGCTCGGCGACCCGCGGGTCTCGGAGATCGGCAACTACATCCGGCGCGGCAAGCTCTGGGAGGCGTTCACCGCGCCCGAGCGCCCGGTCCTGCTCATCGACGAGATCGACAAGGCCGACATCGAGTTCCCCAACGACCTGCTGACCGAACTCGACCGGATGGAGTTCCACGTCTACGAGACCGGCGAGACCGTGAGGGCCGTGCGCCGGCCGATCGTGATCATCACGTCGAACAACGAGAAGGAGCTGCCGGACGCGTTCCTGCGCCGCTGCTTCTTTCACTACATCAAGTTCCCCGACGCCGAGACGCTGCAGCGCATCGTCGACGTCCACTATCCGGGCATCAAGCACCGCCTCGTCGAGGAGGCGCTGCGGACCTTCCTGGCGATGCGCGAGGTCCCGGGCCTCAAGAAGAAGCCCTCGACCTCGGAGCTGCTCGACTGGCTGAAGCTCCTCGTCTCCGAGGACATCGCCCCCGAGACCCTGCGCGAGCAGGACGGCCGCAAGCTGATCCCGCCGCTGCACGGGGCGCTCCTGAAGAACGAGCAGGATGTCAGCCTGTTCGAGAAGCTGGCCTTCATGATGCGCCGGGACCAGCGCGGCGGCTGAGGCCGGCGGGAAGACCCGAGGATTCCCGCGAGAGGAGCCCGGGACAGGGACAGGAGCGTGCGGCATGGGCGAGATCGCGATCGTCGGCGGCGGCGTGATGGGGCACGGCATCGCCCTGGTGCTGGCGCTCGCCGGCCACGGCGTGCGGCTCACCGACACGCGGCCCGAGACCCGCGCGCGGATCCCCGCCCTGATGGACTCGGCCCTCGCGACCCTGCGGGAGGCGGGCGCCGCCCCGGAGGGCTGGGATGCCGCGCGGCTGGCCCGGGCCGTCCGGGTCGAGGCGGAGCTCGGCGCGGCGGTGTCGGGCGCCGGTCTCGTGATCGAGGCGATCACCGAGGACCCGGAGGCCAAGGGCGCGCTCTTCTCCGAGCTCGACCGGCTCTGCCCGGCCGACGCGGTCCTCGCCAGCAACACCAGCTACCTCGACGTCTTCCCGCTGATCCCGGAACGCCGGCAGGCGCGGGCGCTGATCCTGCACTGGTACACGCCGCCCTACATCGTCGACCTGGTCGACGTGGTGCCGGGGCCCGGCACCGATCCGGCGGTGATCGCCGCCATGGCCGAGTTCGTGCGCGGCCTCGGCCAGGTCCCGATCGTCCTGAAGCGCTTCATCCCCGGCTACGTCGCCAACCGCATCCAGCAGGCGATCAGCGCCGAGGTGTTCCGGCTCCTCGACGAGGGCGTGGCCGCGCCGCGGGACATCGACGACGCGATCGTCCACGGGCTCGCCCTGCGCATCCCGATCCTCGGCCACCTCGCCAAGGCCGACTTCACCGGCCTGGAGCTGACGCAGCGGGCGCTCGCCAACGGCAGCTACGCGCCGCCGCCGCCGCGCACCCGGTCCGAGACCCTCGACGCCCTCTGCGCCGCCGGCCGGACCGGGGTGATGGCGGGGCGCGGCTACTTCGACTGGGGCGGGCGCGCGCCCGAGGAGCTGTTCCGCGAGCGCGACCGCAAGCTCCTGGCGCTCAAGGCGGCGATGGCCGGGATCGGCCGGATGGAGGGAACATGATCGGAGCGGACCTGTCCGGGCGGCGCGTCCTCGTCACCGGGGCCTCCTCGGGCATCGGGCTCGCGACCGTCGCGATCTTCGCCCGCAACGGCGCCGCGGTGGCGCTGAACCACCTGCCCGACGATGCCCGCGGCCCGGCCGAGGTCGCCCGGCTCGCCGGGGAGGGCCTCTCGGTGATCGCGCTGCCCGGGGACGTGTCGCGGGCGGGCGAGGCCGAGGCGATGGTGGCGGCCGGCATCGACCGGCTCGGCGGCCTCGACGTGCTCGTCAACAATGCCGGGACGTCGGCCACGACCGCGCCCATCGCGTTCGAGGATCTCGACGCGATGAGCGAGGAGTTCTGGGCGACGATCCTCGCGACCAACCTGCTCGGGCCGTTCCGCTGCGCCCGGGCCGCGGCCGCGACCCTCAAGGCGAGCCGCGGCGCCATCGTCAACACCGCGTCGGTGGCCGGTCTCGGGCGGCGCGGCTCGTCGGTCGCCTACGCGGCCAGCAAGGCCGGGCTGATCAACCTGACCCGCAGCCTCGCCCGGGCGCTGGCGCCGGAGGTGCGCGTCAACGCCGTCGCGCCGGGCCTCGTCGCCACGCCCTGGACCGACCCCTGGTCGGAGGAGCGCAAGGCCGCGACGGTGGGGCGCACCATGCTCGGCCGCATGGCCCGCCCGGAGGACATCGCCGAGACGATCTTCTTCCTGAGTGCCGGCGCGGCCTACATCACGGGCGAGACGATCACGGTCGACGGCGGAGCGATCTAGGGTCCGAGGAGAACACCCATGGCGAGCACCACCGTCATCACCTGCGCCCTCACGGGCTCCTTCGACACGCCGCGGAAGAACCCGGCCGTGCCGGTGAGCCCGGAGGCGATCGCCGAGTCGGCGCTCGAGGCCGCCGCCGCCGGGGCCGCGGTGGTGCACATCCACGTCCGCGACCCCGAGACGGCCGCGCCCAGCATGGCGCTCGCCCATTACCGCGAGGCGGTGGAGCGGATCCGCGAGAAGAATACGGACGTGATCCTCAACCTGACCACGGGGGCGGGGGGCCGGTTCGTGCCGGGCGATCCCGACCCGGCGGTCGCCGGCCCGGGCACCACCTTCGTCAGCCCGGAGGTGCGCACCCGGCATGTCGGCGCGCTGCGGCCGGAGATCTGCACCCTCGACATCGCCACGATGAATTTCGGCGAGCACCTGTTCCTCAACACGCCAAGCCATCTGCGGGCGATGGCGGGTCACATCCGCGACGCGGGCGTGAAGCCCGAGATCGAGGTGTTCGACCTCGGCCAGATCGAGCTGGCCCGGCACCTGATCGCCGAGGGGCATCTGGCGCGCCCGCCCCTGTTCCAGATCTGCCTCGGCATCCCCTGGGGCGCCCCGGCGACGCCCGAGGCGCTCGTGGCGATGCGGGCGCGGCTGCCGGAGGACGCGGTCTGGTCGGCCTTCGGCATCGGCCGGGAGGAGTTCCCGATCCTCGCGGTGGCGGCCGGGATGGGCGGCAACGTCCGGGTCGGGCTGGAGGACAACCTGTACCTGTCGAGGGGCCGGCTCGCGCCGAGCAACGCCGCCCTGGTGGAGAAGGCGGTGAGCCTGCTGGCCCATCTCGACCGGGAGCCGGCCACCCCCGATCAGGCGCGGGCGATCTTCGGGTTGACGCCGCGGGGCGGTTGAGCGGCCGATCGCCGCCGCACACCCGTCATCACGACCGTGGCGCTGCTGGATCGCTCCGCTCGCGAAGACGGCGGTGTCGTCTCGCGTGGTGAAGGCTGTCCCTGACGGATCGCCGGCATCCTCACGCGCACCCGTTCCAGCCGCGATCCGCCACGGATAGTCTGCCTTCGGAAACGTCCCGAGCGGCGATCAACGCGGCCGGGAGAGATTCGACAGGGAGAGAGACATGACGCTCCGCCACCGCGCCGCGGCGCTGCTCGGGAGTCTGTGCGCGCTCGGCGCCGGCGCGGCGCTCGCGGCCGACCTCGTGCCGGTGAAGATCGGCGTGCTGAACGACCGCTCCGGCGTCTACTTCGACTCCACCGGCGAGGGCTCGGTGGTCGCCGCCCGGATGGCGGTCGAGGATTTCAAGCCGGAGGCGCACGGGCTGAAGGTCGAGGTCGTCGCCGCCGACCACCAGAACAAGCCCGATGTCGGCGCCTCCATCACCCGGCAATGGTACGACCGCGACGGCGTCGACGCGGTGTTCGACGTCCCCACCTCCTCGGTGGCGCTCGCCATCGCGCAGATCACCAAGGAGAAGAACAAGGCCTTCATCAACTCGGGCGGCGGCACCGCCGACCTGACCGGCCCGGCCTGCACGCCCAACACCGTGCACTGGACCTACGACACCGCGGCGCTGGCCAACGGCACCGGCAAGGCCATCCTCAAGCGCGGCGGCAAGTCCTGGTACTTCATCACCGCCGACTACGCCTTCGGCCTCGCCCTTGAGCGCGACACCAAGGCGGTGGTGGAGAAGAACGGCGGCAAGGTCGTCGGCGGCGTGCGCACGCCGTTCCCGAACCCGGACTTCTCCTCGTTCCTCCTCCAGGCCCAGGCCTCGGGCGCGCAGGTGATCGGGCTGGCCGATGCCGGCCTCGACGCCGCCAACGCCATCAAGCAGGCGCACGAGTTCGGCATCCGCCAGGGCGGCCAGACGCTCGCGGCCCTGCTGATCGCCATCACCGACATCCACTCGCTGGGCCTGGACGTGGCGCAGGGCCTCGCCTTCACCGCCTCGTTCTACTGGGACCTCAACGACGGCACCCGGGCCTTCGCGGAGCGGTTCGAGAAGCGCATGCCCGGCAAGAAGCCGACCTCGTACCAGGCGGGCGTCTACGCCAGCACGCTCCACTACCTGAAGGCGGTGGCGGCCCTGCACTCGGCCAGGGACGGCGCCGCCGTGGTCGCCAAGATGAAGGAGATGCCGACCGACGACCCGCTGTTCGGCAAGGGCACGATCCGGCCGGACGGGCGCAAGATCCACCCGATGTACCTGTTCGAGGCCAAGGCGCCGTCCGAGTCGAAGGGCGCGTGGGACCTCTACAAGGTGCTGGAGACGATCCCGGCCGAGCAGGCGTTCCGCCCGATGAGCGAGGGCGGCTGCCCGATGCTCGCCGATATGACGGCGAAGTAGGCGCCGGGTCGATCGTTGCGGCACCGCCGTCCTTGCGAGCGGAGCGAGGCACTCCAGACAGCGCGACGCCGACCGTCGTCGCGCGGCCCTGGGTCACTTCGCTGCGCTCGCGATGACGGGGAGGGAGAGCGCAACCGAAGCGTCCGGACGGGAACCGTTCACGCCGCCCCGATCCGATCCAGCGCCGCCATCGCCTCATCCGGGAGCGCGAGCGCGGCCGCCGCGAGGTTCTCGCGCAGATGGCCGAGCGAGGAGGTCCCCGGGATCAGCAGGATGTTGGGCGACCGGCGCAGCAGCCACGCCAGCGCCACCTGCATCGGCGTCGCGCCGAGCCCGGCCGCGACCTCGGACAGCGTGCCCGACTGCAGCGGGCTGAACCCGCCCAGCGGGAAGAACGGCACGTAGGCGATCCCGGCCGCCGCCAGATCGTCGATGAAGGCGTCGTCGCCCCGATGGGCGAGATTGTACTGGTTCTGCACGCAGACGATGTCGGTGATCCGGCGCCCCTCGGCGACCTGACGCGGCGTGGCGTTGCTCAGGCCGATCCGGCGGATCAGCCCCTGGCGCTGAAGATCCGCCAGCACGGTGAGCGGCGCCTCGATCGGGCCCTCTGCCGGCCCGTGGACGTCGAACATCAGGCGCAGGTTGACCACGTCGAGGGCGTCGACGCCGAGGTTGCGCAGGTTGTCGTGGACCGCCCGGGCGAGCTCCTCGGCCGAGAAGGCCGGGTTCCACGAGGCGTCGGCCCCGCGCCTGGCGCCGACCTTGGTGACGATCACGAGCCCGTCCGGGTAGGGGTGCAGCGCCTCGCGGATGATCCGGTTGGTGACGTGCGGCCCGTAGAAGTCGCTGGTGTCGATGTGGTCGACGCCCGCCGCCACGGCTTCCCGGAGCACCGCGACCGCGGCGGCGCGGTCCTCGGGCGGCCCGAACACCCCGGGCCCGGCGAGCTGCATGGCCCCGTAGCCGAGCCGCTTCACGGTGCGGTCGCCGAGGGCGAAGGTCCCGGCCTGCGCGATGTCGGTCATGACGTATCTCCTGTGGGCGCCCCGGATGTAGACGCCCGGTTTTGCGCCGATAAGCCGTGACAATCGGCACGGCCTGTGCGGATTCTCGAACGATGACCCGGGATCTCACCGACCTCGCCGCCTTCGTGACCGTGGCGCGGGCTGGCGGGTTCCGCGAGGGCGCCCGCGCCGGGGGCGGGAGCGCGTCGAGCCTCAGCGAGGCGGTGCGCCGGCTGGAGGCGGGGCTCGGCGTGCGCCTCCTGAACCGCACCACCCGCAGCGTCGCGCCGACCGAGGCCGGGACCCGCCTGCTGGAGCGGCTCGGCCCGGCGCTCGCCGAGGTGGAATCCGCCCTCGACGTGGTGAACGGGTTCCGCGACCGGCCGGCCGGGACGCTGCGGCTCAACGTGCCGCTCAGCGCCGCCCGGCTGGTGCTGCCGGCACTCGTGCCGCCCTTCCTGGCGGCCTACCCGGAGATCCGCCTGGAGGTGGTGGTCGAGGACGGGTTCGTGGACGTGCTGGCGGCAGGCTGCGACGCCGGCATCCGCTACGACGAGCGGCTGGAGCAGGACATGATCGCCGTGCCGATCGGCCCGCGGCGGCAGCGCTTCGCCACGGCGGCGTCCCCGGCCTATCTCGACCGGCGCGGCCGGCCGGAGCATCCGCGGGACCTCCTCGACCATGCCTGCCTGCTCGGCCGCTTCCCCAGCGGCGCGCTGACGGCGCCGTGGGAGTTCGAGCGCGACGGCGCGATCGTCCGGGTAGACCCGACCGGGCCGCTGATCGTGCGGGTCGGCGCCAGCGACCTCGCGGTGGAGGCCGCGGTCGCCGGCACCGGGATCGTCCACCTGTTCGAGGACTGGCTGCGGCCGCGGCTCGACGGCGGCGCCCTGGAGCCGGTGCTGGAACCCTGGTGGCAGGACTTCCCCGGCCCGTTCCTCTACTACCCCGGCCGGCGGCACCTGCCGGCGCCGCTGCGCGCCTTCGTGGACTTCGTCGGCGCGCAGGCGTCGCGCGCTAGAACCGCAGGGTGAAGCCGCCCGTCACGGCCTGATCCCGCGCGCGGGCGCCGGTCTGGCCCGTGTAGGCCACGCCCAGGCTCGCGTCCGGCGTCACCGCCAGCTCGAGCCCGACCTGCGCCACCAGCGCGTCCCGGTCGATCGGCACCCCCGCGCTCAGGAAGGCCGGACCGCCCGCGCCGAAGGCCAGCAGAGCCGTCGGCACCACGTCGCCGAACGCCCGCCGGTAGCCGACGAGGCCCCGCAGCGTCACCGGCCGGCTCAAGCCCAGGTCCAGGCGCGTCTGCGCCCGAACCCCCACGGTCGCCGCGCCGAGATCGTAGTCCCGCGCGACGCTCGCCAGCGCCGCCGCGCCCCCCGTCTCCGCGAAGGCGCCGCGCCGGATGCCGACATACGCCCCGCCCGCGAACGGCTCGACGGACGCGCCCGCCGGCTGCCCCAGCGCGATCCGCCAGCCGATCTCGCCGAATGCCTGCACCGTGTGGCCGCCGCCGTGCCCGCTCAGCGTGTCCGACAGCCCGTACGCCACGGCCCGGCGGGTGCGCGCGTCCGTCTCGGCGTAGAGGGCGCCCAGCCGCAGCGCCAGCGGGCCGCGTTCGTAGCCGCCGTACAGGCCGCCGAAGCCGCTCTTGAGCGTCGCGCTCTCCGCCCGGCTCAGGCCGCCCACCCGGCCCGCGCTGGCGAGATCGGCCTCGGTGTAGCCGCCGACCACGCCGACGCGCGGCCCGCTGGCCAAGCGCACGTCCGCGCCCGCCGCGAAGCCGGCGATCTGCCGGTTCAGGTCGAAGGCGTTGCCGCCGCCGCCGGCCGTGCCGAAGGCGCCGAAACCCTGGCCCCAGACCCCGAACACCTGCGGGTCGAGCGCCCGCACCGGCACGTCGGCCACCACCGGGGCCCGTCCGGGCAGGTCGGCCGCGTCGGCGGCCGGCAGGCGGCCGTCGTCGAGGCCTGTGCCGGGGCCGCCCCAGCGCAGCCGGTCGAGCACGGCCTCGCGCACGAAGTAGGCGGTCTCGTAGGCGGTGGACACGGTGCCGGCGTGGATGTCGCCGGCCAGCGCCCGGAAGCCGCTACCGGCCTCGTCGGCCGTGAAGGCGACCGCCGCGTCGTAGAGCCGGCCCGATCCGGCGGCCTGGATCGCGTTGGCGGCGGCCGCGCCGTTGCGGCCGGTGGCGGAGGCGGCGAAGGGCACGTCGTTGCGGGTCAGCGTCAGGTCGACCGCGTCGCTCCGGTAGCGCAGGCCCGGGCTGAGGAAGGCGAGGTTCGCGGTCACGCCGGCGAACCGGCCGGAGACGCCGCCGGCGGCGGAGAGGATCGTGTAGGTGGTGCGCGGGCTGTAGGCGCCCGGGGCGGCGCGCACCTGGACGGTGCCGCCCGACAGGGTGGCGGTGCCGGTCGCGGCGATCCGGTCCGCCTGTCCGGCGGCGCCGGCCTCGACCCGGTAGACGGAGCCCGGCGCGAAGGCGACATGGCCGGCGGCGGTGAGGGTCCCGATGGAATTGCCCGGCGCCACGGTGCCGCCCGCGAGCGCGCTGATCCCGCCCAGCGTGCCCGAGCCGCCGAGTTCCGCCCCCGGCAGCACCGTGACGACCGAGTGGGCGAGGGCGCCGTTCACCACGAGCCGCCCGGCCTGCACCGCGGTGGCGCCCGTCAGCGTGCCGAGCCCCGTGAGCGTGAGGGTGCCCGCCCCGGTCTTGGTCAGGGTCCCGGAGCCCGAGACGGCGTTGGCCAGCGTCCCGTCGGTCGACTGATCCACGACGAGCGCCGCGTCGTCGACGATGGCGCCCGTGCCGAAGGCGCCGGCATGGCCGACGAGCGTCCCGCCGCCGATGGTCGTGCCGCCCGCGTAGGTGTTGGCGCCGGTCAGGACCAGCGTGCCGCTGCCGAGCTTCACGAGGCCGCCCGCGCCGCCGATGTCGTTGCGCCAGACGTCGTAGGCCGAGAAGCCGCCCCTGGCCGCGTCCATCGTGACGGTGACCGTGCCGTCGAGGGCGCCGTAGCCGTCGGCGGCGGCGAACAGGTTGATGCGGTCGTAGCCCAGCCCGTTGTCGAGGAAGCCGCCGGAGGGCAATTCGGTGGTCGCGATCACGTCGCGGCGCTGCGCCGCCGTGAGGTAGGGGAAGCGGGTCGCGAGCAGCGCCTCCGCCCCCACCGGGACCACCGGCGGCCGGTCCGTGGGCCCGACCGGCGGCAGGCCGTAGGTCAGGCGCGCCGTGTAGGCGGCCTTGTCGCGCGCGTAGTCGGAGAAGCGGTCGGTGGCCGGATCCACGGGCGCGTGGGCGCACCGCTCCAAGGGACCGCCGCAGGCCTGGCTCAGGTAGCGCTGCGCCTGCGCGAAGGCCTCGCCCAGCAGGGCCGCGTTCGCCGGGTCGTTGAGCGCCCGGATGGCGAAGGCGGTCGCCAGCACGCGGCCGCCGATCACGTCGGTGGGCGAATGCATGCCCGCCTCGATCCGGTTGTCGCCGAGCTCGCTCGCGCGGGTGAGCAGTTCCTGGAACCGCTGCGGGACCGCGTAGGCCAGGGCGAGGGCCGACAGGTAGGCGGCGTTGGTGTGGCCGCTCGGGAAGCCGCCATCCGTCGCGGGGGTCGGGCTCCTCTCCGGCCCGAGGGAGGGCGGCACGACGAAGCCGAGGCTCTGGCCGTTCAGGCTCTGCCGCCAGGGGCGCGGATAGCTGTAGGCGTCCTTGGCCGGGCCGGTGGAGGCGTTGGTCCGGAACGCGTTGACCAGCTGCACGACCTTCCCGAGGGGCGACGTCGTCACGCCGGCGCCGGTGCCCTGGTCGACGTACTGGACGCGCGACGTGGTCGCGTCGAAGGCCGGGATCGTGGTGGTCGCCCCCGATCCCGCCAGATAGGCCCGGGTCAGCGGCCCGAGGCCGTCGATGACGCTGTAGCTCTGGTTTCGGCGGTCGTCGTCGTAGGCGGCGATCTCCTGCGCCTGGGTCCGCTCCCGCGCCCGCTCGGCGACGATCTGGATGTTGCGCAGCAGGAGGGGCGCCCCGAGGGCCGTGGGCGATCCGGTGTCGTAGGTCTGCCCGGGGATCCAGATCCGCCGGAAACCCGACAGGATGTCGACGCCGTTGCCGGCCGTCTGCGCCTGAGCGCCCGGACCGAGCAGCGCGACCGCCAGCGCGGCGAGTGAGACCCCATATCCCCGTGTCATGACGCGCTCCCCGACACCGCCCCATCCGGCCGGTCGCGCGCCCCATAGCCAAGATCAGCTCCAGCAGATCGTCATAGTTCGTTCAAGATCCGACGTTCCAACGATTCGTATCATCGGAGCAACACTCTGTAAGGCGGCTTATTTTCGGAGATAGACTCTGGATTTGCGAATTTATACCGTTGAATTCGCCCCATCACAGCGGCATGCCGACCATTGATCGCCGTGAACGGCACGGCCGCACCTGAATAGTTGCGTCCGGGGCCGGCCGCCGGAGCCGGAATCGGGGCCGTGCGGGACAGGAGAGGCGGCCCGGGATGCGGCCCGGCAAACCCGGCGCGGGGGCGCCTCGGAACGTCGGAGGGATGCCGCGCGAATCGCCCGGCGGCGCGTGCGGACGCCGCCGGGGGCGGCTCACTGCGGCAGTTCGAACACCGTGAGCTGCCCGCCGGGCGCCGTGTACTGCGACAGGGCCGCGTAGCCGCCGACTGCCCCCGAACCGTCGGCCGGGTCGGTCAGCCCGGCCGCCAGACCGATCCCGGCCCAGCCGCCGACCCCGGAGAGCACCGCCACGTACTGCTTCCCGCCGTGCAGGTAGGTGGTGACGTTGCCGACGATGCCGGACGGGGTCTTGAACCGGTAGAGCTCGTGCCCGTCCCGGGCGTCGACCGCCTTCAGGTAGCCCTCCAGCGTGCCGTAGAAGACCACGTTGCCGGCCGTGGCGAGCGCCCCCGACCAGACCGAGAACGGCTCCGGGATCGTCCAGGCGATCCGGCCCCTGGCGCCGTCCCAGGCGATGAACGCCCCGGTCCGGTCCGAGCCCTCGGGCGGGTGCAGGGTGAGCGTCGCGCCGACATAGGGCTGGCCGGGCGTGTAGGTCACCCGAAACGCCTCGTAGTCCATGCACATGTGGTTGGTCGGCACGTAGAACAGCCGCGTCTTGGCCGAGTAGGCGGCCGGCTGCTGGTTCTTGGCACCCAGCGCCCCGGGGCAGATGTTCTTCGTGGCCTCGTCCTCGTCGGCCGCGCCGGGGGCGTAGCGCTTGTCGACCGCGGGCCGGCCGTAATCGGGGGCGGCGGGGTTCGTCTCCACGCGGCTCGCCCAGTTCACCGTGGGATCGAACTTCTCCGCCACCAGCAGAGCGCCGGTGGCGCGGTCCAGCGTGTAGCCGAAGCCGTTCCGGTCGAAATGGGTCAGCACCTTCCGGGCGCGGCCGTCGATCACCTGCTCGGTGAGGATCATCTCGTTGACGCCGTCGTAGTCCCACTGGTCGTGGGGGGTCATCTGGTAGACCCAGCGGGCGACGCCCGTATCGGCGTCGCGGGCGATGATCGCCTGTGCCCACCGGTTGTCCCCCGGGCGCTGGTTCGGGTTCCAGGTCGAGGGATTGCCGGTGCCGTAATAGACGAGGTTCAGGTCCGGGTCGTAGGAGAACCAGCCCCAGCTGCAGGCGCCGCCGGTCCGCCACTGGTCGCCCTCCCAGCTCCTGAGCGAGGAATCCCTGCCGATCGGGCGCCCGAGCTCGGTCGTCGTCTCCGGATCGACCAGCATGTCGGCGTCCGGCCCGGTGGCGTAGGCGCGCCAGAGCCGCTGACCCGTCGCCTGATCGTAGGCGGTGACGTGGCAGCGCGCCCCGTACTCGCCCCCCGCGAGCCCGACGATGAGCTTGCCGTGCACCGGCAGGACCGTGGCGGTGTTGGTCTCGCCCCGGCCCGGGTCGCCGTTCCGCACCGACCACAGCACCCGGCCGGTCTCCGGATCGAGTGCCACCACGGTGGTGTCGGCCTGCTGCAGGAACAGCCGCCCGTCCGCGTAGGCGAGCCCCCGGGAGACCGTGTCGCAGCACATCACGGCGATGACGCTCGCGTCCTGCCGCGGCGCGTAGCGCCACAGGATCTTCCCACCCTGGTCGAGGTCGAGGGCGTAGACCGCGTTGGGGAACGGCGTGTGCACGTACAGGACGTGCCCGACCACGATCGGCGCGCCCTCGTGGCCGCGCAGGACGCCGGTGGAGAAGGTCCAGGCGACCTTCAGGCGCCCGACATTGCCGGCATCGATCTGGTCGAGGGCGGAGTAGCGCGTGTTGGCGTAGTCCAGGGTCTGCAGGACCGGCGACGGGCCGGCCGCCGCCGCGCCGGCGAGGCCGGCGAGCGGCAGCGCCGCGAGGAGTGAAGCACGCATCGACGCCCGCATCCCTGTGATCCTCTTCGCCGCGCGGCCGGCGGCGGGCCGGAACCCCGGCCGGGATCCGCGACGGCAGCCACGGCTCCCCGCGCGAGGGCGCGCGCCTCTACGCGCCTCTACATGCGCTGCTGGACGATGCTCTCGGCCTTCGGGTCCGGCTCGTGTCCGGCCGCGCGGAGCAGCGGCACCACCTCGGCCGCCTCCCGCGCGACGAGGTAGCTCAGGTCGAGGCCCTCGCGGATGAAGCCGTGGCCGCGCATGTGCTCGAACAGGGCCAGCAGCGGCGCCCAGAACTCCGCCACCGAGACCAGCACCACCGGCTTCCGGTGGCGCCCGAGCTGCGCCCAGGTCAGCTGCTCGACCAGCTCCTCCAGGGTGCCGATGCCGCCCGGCAGGGTCACGAACGCGTCCGAGCGCTCGAACATCAGGCGCTTGCGGGTGTGCATGTCGGAGACCACCACGGTCTCCTGGATGTCGGCCAGCATGTGCTCGCGCGCCTGGAGGAAGTCCGGGATGATGCCGGTGACGTGGCCGCCGGCGGCGAGCGCCGCCCGCGCCACCGTACCCATCAGACCGACATCGCCGCCGCCGTAGACGAGGCCCATCCCGGCCTGCGCGACCGCGGTCCCGAGGATCTCGGCGGCCGCGCGGAAGGCCGGGTCGCGGCCGAAGCCGGAGCCGCAATAGACACAGACTGTCCTCACCGGAGCCATCCGGCGTCCTCCTCGCGCGTCCGTTGCGTGCCGTCCAGAACGCGCCCCCGCCCGGCACTCCACGTGCCAAACTGCTGAATTCGCGTGGGATTCACCCGCCTGGGCGGCAGGACGGCTTGGTGTGGGGACCATGTACGGTATTATGGGCGGCGCCGTCGACGGGTTTTCGCGCGGCCGGATGGCCGCCCGCCGGGCGGCGGCAGGATGAGGGGAGGCCTTCGTGGCGATGTCGAGACAGGTGCGGCGCAGTCTCGCCCTGGCGCTCGCCGGCCTCCTCGGCGGACTGGGCCTCGTGCTGGCGCTGTTCGGCGGCGACTCCCTGCGGCGGCTCACCGGCCGCGCCGGCCCCGAGACGTCCGCGTCGTCGGCGCCGGGCGGCAGCCCGCGCGGCCTCGCCGATCCGGGCGCCCTGGCCGGCCGCGCCGACCCGCCGATCGACTTCCGCGACGACAAGCCGGGCCGGGCGCGCCCGGCGCCGGGGCCGGGCCCCGCGGCGGCGCTCCCGCAGGATCCCCGCGCCGGCGCCGCCGGGGCGCCGCAGGCCGGTTCGGGCCGGGACGCGCGCCTGCCGGAGGCGGCCGAGGCGCCGCGCTTCGACATCGTCCGCGTCGAGCCGAACGGCGACGCCGTGGTGGCCGGCCGTGGCGCGCCGGACGCCGCCATCGAGATGCTGGTGGACGGGAAGCCCGTGGCCCGGGCCAAGGCCGACGCCAACGGCCAGTTCGCGATCGTGCCGCCGGCCCTGCCGGCGGGCGCCAGCACCCTCCGCCTGCGCATGACCGGCGCGGACGGGCGCGCGACCGAGTCGCAGCAGAGCGTCGCGGTGGACGTGGCCCCCGGCCGGGACCGCCAGCCCCTCGTGGCCCTGACCGCCCCGGACGCCGCCACCGTCGTGCTGTCGCAGCCCGGCGCGCCCGGGGCGACGGCCGACGCGCAGGGTGGCGCGCACGGCGGCGCGCAGGGTGGCGCGAAGGGCGGCGGATCCGGCACGAGGCCCGGCGCCGAGCCGGGCACCCGGGCCGCCGACGCGGCGCCGGCCGGGGGCGGGGAGACCCGCGCGGCCGCGGCGTCCGGGTCGGGGCCGACCCGGATCGCCAGCGTGGACGTGCAGGGGAACGGACGCCTGTTCGTGACGGCCACCGGCACGCCGGGGGCGCGGATCCAGCTCTACCTCAACGACACGCTGATCGCCCCGGGCAGCATCGGGCCGGACGGCCGGGCGACCTTCACGATCGGGCGCGGGATCAAGCCCGGGCAGTATCAGGTGCGGATCGACCAGGTCGATCCGGCCACCGGCAAGGTCGCCAGCCGCGCGGCGGTCCCCCTCGCGGTGCCGGAGCCGACGCAGGTCGCCGCCCGGGAGACCGCCGAGCCCGCACCGGCCCCTGCCCAGGAGGGCGCGCGGGACCACGGCGGGCGCGATCGGGCCGCGCTGGCCGGTTCCGGTCGGGACGGGTCCGGGCAGGACCGGCCGGCGGCGGCCTCGCCCCCGGCCGCGGTCTCGAATCCCCAGCTGGCCGACATGGCGGGGCCGGACCGGGTCGGCGCGGTGTTCGTGCCGGAGATCAGCACCGCCCGGATCACCCGCGGCGACAACCTCTGGCGGATCAGCCAGCGCACCTACGGCCGGGGCGAGCGCTACACGGTGATCTACGACGCCAACCAGAACCAGATCCGCGATCCGGACCTGATCTACCCGGGCCAGATCTTCGTGCTGCCCACCGACAAGCGCGGCTGAGCGGCCCCGCCTACTCCACCACCTGATCGTCGCCCGCGAAGGCCAGGCGGCGCAGGCCGCGCAGGGCCCGGTCGAGCTCCTCCCGGGACGGCGAGGCCAGGGCGAGGCGCACCGCGTTCGGCGCGTGGCCGGGATGGACCGCGAAGGACGAGGCCGGCAGGAGGGCGATGCCCTGGCGCAGGGCCGCGGCCGCGTAGGCCTCGGCCCGCCACGTCTCGGGGAGCTCCAGCCAGAGATGGTAGGCCTGCGGATCGCCCACGACCCGCAGGTCGGCGAGCGCGGCCCGGGCGAGGGCCTGCCGGGCCGCGGCGTCGCGGCGCTTGGCCTCGGCCAGCGCCGCCGCCGAGCCCCCCGCCATCCAGTGCATGCCGGCCGCGAGCGACAGGCCGAGCACCGTCCAGGCGCCCTGCCGGACGGAGGCGGCGAGCCGGTCGGTGAGGGACGGCGGCGCGGCGATCAGGCCGACCGTCAGCGCCGGCATCACCCGCTTCGACAGGCTGTCCACGAAGATCACCCGGTCCGGTGCGAGGCCGGCGAGGGGCGGCGCGTCCGCCAGGAAGCTGTAGACCGCGTCCTCGACGGCGGTGAGCCCCGTCCGCTCCAGGACCTCCGCCAGGGCGGCCCGGCGCGCCGGCCCCATCGTGGCGCCGAGGGGGTTGTGCAGGGTCGGCTGGAGATAGACGCCGCTCAGCGGGGTCGCCCGGTGGGCCTGGAGCAGCGCCTCGGGGCAGACGCCCTCGGCGTCCATGGCGAGCGGGATCAGCGTGATCCCGAGCCGCGCCGCGATGCCCTTCACCCCCGGATAGGTCAGGGGCTCGCAGCCGATCCGCTCGCCGGGCGCCGCCAGGGCCGCCAGGGCGGCGGCCAGCGCCTGCCGGCCGTTGCCGGTGAACAGGATGTCGGCGGGGTCGGGGGCGTAGCCCGCCCGGGCCAGGAACCCGGCGGCGATCGCCTGCGCCGACGGCGTGCCGGCGGGCCCGTACTGGCTGAAGCCGATCTGGCCGTCGTCGCGGGCGAGCGCCGCCAGGGTCTCGGCCAGGACGGCCTCCTGCTCGGGCAGCCGCGAGTGGGTCCGCTGCAGGTCGAGGGCCGCCGGGGGCGGCTCCGGACGGAGCAATCCGGCGCGCCCCGGCTCGCTGCGGACGTAGGTGCCGCGCCCGACCTCGCCGGTCACCAGACCCCGGCGGGCCAGCTCGGCGTAGACGCGGCTCGCCGTCGAGACCGCGATGCCCCGCGCGTAGGCGAAGTCGCGCTGCGGCGGCAGCCGCGCGCCGGGGCGGAGCCGGCCCGCCGCGATGTCGGCCGCGAGCGCGTCGGCGACGGAGCGGTAATCCGCGGGGCGCATAATTGCTCCGAGGTCAATGTTTCGATTGATCCGAGGTTTGTATCGGATCAATGCTCCGCCAGCAATCCCGGCCGGACTGCATTCCCGCCACCGGATCGTCTGCGATGCAAGCCGTCACCCTGTCCCCGCCGCCCGCCGCCGCCCGTCCGACGGGCCGTCCGGCCGCGCGCCCGTCCCTGCTCCGCACGTGGCTGCAGCGGATCCGCACCCGCCGCGCCCTGGCGGCTCTCCACCCCGATCAGGCCCGGGACGCCGGCCTCGAGCCCTGGGACCTGCGCGCCGAGATCGCGAAGCCGTTCTGGCGGGCGTGAGACGGGGACATGCACGCAGCGCGGGTGATCCCGCGCGATCTCGGGCCTATATGCGGGTCTCGCGACACGCTCCCCGCGGAACCCCATGACCGACGACACCGCGCCCGCGGCCGGGACGAAGATCCCGGCCGAGCGCCCCGGCCTGATCGCCACCTACAGGCGGCTCTGGCCGCATCTCTGGCCGCACGGCCGGCCCGACCTGCAGCGCCGGGTGTTCCTGGCCTTCGGCCTGCTGCTCGCCGCCAAGCTCGTGACCATGGTGACGCCGTTCACCTTCAAGTGGATCACCGACGCCCTGGTCGCGGCGGTCGGCGGCAAGGACGAGGCCGTGCCCACCGGCCTCCTCGCCGCGCCGATGCTGCTGATCGCCCTCTACGGCGTCTCGCGGATCGCCATGTCGGCGCTCACCCAGGTGCGCGACGGGCTGTTCGCCAAGGTGGCGATGCACGCGGTGCGGCGGCTGGCGCTCCAGACCTTCGAGCACATGCACCGCCTGTCCCTGCGCTTCCACCTGGAGCGCAAGACCGGCGGCCTGACCCGGGTGCTGGAGCGCGGCCGCGCCGGCATCGAGGAATTGTCGCGCCTGATGGTGCTGACCCTGGTGCCGACCATCGTCGAGTTCGTGCTGGTGCTCGGCGTGCTGGCCTACGAGTTCAGCTGGACCTACGCGGCGACCGCCTTCCTGACGGTCGCGGCCTACCTGGCCTTCACCTACAAGGCGACCGAGTGGCGGATCGCGATCCGCCGCCGGATGAACGCCTCCGACACCGACGCCAACACCAAGGCGGTCGACTCGCTGCTCAACTACGAGACGGTGAAGTACTTCGGCGCGGAAGCCCGGGAGGCCGGCCGCTACGACGAGTCGATGGCCAAGTACGAGAAGGCCTCGACGCAGACCTACGTGTCGCTGGCGGTGCTCAACGCCGGGCAGGCGGTGATCTTCACGCTCGGCATGACCGTGGTGATGTGGCTCGCGGCGCGCGACATCCTGGCCGGGCGCACGACGATCGGCGGCTTCGTGCTGGCCAACACCATGCTGGTGCAGCTCTCGATGCCGCTCAACTTCATGGGCATGATCTACCGCGAGATCAAACAGGCGCTGATCGACATCGACGACATGTTCCGCATCCTCGGGCAGAACCCCGAGATCGCCGACCGGCCGGGCGCCGCCCCGCTCGCGGTCGCGGGCGGCACGGTGCGGTTCGAGGACGTGCGCTTCGCCTACAACCCCGAGCGGCCGATCCTGCGCGGCGTCACCTTCGAGATCCCGGCGGGCCAGACGGTGGCGGTGGTGGGGCCCTCGGGCGCCGGCAAGTCGACGCTCTCGCGCCTGCTGTTCCGGTTCTACGAGCCGCAGGCGGGCCGGATCAGCGTCGACGGGCAGGACATCGCGGCGGTGACGCAGGCGTCGCTCCGGGCGGCGATCGGCATGGTCCCGCAGGACACGGTGCTGTTCAACGACACGATCGGCTACAACATCCGCTACGGCCGGGCCGACGCCACCGACGCGGAGCTGCGGGAGGCGGCCCGCCTCGCCCAGATCGACCGCTTCGTCTCGGGGCTGCCGGAGGGCTACGACACGCCGGTGGGCGAGCGCGGCCTGAAGCTCTCGGGCGGCGAGAAGCAGCGGGTCGCCATCGCCCGCACGATCCTCAAGGCGCCGCCGATCCTGGTCCTCGACGAGGCGACCTCGGCGCTCGACTCCTTCACGGAGGCCGAGATCCAGTCGGCGCTCGACCGGGTCAGCCGCGGCCGCACCACCCTGGTGATCGCCCACCGGCTGTCGACGGTGGTCAACGCCGACGCGATCCTGGTCCTCGACCACGGCCGCATCGTCGAGCGCGGCAGCCACGCCGAGCTGCTGGAGGCCGGGGGCGTCTACGCGGCGCTCTGGGACCGCCAGCGGGAGGCCGACGCCGCCCTGGAGGTGCTCCAGCGCGCCGACGCGCCGGTGCTCCCGCCCCGGTCGGGCCGCGCCGCCGTGCCGGAGACCGAGGCCGCGGAGTGACCGAAAGGCGACACGTGGAGAGCGCAGTCCGGGCGGGACGCAACCGGAAGCGGTAAGCGCGGTTTGCCGGTCATGCCGCACTTCTACCTGCACATCCGGGACGGTCAGTGGCTGGTCGAGGATCTCGACGGCGCCGACCTGCCCGACCTCGACGCCGCCCGCGCCGAGGCCGAGCGCTCCGCCCGGGCGCTCTTGGAGATCCAGCAGGTCGACGGCGCGGTGCTGGCCGGGCAGTCCTTCGAGATCGCCGACGCGTCGGGTCAGGTCCTGGCGGTGGTGCCGCTGAAGGACGTGCTCGAGCTGCCGTAAGCTCCAGGGCGCGGGTGGGACGGCCGGGATCGACCGCCCGAGGGCCCCTACGGCCGGCCCCTACGGCCGCGACCGCACCCGGACCCCGAGCAGCTCCTCGAACGGCAGCACCATGGCGCCCTTGTCCCGGTCGCCGTGGCCCTGGCGCAGGGCGGTCTGGTAGGTGGCGGTGGCGGCCGCGGTGACCGGCATCGGGAAGCCGTTCTCCGCCGCGACCGCCGCGGCGGCGACGAGGTCCTTGTAGGCCGCCCCCATCGGGTAGCCCTCGTCGAACTGGCCCCGGAGGATGCGCGGCACGAAGTACTGGGCCGCGTAGCTCCGGCTCGTGCCCGTGGTGACCACCTGGGCGACCTGGTCCGGGTCGAGCCCCATGGCGACGGCCATCGGCAGCACCTCGGCCAGGGCCGCGATGTTGATGTCGTAGAGCACGTTGTTGATCGTCTTGGTGAGCTGGCCGGACCCGGCCGGGCCCATGTGGAGGATTGTCGTGCCGATCCGCTCCAGGAGCGGGCGCACCCGCGCGACCGCCCCGGCCGCGCCGCCGCACATCACGGTGAGCGTCCCGGCCTCGGCGCCGGCCGGCGCGCCGGAGACGGGCGCGTCCACGAAGGCGCGCCCGGTCGCCGCCACCGCGCGGCCGACCGCCAGGGCCTGGGCGTGCGCGACGGTGCTGAGGTCGACCACGACCGCGCCCGGGGCGAGGCGCTTCGCGAGGGCGCCGGTCCCGAGCAGGGCGGCCTCGACCGCGTCGCCGTTCGGCAGGCACAGGAACAGCACCTCGGCGCCGGCGGCCCGGCCGGGATCGGTGGTGGCGACGAGGCCCGGCCCGTCGAGACCGGCGAGGCGCGCCGGGTCGGTATCGATCGCGACGAGCGTCTCGGCACCGGAGGCCCGCTTGGCCGCGAGGTTGCGGGCGATGGGGTGCCCCATCGCGCCGAGGCCGATGAGGGCGAGGCGCGCAGCCATGCGGGTGTCCCTGTTCCGAGTGTCCGGGCGCCCGCCCCTCCGTGCGGGGGAGGCGCCGCGCCAGCATGTCGCCGGACGCGGCCGCCTTCCAGTCCCGATCCCGGCATCCGTGGGAGACCCGTCACCCCGGATCCCATGGCGGCCCCCGGGCCGCGCCCGATCGTCGTGCGACGGCCCGGACGGCGGGCGTCCCCGGCCGGGCCAGCCGCGCCGTGCCGCCTCTCCCGCTCACGGAGACGGGCCTGCTTTGGCCACCGAGTCTTGACAATGTTCCTATTTTGTGCTTCCTGACCGCACCTGTCCGCGGCGCCTCGGGAGCGATCCCGGGGCGTCCTTCGGGGGCCTGCCCGGTGGCTGACCGGTCGGGTCCGGGGACGGGGCGGCGCCCGCGTCGGTG
>Ga0268288_10044_pt1 | contig 142603 bp, 144 predicted proteins | sample BraspS3V5C_FD_191349 | JGI IMG/M metagenome (GOLD analysis project Ga0268288, IMG submission 191349) | Soil microbial communities from Anza Borrego Desert, Southern California, United States - Bradyrhizobium sp. S3-V5C | ecosystem: Environmental > Terrestrial > Soil > Desert | place: USA...
GCCCCGAGCCGAGATGGCCGCCGGTGATCGAGACCGCGTCGATCATCTCGGCGCGCACCGCGTCCGCCACCGCCTGAAGCTCCGACTCCGGAAGACGCCGAAGCGCCGATGGAGACGGAACGCGGTCGAGAAGTGCATTCTGCTCGGGGGTAATCGCCACGGCATCAACCTCTAACGGATGGGATCGGTTCGACCGCCGAGCCTCAGGACATGTCGAGTGGGGCGACGCCCTCGGGCCGCCCGTCGGAGCCCAGCGTGATCCGCTGGATCCGCGCCTCGGCCCGCTTCAGCAGCGCCTCGCAATGCTTCTTCAGCACCTCGCCGCGCTCGTAGATCGCGACCGATTCGTCGAGCGGCACGTCGCCGCGCTCGAGCCGGCGCACGATTTCCTCGAGCTGTTCCAGCGCCTTCTCGAAGGGCAGGTCGCCGGCGGCGGGGGCCACCTCGGGTCTGCTCGCACTCATCCCAGATACTTCCTTTGGGGGTGGTTGTACGGCGCGATCCCCAATGCCCACAACCCAGGGGGACCGTCCGCCGGCCGGGTCCTGACCGTTTTGGACGCGGGCGGCGGCGTTTGCGCCACACTTGGCGTCCGACGGTTCACGCCAGCGCGAGGGTGAACGGCGTGCCCTCGAAGGCGTCGGCGCCGCGACCGATGCGCGCGATCGCCGCGACCATGCGGCCGTCGCGGTCGAGCATCCGGTCGGCGATCGCCACGAACAGGGGGTTGGGCGTGGCCGAGGGCGAGGCGGCCCGCAGGGCGTCGGCGATCGCCGCCTCGTCGCGCTCCGGCGCCAGCGCGCAGGCCGCGATGTAGGCCGCCGCCGTCGAGCGGCTGATCCCGGCGTAGCAGTGGATCACCAGCGGCTTCTCCCGCGGCCAGGTCCGGACGAAGTCGAGGACCCGGGCCACGTGTTCTTCAGCCGGCAAAACGTGTCCGTCGCGCGCCGCCGCGATGTCGCTGACCCCGATGACGGCGTGGTTCTCGGCGTCGATCACGGCCGGCCGCTCCAGCGGCGTGCCGACATTGATCAGCGTGAGCACGTGGCTCGCGCCGGTGGCGGCGACGGTCTCGGGCAGGCGCGAGAGCGGACAGACGTGGAGGGTCGGCATGGTGGGGCGCCAGTGACCTGCGATCGTGACGGATCGAGGGCGGAGATCCGTCAGGGCGGAGACAGGGCGGTGAAGCGCGCGAGGAACCGCGCCTCGGCCTCGGCGGTCGGCCACGGCTCGGCCAGGGCCGGCACCGGGGCGGGCAGGGCGACCGAGGGGCCGAAATAGCGCTCGGCCTCCTCGCGGGCGAAGCCCGCGAGGCGCACCGCCTCGACGTGGGCGGCGATCCGGTCGGCCCGCTTCACGAGGCCGGCGAGCGCGGCCGACGGGGCGGCGAGGCCGAAGCGGCGGCGCACCGCGTCGAGCAGGCGCAGCTCGACGCCGCGATAGGCGTCGCCGATGGCGGCCTTGAGCGGCGAGATGATGTCGCCGACCACGTATTCCGGCGCGTCGTGCAGGAGCAGCTCGAGCCCGTCCCGGTCGGTGCAGCCGGGATCGAGGTGGCGGCCCACGGCCTCGACCAGCAGGCTGTGCTGGGCCACCGAGAAGACGTGCGGCCCGCGGGTCTGGCCGTTCCAGCGCGCGACCCGGGCGAGGCCGTGGGCGATGTCGGCGATCTCGATGTCCCCGGGCGCCGGGTCGAGGAGGTCGAGGCGCCGGCCGGAGAGCATGCGCTGCCACGCGCGCGGCGGCGCGCTCACCGGATCCGGCCCAGTTCGGCGCAGGGCCCGTGCCGGTGGCAGCCGACGAGGTGGTCGTTGACCATGCCCACCGCCTGCATGAAGGCGTGCACGATCGTCGGCCCGCAGAAGGAGAAGCCCTCCGCCTTCAGGGCCTTCCCGATCGCCCGGGAGACCGGCGTCTCGGTGGCGATCTCCGCGCGGGTCCGGGCGGTGCCCTGGACCGGCCGGCCGTCGACGAAGTCCCACAGGAAGCGCGCGAAGCCGGGGCCGCGCTCCTCGATCCGCAGCCAGGCCCGGGCGCCCGCGACGGTGCCCTGGATCTTGGCGCGGTTGCGGATGATGCGGGTGTCGGCCATCAGCCGCGCGACGTCCGCCTCGGTGAAGCGGGCGATCCGCTCCGGATCGAACCCGGCGAAGGCGTCGCGGAACCCGTCCCGGCGGCGCAGGATGGTGATCCACGACAGGCCGGCCTGGAAGCCGTCGAGGATCAGCTTCTCGTAGAGGGCGCGGCCGTCATGCTCGGGCACGCCCCACTCGGTGTCGTGATAGGCGACGTAGAGCGGGTCGAGGCCGGCCCACCAGCAGCGCGGGCAGCCGTCGGGATGATCGATGAGGCTGGTCTCGGACATGCGGCGACGGTAACGAGAACAGGAGCGGAACGCCACCGCCGGGGCGGGCACCGGCTTCCGCGGCCGCTTCGGCGCGCCGGGACGAGCCGCTGCCCCCGCTCCGAGCCCGTGCGCCGCCTCGCGGTCCTACTCGGCCGCGCTCGTCGCCGCGTCCGGCATGGCGAAGGTCGCGCAGGCCGGGCGCTCCAGCGTCACGGGGCGGTCGCCCGCGCGCGGGGTCTCGCCGGCGGCCAGCGCGTCGCCCAGGCGGTCGAGGCGGATCGTGGCGAGGCCGCGGTTCCCGGCCGCGCTGCCCGCGGTGCCGAGCACCTTGCCGCCCGCCGTGATCTCGGTGCCGGGCGCGGGCGCCGCGTCCGGGTAGGCTGCGGCCAGGATGCGGGTCCGGGCCGTGCCCCGGTGCTGCATCCGCGAGACCACCTCCTGGCCGACATAGCAGCCCTTGCGGAAGTCGACGCCGCCGAGCTGATCCATCAGCGCCTCGTGCGGGAAGGCGTCGCCGAAGGCGAAGTCGCGCCCGCCCTCGGGCACGCCGAGGGCGATCCGGTGCGCGTGGTAGTCGGCCTCGGCGGCGTCCGCCGAGAAGGCGCCCGCGGCGGCGTAGAGGCGGGCGCCGAGATCGACGGCGCGGGTATCGGCCACGGCCTCCGCGGCGGGCGGGGTGGCGCCGGCCCAGGCCGCCGCGACCGCGACGGTCGGGTCGGCCGCGATGGTCGCCTGCGCGCGCAGGCGGTAGAGCGTCAGGCGCTTGGCGAGGTCCGCGGCCCTGTCGGCCAGCACGTCGAACCGGAAGCCGTCCGGGATCCGCGAGATCAGGAAATCGAACAGGATCTTGCCCTGCGGCGTCAGCAGGGCGCCGAGGCGCGCCTCACCGGGCCGGAGCGTCTCGACGTTGCAGGTCAGGACGCCCTGGAGCAGCGTCGTGGCGTCCGGCCCGGTGACGGTGACCAGGGCGCGATCCGGCAGCAGGGCGACGGGCATGGGCGGCGATTCCTCGGGGAGCGGGCGGTCCGGCAGGCCGGACCGCGGATCCGGGACGTAGTCGCTGACCGCCCGCGCCTCAACCGTCCGCGCTCACGCGCGCGATGCGGCTCAATGCTGGAGCGTCGTGGTGAAGGCCCCCCCGCGGATGCGCTCGGGGAAGCCCTCCGCGTAGCGGGCCGTGGCCTCCTCGCCGTACGTCGTCACCAGTTCCTGAAAGGCCGCGAACAGGGCGGCTTGAGCCATGCAGTCACCGTCGAGTCCATCGAGGCAGCCTTCCGCGAACGCTTCCGAGACGTAACTCAGCGCGACGCGTTTCTCCTCGACATCGACCTCGATGGGGGCGGTGTGAGAGCTGTGCTGCATGGCCCGATACTTCCATTGCGCCGGACACGGGGCCCGGCGGACACAATGGATGATAAGCAGGTCCCGGCGGCTCGGCCAGCCGAGAATTTCGGATCGGTTAACACGGACGCTCAAATCCGGTGTTTCGCCGGCATCGGCGCCCCGTGTGTTGCGCCTGCATCACCCCCCGAAACGCCCGGCCAGGGCGTGCGACAGCCGGTCGCCCTCGGCGACGTACCGGGCGGCCGCCTCGTGGGCCGCGGGCGTGCAAACCCGGTAGGTCAGCGCGTAGCCGCGGTAGCCCCGGTTGTAGGCACCGGCCAGCCGGTCGCGGCGGGCCGGGGTCACGCCCTCGGAGTCGATCAGCGCCTTCATGCGGGCCGGCCAGTCGGCCGCGTCCGGGGCCGCGCAGAGGTTCCGCAGGAACGCCAGGGCACCGATGATCTCGGACATGCGCAGCAGGTCGCGGTCGTAGGGCGCCGGCACGTCCGCGGGGGCGGTCGCGTCCTTGGACGCGTCCTTGGGCGCCTCCTTCGCGGCCTCCCTGGCGGGCGCGCCGCTCCGGCCGGAGCGCTGCTGCGCCTGGGCCGGCGCGGCGACCGGACCGGCCAGGAGCGCCAGCAAGTACGGGAGCGCCAGCAGGCACAGGAGGGTCGCGGGGCGCCTCACGCCGTCGCCTCCCCGCCCCGCATCCCCGCGCTCCCGTCTTCGCCCCGGGCCGCCACCCGCGCGAAGGCCTCGCGCAGGGTGTCGGCCAGGCCGGGCGTGGTCGGGAGGGTCGCCACCTCCGCGAGCGTCGCCCACCGGGTGCCCAGGGCCTCGGGCCCGGCCACGGGCTCGCCGCCGCGCCACAGGGCGGCGTGCGGGTGGACGACGTAGTGATGCCGGGCCCGGCCGGCCTCGTCCCGGACGATGATCTCGGTGGGCGAGAGCACGCCGACCACCTCCGCCGGCAGGCCGACCTCCTCGGACAGCTCCCGCAGGGCCGCCTCGGCCAGGGATTCGCCCGCCTCCACGAGGCCGCCCGGCAGGGTCCAGACGCCGCGCATCGGCTCGTTGGCCCGCGCCGCCAGCAGGACCCGGTCGCCGCGGATCACCGCGATCGACGCGCCCACGAAGGGCCGGGCCGGGAACAGGCGGCTGTCGGGATCCGGTGCGCCCGCGGTCACGGCTTGCCCCCGTCGGTTGCCACGACGGCCACCCGGCCGTCGGCGAGGCCGACGAGCAGCCGCGCCGTCGCGCCCGCGCCGAGGACGACGATGCCGGTCTCGGCGGGGGCGGGCAGGGGCACGCGCGCCCGCTCGTGCAGGCCGCCCCTGGCCGCCACGAAGGCGATCTCCGGCCGGCCCGCCACCGGCAGGACGAGCTCGGGGCTGCCGCCGGCCGGATCGGTCACGGCGAGATCCGAATCGCCGTCGCCGGCCGCGTAGCCCGCGGCCTCGCCGGCGGGCTCGATCGCGTCGGGGCGCAGCGTCCAGAGCTGGAGCCTGCCCCTGGCGCTGACCGTCGCGGCCTGGGGGGCGCCGGACCCGGAGAAGTCCGCGATGCCGGCGATCTTCAGCGGCGGTCCCGGCTGGGCGGGCGTGCGGGCAGCGACGGCCCAGGCCGCGCCCGGATCGCCGGCGGGCCGGTCGATCAGCGCGAGGCCGCCGGTATCCGCGCCGGACAGCGTCGCCGCCAGCAGCGCCGGGCGGCCTCCGAGGCGCAGCAGGCGCGGCCGCAGGGGCGCGAACACGGCCTCGCCCCCCGCCGGCACCGTCGCGGTCGCCACGGGAACGGGCTTCGGATCGGTGCTCACCGCCATCGGCTGGCGCTCGCGGATCGTCAGGACCGCGGCGGCCGCGCCGCCGTCGGGGGCGCGGGTGCGCCCGGTGAGGTAGGCGCTCAGGGGGCCCGAGAGGGCGCGGCGCGAGCCCGGCAGGGCCCCGCGCGGCGTCTCGGCGGCGGTCAATCCCTCGACTGCATCCCTGCCGATCGGCCGCACGGTGACGGTGCCCTCCGCCAGGGCGAGCACGGCGCCGCCGTCGTCGCCCCAGACCACGGCGATCGGCGCGCTCTCCTCGTCGCCGGCCTGCTGGGCGCCGGTCTGCGCGCCGGTCTGCGCGCCGGACTTGCCGCCGGTGATCGGCAGCAGCCCGGAGGTCGCGACCGAGACCGCGGCCTCGCTGCGCGAGCCGCGCAGCGCCCGCACCTTGAAGGGCAGGTCGAGGATCCGGATCCCGGGCTCGGCCCGGGCGACCGCGACCGGCGCGACGCACGCGAGCAGGCTGAGGGCGAGCGCGCGCCGCCCGCGGCGCGCCGCCGGGTTCCGGCGCGCGGACGCCGCGCCCGAGGAAGCGTCCGATCTGGTCAAACGTGCTGGCCGCCGTTGATGTGGAGTTCGGCCCCGTTCACGTAGGACGAGGCCTCGGTGCACAGGAAGTAGATCGCCTTGGCGACCTCGTCCGGCGTGCCGAGCCGGCGCTGCGGGATCTGCTCGACGAGCTTCTCGGTGCCGGGCGACAGGATCGACGTGTCGATCTCGCCCGGCGAGATCGCGTTCACCCGCACGCCGAGCGGCCCGAAATCGGCGGCCATCTCGCGGGTCAGGCCCGCCAAAGCCGCCTTGGAGGTGCCGTAGGCTGCCCCCGCGAAGGGGTGGACGCGCGAGCCGGCGATCGACGTCACGTTGACGACCGAGCCCTTCGCCCGGGCCAGTTCCTCGCGCAGGCCCCGGGCCAGCAGGATCGTGGCGAAGAGGTTGACCTGGAACACCCGCTGCCACGTGTCGAACTCGGTGGCCAGCGCGCCGAGGCGCTCGCCCTCCGGCCCCTTCGGCGAGATGCCGGCATTGTTGACCAGCGCGTGCAGCACCCCGCCCTCGGCGGCGAGCCGGCCCCGCACCTCCTCGACGGCGCGGACCGTGTCCTGCGCGTCGGCGAGGTCGACCTGCAGGTGGTCCTCGGGCCCCATCTCCCAGGGGCAGTTCTCCGGGAAGGCGTGGCGCGAGCAGGTGATCACCCGCCAGCCCGCGGCCGAGAAGCGCTTGACGGTGGCGTGGCCGATGCCCCGGCTCGCGCCCGTGAGCAGCATGATGCGCCGGCGTTCGTTGACGGGGAGGGCCAAAGCCGTAAGCCTCGCTGGCGTTCAGGGATCGCGGCCCGGTCGGGCGCGGTGCGTGCCGGTGAGCCCCAATGGTCTAGGCGCACGGAGACCGGAAATCCAGAGCGGGCCGCGCGTCGGTGCCGGAGCACGGAGGGGAAACGCATGACCACCGGTCAGACCAGCGCGGAGCGCATGCCGGAGATCCCGGACGGCAGCCTGTCCCCGGCGCAGGCCGAAGCGGCGGCCGCGTTCCGGGCCGAGCGCGGCGTCCCGGTCTTCGGACCGTTCGTGCCGCTCCTGCGCAGCCCCGAGCTGATGCTCTGCGCGAGCCGGATGGGCCAGTACCTGCGCTACGGCAGCGTCCTGCCGCTGCGCATCAGCGAGTTCGCGATCCTGGTGGTCGCGCGGGAGTGGAGCCAGCCGGTCGAGTGGGCGATCCACCACCCGATCGCCCTGAAGGCCGGGGTCGCCCCCGAGACCGCGCAGGCGCTGGCCGAGGGGCGCCGCCCCGACACGATGAGCGCCGACGAGGCCCTGGCCTACGCGTTCTCGACCGAGCTGACGCGCAACCGCGCGGTGAGCGACGCGACCTACGCGGCCCTGGTCGCGCGCTTCGGCGAGCAGGGGGCGATCGATCTGACCGGCATCAACGGCTACTACGCGCTGCTCGCCATGACGATGAACGTCGCCCGCACGGCCCCGCCGGAGGGCGGCCCCGCGGCCCCGCCGCTGCCGCCACTGGTGGGGTAGGGCGCGCCGCGGCCGTGGTGCGGGGGCCGGGGCCTGGTCCCGCGCCGCTTGTGGCGCCGGCCGCTTCGGTCTAACCGTCCTCCCCCGTGCGGGTGCCCGACGTGCCGCCCGCCCATTCCCGAAAACCCGGCCGGACGAGAGCCATGGTCGCCCATACCCGCGCCGATTCGGCGCCCAAGCCCACCGACCCGGCGCTCGCCGGCGCCCGGATCCTCGTGGTCGAGGCGCGCTACTACGACGCGATCGCCGACGAACTCCTCGCCGGCGCCCTGGCGGCGATCGAGGCCGCCGACGCCCGGGCCACCGTGGTGACCGTGCCGGGAGCCCTGGAGATCCCCGCCGCCGCGGCGATCCTGCTCGACACGGGGGCCTACGACGCCGTGGTGGCGCTGGGCTGCGTCATCCGCGGCGAGACCGGCCACTACGACATCGTCGCCGGCGAGAGCGCCCGGGCGCTCATGGACCTGTCGGTGCAGCGCCGGGTGCCTCTGGGCAACGGCATCCTCACGGTCGAGACCGAGGCGCAGGCCCTCGCCCGCGCCCGGGTCGCCGAGATGAACAAGGGCGGCGGTGCCGCCGAGGCGGCGCTCGGCGTGCTCGCCCTGAAGCGTATGGCCGACGGCGCGCGCCCGCGATGACGGATACACCCATGACCGGGACCCCCGACACCCATCCGGAGACCGGCACCGACACTGCCGGCGCTCCCGCCAAGATCAGCCCGCGCAGCGGCGCGCGCCTCGCCGTCGTGCAGGCGCTCTACGAGATGGACATCTCCGGCAAGGGCGTGCTCGACGCCCTCGCCGAGTTCGAGGCCTTCTGGATCGGCCAGGAGGTCGACGGGATCGCCCATCCCCCGGCCGAGACCGCCTTCTTCCGCGACCTGCTGCGCGGCACGGTCGAGGAGCAGCGCGCCATCGACCCGAAGCTCGACCAGGCCCTCGCCCAGGGCTGGCCGCTGCGGCGCATCGAGATCGTGCTCCGGGCGATCCTGCGGGCGGGCGCCTACGAGCTGATGTTCCGCCGCGACGTGCCGGCGGCCGCGGCGATCTCGGAATACGTCGACGTGGCCCACAGCTTCTACACGGCCGATGAGCCGGGCCTCGTCAACGCCGTCCTCGACCGGGTCGCCCGCGAGGTCCGGCCGGGCGAGGTCGGGGCCCCGAAGGCCTCCGGCAAGCCGGGCTCGTCCAAGCCGCTCCCCGGCAAAGCTGCGGCTGGGAAACCGTCGGCCGGGAAGGCCTGAAGCCTTGGCCGGGCCGGCCCGCGCCTCCGAGGAGGGGCTGATCGCCCGCTACTTCGCCCCGCTCGCCGGGCCGGGCGCCGACGGGCTCCGGGACGACGCCGCCGCGCTGACGCCCGCGCCGGGCCACGACCTCGTCCTCACCGTCGACGCCGTGGTGGCGGGGATCCACTACTTCGCGGAGGATCCGCCGGCCTCGATCGCCCGCAAGGCCCTCGGCGTGAACCTCTCCGACATCGCCGCCAAGGGCGCGGTCCCGCGCGGCTTCCTGCTGACCCTGGCGCTCCCCGACGACTGGACGGAGGCCTGGCTCGACGGCTTCGCGCAGGGGCTCGGCGCGGCGGCCGCGGCGGCCGGCTGCCCGCTGCTGGGCGGCGACACGGTGCGCTCCGGTGGGCCGGCGCTGATCTCGGTGAGCGCGTTCGGCGAGGTGCCGACCGGCACCATCGTGCGGCGCACCACCGCGCGGGCCGGCGACCGGATCTGCGTCACCGGCACGATCGGCGACGCCGCCCTCGGCCTGCGGATGCGCCTGGAGCCCGACGCCCCCTGGGCGTCAGGCCTCGACCCGGCGCAGCGGGCCGAACTCGCCGACCGCTACCTGCACCCGCGCCCGCGGCTCGCCGCCGCGCCGGCGGTCCGCCGCCACGCCACCGCCGCCATGGACGTCTCCGACGGCCTCGCGGGGGATCTCGCCAAGATGCTGGGGGCGGGCCGCACCGCCCGGGTGGCGGTGGCCGACGTGCCGCTCTCGGGGGCCGCCCAGAGCGCCTGCGCGGCGGAGCCCGCCCTGATCGAGGCGGTCCTGACCGGCGGCGACGATTACGAGATCCTCTGCACCGTCGCGCCGGAGCGCCTGGAGGATCTCCGGGCCGAGGCCGCGGCCGCCGGGATCGCCGTCGCCGCCATCGGCACCGTCACCTCAGGCGACGGCCCGCCGCGCTTCGAAATGCGCGATGGCGCCGAGCGCGTGTTCGCGGCCGGGGCCTTCAGCCACTTCTGACGCCCGGATCGCGTCCGGTCGGGCGGTCATCGGGCCGGCGGCGGCCCCGGCCGGGTGGCCGATCTGGCCCCGGACCTCCCCGATCATCTCGGCGGCGACCACCGGGATCCAGCGGCCGACCGGGTCCTCGCCCGCGCCGGGCGCCCGGGACAGGGCGCGCTGCAGCACGGACAGCAGGTCGTCCTGGATCGCGAGCGGCTGCGCCGCGACCCGTTCGGCGATCAGGAACCCGACCGCGCCGCTCAACACCTCGATCGTCGCCGCCAGCTTGGCGGCCTGGTCGCTGCTCATGGCGAACCCCCGTCAGAATACAACCAAAAATAGAATATCGGTTGGTTAAGGCAGGGTTAACGGCCGCGGGGACCGTTCCCGATCCTGCTGCAACGGCCGGAAAGGACAGCGAACCCGGTCCCGGCACCCGCGCCTCGTTCGGCACGGGCCCGGGCATCGCCGCCGTCCCGGATCGATCGGGAACGGCTCTGACCCGTCGCGCGGTGCCCGCGAGAGCGGGCCGGCGGCGGCCGGCCGGGAACGGCATTTGCATCATAATGCAGTTTTTCGAGTCCGGGACGCGTCGGCGCGCCGCGCCACGGGACTCGATCCCGGCGCCGTCCGCCCACGCGGCGTTTGCGCTCACCGGCGAAGTTTGGCAATCAAGGCATTGTTCTGGGAAGGAAAGCCCCGGATCCGAGCACCGCGTCCCATGGCCGTCGTCCGGCGGCCAAGCTCGACAATCACAAGCCCACGCCAGGCACGATAATAACAAGGACGGTCGAATGATTCCCTTGGTCCTGATCATCGCGGGCGGGCTCTGCGCCGTCGCCTACGGCATCGTCACGATCCTCGACGTGATGCGGCGCGACGCCGGCACGCAGCGCATGCAGGAGATCGCCGCCGCCATCGCCGAGGGCGCGCAGGCCTATCTCCGCCGGCAGTACACGACGATCGGCCTCGTCGGCGTCGTCCTGTTCGTCCTCCTCGCCGTCTTCCTCGGGATCAAGGTCGCGGTCGGCTTCCTGATCGGCGCCGTGCTGTCGGGCGCGGCCGGCTTCATCGGCATGAACGTCTCGGTGCGGGCCAATGTCCGCACCGCCCAGGCCGCCTCGACCTCGCTGGGCGGCGGCCTCGACGTCGCCTTCAAGTCGGGGGCGGTGACCGGCATGCTGGTCGCGGGCCTCGCGCTCCTCGGCGTCGCCCTCTACTACCTGTTCCTCACCCGCGCGGCCCATCTCGAGCCGTCGAGCCGCGAGGTGATCGACGCCCTCGTGGCGCTGGGCTTCGGCGCCTCGCTGATCTCGATCTTCGCCCGCCTCGGCGGCGGCATCTTCACCAAGGGGGCCGATGTCGGCGGCGACCTCGTCGGCAAGGTCGAGGCCGGCATCCCGGAGGACGATCCGCGCAACCCCGCCACCATCGCCGACAACGTCGGTGACAATGTCGGCGACTGCGCCGGCATGGCGGCCGACCTGTTCGAGACCTACGCGGTGACGGTCGTCGCCACGATGGTGCTGGCCGCGATCTTCTTCTCGGGCGCGGGCGGCAGTGACCGAAACGTCCTCGAGCCGATGATGCTGTACCCGCTCGCCATCGGCTCGGCCTGCATCCTCACCTCCATCGCCGGCACCTACGCGGTGCGACTCGGCGCCAACCAGTCGATCATGGGCGCCCTCTACAAGGGGCTGATCGCCGCCGGCGTGCTCTCCATCGCGGCGATCGCGGCGGTCAACATGACCCTGTTCGGCGGCTTCTCGACGAGCTTCACCACCTCCACCGGCCTGACCTTCACGTCGGGCGCCCTGTTCGGCTGCGCGGTGATCGGGCTCGCCATCACGGCGCTGATCGTGGTGATCACCGAGTACTACACGGGCACCAACTTCCGCCCGGTGAAGTCGATCGCCGACGCCTCGGTGACCGGGCACGGCACCAACGTGATCCAGGGGCTGGCGATCTCGCTCGAATCGACCGCGCTCCCGGCCATCGTGATCGTGGCCGGCATCATCAGCACCTACGCGCTCGCCGGCCTGTTCGGCATCGCCATCGCGGTCACCGCCATGCTGGCGCTGGCCGGCTTCATCGTCGCCCTCGACGCGTTCGGACCCGTCACCGACAATGCCGGCGGCATCGCCGAGATGGCGGGCCTGCCCGCCGAGGTGCGCAAGTCGACTGACGCCCTCGACGCGGTCGGCAACACCACCAAGGCGGTGACCAAGGGCTACGCGATCGGCTCGGCGGGCCTCGGCGCGCTGGTGCTGTTCGCCGCCTACACGTCGGACCTGAACTACTTCATCGCCCATGCGAGCCCGACGCAGTACCGCTTCTTCCAGGGGGTCAGCGTCGATTTCTCGCTCTCCAACCCGTACGTGGTGGTCGGGCTGCTGCTCGGCGGCCTGATCCCGTTCCTGTTCGCCGGCATCGCCATGACGGCGGTCGGGCGCGCGGCGGGCGCGGTGGTCGAGGAGGTCCGGCGCCAGTTCCGGGCCAAGCCCGGGATCATGCAGGGGACCGACCGGCCGGATTACGGGCGGGCAGTGGACATGCTGACCCGCGCGGCGATCAAGGAGATGATCGTCCCCTCGCTGCTGCCGGTCCTGTCGCCGGTGGTGCTGTTCTTCGTGATCCAGTTCATCGCCGGGAAGAGCCAGGCCTTCGCGACCGTGGGCGCGAGCCTGCTCGGCGTGATCCTCACCGGGCTCTACGTGGCGATCTCGATGACCTCGGGCGGCGGCGCCTGGGACAACGCCAAGAAGTACATCGAGGACGGCCACCACGGCGGCAAGGGGTCCGAGGCCCACAAGGCGGCGGTGACCGGCGACACGGTCGGCGACCCCTACAAGGACACCGCCGGTCCGGCGGTGAACCCGGCGATCAAGATCACCAACATCATCGCCCTCCTGCTGCTCGCCGTGCTGGCGCATAGCTGAGTTCCGCGGGGCTGGGGCGCGTCGACGGGGCCGGGCTCTTCGCAGAGCCCGGCCCTTCCCGTCTCGCCGTGTGCGTACCCGCACGCGACGGTCAGTCCTGCGGCGCAACACCTTGGCATCGCGGCGCCGCAGCGCCACCTCGGCGCCGGATTAAACCCGGACGCGGCCCCCGCCGCGCCAGCACGAGGTAACCCATGCCGTCCCTGCTCGACCCGATCCGCATCGGCGCCATCGAGGCGAAGAACCGGATCTTCATGGCTCCGCTGACCCGCGGCCGCGGCACCCGCGAGCACGTTCCGACCCCGATCATGGCCGAGTACTACGCGCAGCGCGCCGGTGCCGGCCTGATCCTCACCGAGGCCACCGGCATCAGCCAGGAGGGCCTCGGCTGGCCCTACGCGCCGGGCATCTGGTCCGACGCCCAGGTCGACGCGTGGCGGCCGATCGTGAAGGCCGTTCACGACCGGGGCGGCAAGATCGTCTGCCAGATCTGGCACATGGGGCGGATGGTCCATTCGGACTTCCTCGGCGGCGCCAAGCCGGTCTCGTCCTCGCCCACGACGGCCCCCGACCAGGCCCACACCTATTCCGGCAAGAAGCCCTACAGCGAGGCCCGCGCCTTGGAGGTGTCCGAGATCCCGCGCCTGCTCGCCGATTACGAGCGGGCCACCGCCAACGCCCTGGCGGCCGGGTTCGACGGGGTGCAGATCCACGCCGCGAACGGCTACCTGATCGACGAGTTCCTCCGCGACGGCACCAACCACCGCACCGACCAGTACGGCGGCTCCATCGAGAACCGCGTGCGACTCCTGCGCGAGGTCACCGAGGCGGTGGCGAAGGTCGCCGGGCCGGAGCGCACGGGCGTGCGCCTCTCGCCGAACGGCGCGATCCAGGGCTGCAACGACTCGAACCCGGAGCCGCTGTTCGTCGCCGCCGCCCAGGCGCTCGCCGATGCCGGGATCGCCTTCCTGGAGATGCGCGAGCCGGGACCGAACGGCACCTTCGGCAAGGCCGACCACCCGCCGATCGCCCCGGCGATGCGGCGCGTGTTCCGCAACCCGATGATCCTGAACGCCGACTATGACGGGATCAGCGGCCAGAAGGCCCTGGATGCCGGCGAGGCCGACGCCATCGCGTTCGGCCGGACCTTCATCGCCAATCCGGACCTCGTCGAGCGCATCGCCAAGGGCGCGCCGCTCAACAAGGACGACGCCGCGACGTGGTACAGCCAGGGGCCCGAGGGCTACGTCGACTATCCGACGCTGACCGAGTCACGCGCCGCCTGACGCGCCGTCTTCGGGACCCCTGCCGCATCCGCGCGGGTGCGGCAGGGGTGCGGCAGGAAAGCGCGGCGGTTCCTTGGCAGCGGACCGTCGCGCACCTATGTGATGGCAGGACCATGGATGTGCCTGCACCTCACGCGCTCGCGGAAGCCGGACCGACCGACGGGCGCTGGAGCGCCGCGGCCCGGATCGCGGAGTTGCGCGACCTCGCGATCCTCGATTCCGAGCCGGAGCCGCTCTACGACGATCTCGTGCGGGTCGCCGCCTATGTCTGCCGGGCCCCGGTCGCGCTCGTCAGCCTCGTCGACGCCGAGCGCCAATGGTTCAAGTCGGAGTTTGGCCTCGGCAAGCGCGAGCTGCCGATCAACTGCTCGGTCTGCGCCCACACGATCGAGGCCGGTGACCTTCTCATCATCCCGGACCTGACCGCCGACCCGCGGACCACCGAGAACCCCCTCGTCACCGGGGCGCCGGCCTACCGCTTCTACGCGGGCGCGGTGATCCGCGGCGGCCACGGCATCCCCCTCGGCGCGCTGTGCGTGCTGGACCGGGCCCCGCGGCCGGGCGGCCTCGATTCGGAGCAGACCGCGACCCTGCTGGCACTGGCGCGCCAGATCTCCAGCCTGCTGGAGCACCGCCGGACGCTGGCGCAGGTCGCCGCCCGCGAGGCGGAGATCGCCGCCAGCGAGCGCCGCTTCCGCGTGATGACCTCGGCGATGCCCCAGATGGTCTGGACCACGCGGCCGGACGGGTTCCACGACTACTACAACGACCGCTGGTACGAGTTCACCGGCGTCCCCCACGGCTCCACCGACGGCGAGGCCTGGAACGGGATGTTCCATCCCGAGGACCAGGACCGGGCCTGGGCGCGCTGGCGCCACTCGCTGGCCACTGGCGAGCCCTACGAGATCGAGTACCGCCTGCGCCACAACAGCGGCGACTACCGCTGGACCCTGGGGCGCGCCATGCCGATCCGGGACGCCGAGGGGCGGATCGAGCGCTGGTTCGGGACCTGCACCGACATCGACGACCTGAAGCGCGCCGAGGCCGAGGCCCGCAAGCTCGCGGCGATCGTCGAGACCTCCAAGGACTTCATCGGGCTCTGCACCCTCGAGGGCGCGATCACCCACCTCAACGAGGCGGCCCTGGCCCTGGTCGGTCTGCCCGACCTCGCGGCCGCCCGCGCCAAGACGGTGCCCGACTTCTTCACCGACGACAGCCGCCGGATCCTGGCCGAGACCGTCATGCCGGCGGTGCGCCGGGACGGGTTCTGGGAGGGCGAGCTCGCCTTCCGGCACTTCGTCACCGGCGAGCCGCTGGCGGTGCTCTACAACATCTTCCCGGTGCGCGACCCGACCGGGGCGGAGATCGGCTACGCCACCGTCACCCGCGACCTGCGCGAGGCCAAGCGCGCCGAGGAGGCCCGCGACCTGCTGATCCGCGAGCTGTCGCACCGGATCAAGAACATCTTCGCGGTGGTCGGCGGCCTCGCCGCCCTGACCGCTCGGACCGACCCCGCGGCCAAGCCGTTCGTGGCCGCGTTCCGCGAGCGGCTCGGCGCCCTGGCCCGGGCCCACGAGTACGTGCGCCCGCATTCCCCCGACAGCGCCCCGCCGGTCGCCGGCCAGACGGTGCTCGGGCTGATGCGCCTGATCATGGCCGCCTACGAGGAGAGCGGGCGGGCGCGCGTGGTGATCTCCGGGGACGATGCCGAGATCGGCGAGCGCACCGCCACGGCCCTCGCGCTGATCATGCACGAGCAGGCCACCAACGCGGTCAAGTACGGCGGTCTCTCGACCCGGGAGGGCGCCGTCTCGCTCAGCGGGATCCGTGAGGCGGGCCGCTACACGCTGACCTGGCGCGAGGAGGGCGGCCCGCAGGTCGCCGGCGCGCCGTCCCGGAAGGGGTTCGGCACGGTGCTGGCGGAGCGCAGCGTCGCCGGCCAGCTCGACGGGGTGCTGGAGCACGATTGGGCGCCGGGCGGTCTCCTGATGCGGCTCAGCGTCCCGCTCGAGAACCTGCGGACCTGACATGACCCGGATGCCGGCCCGGAGGCCGGCCGCGCCCGGGCCGGGTCTCATCGTCCTCGACTTCGACGGCACGCTGGCCGACAGCTTCGCGTGGTTCTGCTCGGTGCTGAACGGCGTCGCCGACCGCTACCGGTTCCGGCGGGTCGAGGCCCACGAGGTGGAGGAGCTCCGGCTCCAGGGCGCCCGGGCGATCGTCGCCCATCTCGGCATCCCGCGCTGGAAGCTGCCGCTCATCGCCCGCCACATGCACGCGCTGGCCGCGCGCGACGCCGGGCAGATCGCCCTGTTTCCCGGCGTCCCGGCGATGCTGGACGCGGTCGCGGAGGCGGGCGTGCCGCTGGCGATCCTGTCGTCGAATCGCGCCGACACGGTGCGGCGGGTGCTCGGGCCGGACAGTGCCGCCCGCATCGGCACCTACGCCTGCGGGGCGTCGATCTTCGGGAAGGCGCGCCGGCTGTGGGCGCTGCTCGCGCGGACCGGCGTGCCGCCGCACCGGGCCCTCTGCATCGGCGACGAGATCCGCGACCTCGAGGCGGCGCGCGCTCTCGGCTGCCCGTTCGGGGCCGTGGCCTGGGGCTACACCGACCCGCGGGCCCTCGCGTCCCTCGGCCCCGAGCACCTGTTCTCGGAGCCGGGAGAGATCGCCCGCCTCGCGGCGGGCGGGGCCGGTCACATGCCGCGATTGGCGCCCGGCACGATGCTGGTGCCGCTGCCGCTGCCGAACGGCTCGTAGCGGGTCAGGCCGCGGAACAGCTGGCTGAGGAAGGCGCGGTCGGCGCCGCTCGTCGGCGTCGTGCGCTCGATGAAGTCGAAGATCCGGCCGTCCTGCAGGCCGTAGAGCGCCACGCGCTCGACCTTGAAGGCGGGGGTGAAGTACACGGCCGTGACCTTCTGGTCCTCGACCTGCTCGCCCAGGAACATGATCGTTCGGCGGGTGTTCTGCGAGATGTAGTACCAGGACTTGTTGCCGACCGTCGACACGGTCGAGGGCGTGCCGAGGATCTGCAGCACCTGCTCCGGGCCCATGCCGGGCTTGATCGTGGCGAGCGCCGCCTGATCGACCTGGTAGCCGTGGCGCAGCTCCTCGCCGATGCAGCCGGACAGGCCGCCTGCCGCGAGGCCGAGCAGGGCGAGGCGCGCGAAGGACTGGACGAAACGGCGCCGCATCGGGCCCCCAGAGAGCGTGTTGACGGACGGGGCGCGACCGTCGCCGCCGGCACGGGGCTCCGACGGCGCTTGCGCCCTGGGCGTGGGTTGCCGTACCGCGGGGTTATGGCTTTGACAAGGCAAGCTTGGCCACAGAGGGCCGGGGTTCCGCACCGATGATCGCCGGGTTGTTCCGCCGCGCGGGCGCGCGCCGCCGCGCCGTCGAGGGGCTGCACGTCGCCCTGAGCCAGGCCGCGCGCCGGCCGGGCCTCTACACGGATCTCGGCGTGCCCGACACCGTGGAGGGCCGGTTCGAGTCCCTGTGCCTGCACGCCATCCTGGTCCTGCGCCGGCTGAACCGGCTGCCGCCCCCGGCCGCCGAGGTGGCGCAGGATCTGGTGAACTCCGTCTTCACCCAGCTCGACGCCTCGCTGCGCGAGCTGGGCGTCGGCGACATGGGCGTGTCCAAGCGGATGAAGAAGCTCGGCGCCGCCTTCTACGGCCGGGCCGAGGGCTACGACGCCGCCCTGGAGGCCGGCGACGCCGCGGCCCTGGAGGCGGCCCTCGTCCGCAACGTGCTCGGCGGCGAGGGTGACGGGCGCGGCCTCACCGCCTACGTGCGGGCGGCCGACGCGGCGCTGGCCGGGGCCGATCTCGACGGCCTCCTCGGGGCCGGGCCGCCCTTCCCGGAGCCCGCGGGCTTCGCGCCGGCACCGGCCGGCCCTGATCACGGAGGACGCGCATGAGCCGCGATGCCAGCAGCCGCGATGCCAGACAGGACGCTTTCCCGCTCGCGCGCTGGGTCAATGTCGAGCGCCTGCCCCAGGGACGCGGCGCCGTCACCGTGGAGGCGACCCCGGCCGAGTGCGCGGCGCTCGCCGCCGATTTCGGGATCCCCGGGATCCGCGACCTCGTCGGGCGCTTCGCCATCGAGGGGGCGACCAGCCGCCTCACCGTGACCGGAGCCGTGGAGGCCCTGGTGACCCAGGTCTGCACCGTCAGCCTCGAACCCTTCGAGGCGCCGGTCCGGGAACCCGTCGAGGTGGTGTTCACCGACACGGACCGGCTCGCCGGCACCGACGCCGAGGACGCCGACATCCCCGACCCCCTGGTGGGCGGCCGCATCGATTTCGGCGCGCTCACCGCCGAGTTCCTGGCGCTGGGCCTCGACCCGTACCCGCGCAAGCCCGGCATCGCCTTCGAGCCGGTCGTGGCGGGCGACGAGGCGGGGCCCCTGGACGGCCTGCGCAAGCTCCGCGACCGCGACGGCTGAGGCCGTCGCGTCCGGCCGGAACCGCCCGCCGGCCGATTTCATTTGCCCGCCGGGCCGGTATCGCTATGGTCCGCCGCGCCCGGCGGGCCCCGTCCCGCCGCCGTCCGAACCCCTTTCCCGCCGAGACCCGCGACCCGCTACCGACATGTCCCAACGCGTGTGCATCTCGCTCGACGCCATGGGTGGCGACCACGGGCCCACCACGGTCGTGCCCGGCGCGGCGCTGGCCCGGGAGCGCCATCCCGGCACCACCTTCCTGATGTTCGGCGACGAGGCGGTGATCGCGCCCCTGGTCGCCAAGGAGGCCCGGCTCAAGGACTGCGTCGAGATCCGCCACACCAGCGTGGCCGTGGCCATGGACGACAAGCCGAGCCAGGCGGTGCGCCAGGGCCGGGGCAAGTCGTCCATGTGGCAGGCGATCCAGGCGGTCCGCGACGGACAGGCCGACGCCTGCGTGTCGGCCGGCAACACCGGCGCGCTGATGGCGATGTCGAAGATCTGCCTGAAGACCATGTCGGGCATCGAGCGGCCCGCCATCGCCTGCCTGTGGCCGACCGTGCGCGGCGAGAGCGTCGTGCTCGACGTCGGCGCCACCATCGGCACGGATGCCGAGCACCTCGTCGAGATGGCCGTGATGGGCTCGGCCATGGCGCGCATCGTGTTCGACCTCGACCGCCCCACCGTCGGCCTGCTCAACGTCGGCACCGAGGAGATGAAGGGCAACGAGGCGGTCAAGGAGGCCGCCCGGATCCTGCGCGAGATGGAGAGCCCCGGCCTCACCTATCACGGCTTCGTCGAGGGCACCGACCTCGGCCGCGGCACGGTCGACGTGGTGGTGACCGAGGGATTCACCGGCAACATCGCCCTCAAGACCGCCGAGGGCACCGCCAAGCAGATCGGCACGTATCTCCGCGCCGCCATGACCCGGACGCTGTCGGCCAAGATCGGGGCGCTGTTCGCCCGGCAGGCCTTCAAGGCCCTCAAGGACAAGATGAACCCGAGCCGGGCCAATGGCGGGGTGTTCCTCGGCCTCGAGGGCATCGTGATCAAGAGCCACGGCTCGGAGAACGCGCAGGGCTTCGCCGCGGCGATCGATCTGGCGCACGACATGGCGCGGCACGACATGATCCGCACGATCCGCGAGATGCTCGACCAGACGGCGGCGCTGGCGCCGGCCTGACGCCGGCCCGGGCCTCCGTCGACGGACGGGATGGAAAACGGACGACACCAGCTTCACAACCGAAGATTGTGAAGCTGGTGTCGTCCGGGAAGGACAATGATGGCAACCCTCCGCACTGACCCCGGGCAGCACCGGCGCGTCCCCCCTCTGCGCTCGGTGGTGGTCGGGACCGGATCGAGCCTGCCCGCGCGGGTGGTGACGAACGCCGACCTGGCCGAGCGGGTGGACACCTCCGACGAGTGGATCGTCCAGCGCACCGGCATCCGCCAGCGCCACCTCGCGGGTCCCGACGAGACCACCTCGGTCCTCGGCACGCGCGCGGCCAGGGCCGCCCTGGACGATGCCGGGCTGACCGCGGACGACATCGACCTCGTGATCTGCGCCACCTCGACGCCGGATCACACCTTCCCGGCGACCGCGACCCAGATCCAGGCGGCGCTGGGCATCCATCAGGGCGCGGCCTTCGACCTGCAGGCGGTCTGCGCCGGCTTCGTCTTCGCGGTCTCGACCGCCGACAAGTTCCTGACCACGGGGGCCGCCCGGCGGGCCCTCGTGATCGGCGCCGAGACCTTCTCGCGGATCGTCGACTGGGAGGACCGCACGACCTGCGTGCTGTTCGGCGACGGCGCCGGCGCCGTCGTGCTGGAGGCGCAGGAGGGGGCCGGGGACCGCGGCGTCCTCAGCGCGAGCCTGCGGTCGGACGGCCGCCACCGGGAGAAGCTCTACGTCGACGGCGGCCCGGGCTCCACCGGCACCACCGGCCACCTGCGCATGGAGGGCCGCGACGTGTTCCGCTTCGCCGTCGGGCAGGTCACCGACGTGATCGTCGAGGCCTTCGCGCAGGCGGGCATCACCGCGGAGGAACTCGATTGGTTCGTGCCGCATCAGGCCAATCGCCGGATCATCGAGGCCTCGGCCGACAAGCTCGGGGTCGCCCGGGACAAGATCGTCCTGACGGTGGATCGCCACGGCAACACCTCGGCGGCCTCGATCCCCCTGGCCCTCGACGTGGCGCGGCGGGACGGCCGCATCCGGGCGGGCGACCTCGTGATGATCGAGGCGATCGGCGGCGGGTTCAGCTGGGGCGCGGCGCTGATCCGCTGGTGAGGCCTCCGGCGGCGCGCGCGAAACGATTCGCTGCCACGGCGCGGTTGACCGGGGGCGGAGCGCCGATTAGCGTGCCGGATCATAGGGATACGCCTTCAGCGTTCGGCGCGGCCAAGGGTGCCGCGTCGTGCGTCATGGGGCGAGGGATGCGGGCGAGGGGGCACGGCATGGCAGGCAAGACGGTGACGCGCGCCGACTTGAGCGAGGCCGTCTACCATCAGGTGGGCCTGTCGCGGACCGAGTCGGCCGCCCTCGTCGAGACCGTGCTGTCCGAGATCTGCAGCTGCCTCGCGAGCGGCGAGACGGTGAAGCTGTCCTCGTTCGGCTCCTTCGTGGTGCGCAGCAAGGGCAAGCGCGTCGGTCGGAATCCCAAGACCGGGGTCGAGGTCGCGATCGAGCCGCGGCAGGTGATGGTGTTCAAGCCCTCCAACGTGCTCAAGGCCAAGATCAACGGCCTGAACGGCGCGGGTGAGCACGACGACGATTGACCGCGCGGGCGTCACCGTCCGGGAGCGCGGCCGGATCGGCCGGACTCCAGGCTTGAGTGCGGCCCTGCGAGCCGGCAAGATCGCGCTGCTTCGCCCCGCTCCGTAAGTTGCCCATGCCGCCAGCCCTCGCCGCCGCATCCACCGACGACCCGCCGACCGGGAGCGGCGAGAAGAGCGCCCACGCGTTCCGGACGATCAGCGAGGTGGCCGAGGAACTCGACGTGCCCCAGCACGTGCTGCGGTTCTGGGAGACCCGCTTCGGCCAGATCCGACCCGTGAAGCGGGCGGGCGGGCGGCGCTATTACCGGCCCCAGGACATCGAGCTCGTCGCCGGCATCCGCCACCTCCTGCACGTGCAGCGCTACACCATCGCGGGGGCGCAGCGGGTCCTCAAGGAGAACGGCGTCCGCTTCGTGCAGGCCGTCGGTCGCGGCGAGGCCGTGGCGGCCGAGCCCCTGCTTCAGGAGGTCGAGGCCGAGGCCGCGAGCCGGGCCGGAACGCGGGCCGGGACGCTCGAGGCCTCGGACCGGGCGGCCCTGGCCGAGGCCCTGGACGAGCTGCGGGCCTGCCGCGCCCTGCTCGACGAGCTGCGCGAGCTGCCCGACGCGGAGGCCTGAGGGCCCCGCCGGACTCGACGGGCCCGGGCCCCACACGCGGCAGGCGAACTTTCCGGCAACAACTCGCGTTGTCGCCCGCATGGCCGCGCCCAAATCCAAGCTGACGCCCAGCCAGGAGCTGATGGCCCGCATCATGCGGATCGTCCGCACCTGCCCGGAGGCGGCGTCCGAAGTCCTGGAGTTGATGTTCCTGGTCAGCCAGATCGAGGCGGCCACCGGCGTCGACCGGGAGTACCGCGACGCCAAGCGGGTGATCAGCCGCCTGCGCAATCCGCTCTGGGAGATGGGTCCCACCGACCGGGAGAAACTCCTGGCGGCGGCCGAGACGATCCGCCGGGTCTGCCGCCTGGCCGAGGACGAGATTCCCCCCGTCCCGGTGGCCGATGCCGGGGAGCGGGCGCGGGTCGAGGGGCGGCTCGCCGCCGCGCTGGCCGGCGAGTTCGACGCCGCGCAGATCGCCCGCATCACCGGGATCGTCGCGGCGGCCCTCCAGAATTAAGCCGCCGCCCGGGCCCTCGACGCCCGTGCGGGGCGTCCCCACATGGTCTGGACCGATGAACGGGGCATCCGGACACGTGTCCGGGGAGAGGCCCCGGGTCGGCTTTGGAGAGACGCTGCCATGATCGCCCTACGTCCGCTCGCCGCGCTGCTCGCAGGGAGCATGGCACTGGCCGGGCCCGCCCTGGCCCAGGCGCCGACCAGCCGAACCAAGACGGTGGCGCCCGGCAAGACGGTCCGCATCGAGATCGCGCCGAACCTCAAGAAGGATTGTTCTCCTGGGCCGATGCCCGAGTTCAAGGTCTCGGGACCGCCCAAGAACGGGTCGGTGATCACCAAGGTCGGCAAGCTGAAGACGCCGGCGAGCTACCGCTGTCCCAACAAGGAGGCGGCCGTCCAGGCGCTGTTCTACCAGCCCAACAACGGCTTCACCGGCACCGACGAGGTGACGTTCGAGGTCAAGAGTTCCGACGGGCAAGTCCAGACGCAGACCGTCAAGATCACGGTCGGGGGCGCGGGTACCAAATCGGGAGACGACGGCAAGAAAGAGGGCACGGATTTGTGAGCAGGCTCCGGCCGCCCCGGTCTCTGAGCAGTTCTGCCGCCCCGGCAGCCGTCCGGGGGCGGCACGGAGTCTCGTCCGTGCCGCCTTCAGCGCTGCGGAGTGTTGCATGCAATCGACATGCCGGGCGCCACGCTCGCCGCACTGCGACAAAAGCGGGCCTGTCGGTTGCATCCGAGCCGAGACAGGATGAAGCTGTCACGGTCTGAGAGGGTTATCGAATGCCGATGCATGCGACGAACGACCTTTTCCAGAGCTTCGCCCGAGGGTACGAGGCCCGCCGCGACACGGAGATGACGCTCTCCGAGTATCTCGAGGCCTGTCGCGACGAGCCCCTGATGTACGCCTCGGCCGCCGAGCGCATCCTCGCGGCGATCGGCGAACCGGAATTCGTGGACACCGCCAAGGATTCGCGCCTCGGCCGGATCTTCATGAACCGGACGATCCGGACCTACCCGGCCTTCCGCGAATTCTACGGCATGGAGGAGACGATCGAGCGGATCGTCTCGTTCTTCCGCCACGCCGCGCAGGGGCTGGAGGAGCGCAAGCAGATCCTCTACCTGCTCGGTCCGGTGGGCGGCGGTAAGTCGTCGCTGGCCGAGCGGCTGAAGCTCTTGATGGAGGTTCACCCCGTCTACGTACTCAAAGCCGGGGACGAGGTCTCGCCGGTCTTCGAGAGCCCGCTGGGCCTGTTCGACCCCGAGACGATGGGCGAGGAGATCCAGCGCCGCTACGGCATCCCGCGCCGGCGGCTGACCGGCCTGATGAGTCCCTGGGCACTGAAGCGCCTCGACGAGTTCAACGGCGACATCTCGCGCTTCAAGGTGATCAAGGTCCGGCCCTCGCGCCTGCGCCAGATCGCCATCGCCAAGACCGAGCCGGGCGACGAGAACAACCAGGACATCTCGTCGCTCGTCGGCAAGGTCGACATCCGGCGGCTCGAGACCCTGTCGCAGGCCGATCCCGACGCCTACTCGTACTCGGGCGGCCTGAACCGGGCGAACCAGGGCATCCTCGAGTTCGTCGAGATGTTCAAGGCGCCGATCAAGATGCTGCACCCGCTGCTCACGGCGACGCAGGAGGGCAACTACGTCGGCACCGAGAATATCGGCGCGATCCCCTTCACCGGCGTGATCCTGGCGCACTCGAACGAGGCCGAGTGGCAGACCTTCAAGACCAACAAGAACAACGAGGCCTTCATCGACCGGATCTACGTGATCAAGGTCCCGTACTGCCTGCGCGTCACCGAGGAGCAGCGGATCTACGAGAAGCTGATCTCCGGCTCGGAGCTGTCGGACGCGGCCTGCGCGCCCGGCACGCTGGAGATGCTGGCGCGGTTCTCGGTGCTGTCGCGGCTGCGCGAGCACGCCAATTCCAACGTCTTCTCGAAGATGCGGGTCTATGACGGCGAGTCGCTCCGCGAGGTCGACCCGCGCGCCCGCTCGATGCAGGAGTACAAGGACACGGCCGGCGTCGACGAGGGCATGGACGGGATCTCGACCCGCTTCGCCTTCAAGGTGCTGGCCGCGACCTTCAACCACGACACCACCGAGGTCTCGGCCGACCCGGTGCACCTGATGTACGTGCTGGAGCAGTCGCTGCGCCGCGAGCAGCTCCCGCCCGAGACCGAGAAGAAGTACCTGGAATTCATCAAGACCGAGCTGGCCCCGCGCTACGCGGAGTTCATCGGCCACGAGATCCAGAAGGCCTACCTCGAATCGTACCACGATTACGGGCAGAACCTGTTCGACCGGTACATCGACTACGCCGATGCCTGGATCGAGGACCAGGACTTCAAGGACGCCGAGACCGGCCAGCTGATGAACCGCGAGCTCCTGAACCAGGAGCTGACCAAGATCGAGAAGCCCGCCGGGATCGCCAACCCGAAGGACTTCCGCAACGAGGTCGTGAAGTTCGCCCTGCGCTCCCGGGCGCAGCACGGCGGCCGCAACCCGAGCTGGACCTCCTACGAGAAGCTGCGCGAGGTGATCGAGCGGCGGATGTTCTCCCAGGTGGAGGAGCTGCTGCCGGTGATCTCCTTCGGCTCGAAGAAGGACGGCGAGACCGAGAAGAAGCACGGTGAGTTCGTCGAGCGCATGGTCGCGCGCGGCTACACCGAGCGGCAGGTCCGCCGCTTGGTGGAGTGGTACATGCGGGTGAAGCAGGCCGGCTGAGGGGCGACGGGGCTCGACCGGTCCGCCGGGTCGGCCGGGCCCCGTTCCGACCCTCCGCCGCCACAGTTTCGGACGACCGGCCGGCGAAGATCTCGGCCCTGCTGCGAAAGAGGGATCCATTCCTCCGGTGGCAGCATGGTACGACAAGGGTCCGGACCCGGCCGGAGCACGCGGACGAGGGTTTTCGCAGCGGATGCACATCGTCGACCGACGTTTGAACCCGGGCGGCAAGAGCCTCCCGAACCGCCAGCGCTTCCTGCGGCGCGTGAAGGACGTGGCCCAGCGCGCGGTGCGGGAATCCGCCCGCGAGAAGGACATCAAGGATCTCGGCAAGGACGGCCGCGTCACCGTTCCGGCGGACGGCGTCCGCGAGCCCCGGTTCTCGCGCCAGCCCGGCACGGGCCTGCAGGACCACATCCTGCCCGGCAACAAGACCTACGTGGAGGGCGACACGATCGAGCGCCCCCCGGGCAGCGGCGGCGGTCGCGGTGCCGGCGAGGGCGGGGAGGGCGGCGAGAACAGCGAGGACGCGTTCCGCTTCGTGCTCACCCGCGAGGAGTTCCTGGAGCTGTTCCTCGAGGATCTGGAACTGCCGGACCTCGCCAAGCGGCGGCTGGCCGTGGTCGAGACGGAAGGCTTGCGTCGGGCGGGCTACACGGTGACCGGCTCGCCCGCCAACCTCGCGCTCACCCGCACCCTGCGGAACTCGATGTCGCGGCGGATCGCCCTCAAGCGCCCGAAGCCCGACGAGGTCGCGGCCCTGGAAGCCCGGCTCGACGCCCTTCCCGAGGGGCACCCCGAGCGGGCCGACCTGGAGCAGGCGCTGTTCCGGCTGCGCGAGCGCGCGAAGCGCATCCCCTACGTCGATCCGATCGACCTGCGCTTCCGCCGGTTCGAGCCCTATCCGCGGCCGATCGCGCAGGCGGTGATGTTCTGCCTCATGGACGTGTCCGGCTCGATGACCGAGCACATGAAGGACCTCGCCAAACGGTTCTACATCCTGCTGCACATCTTCCTGACGCGGCGCTACCGGCACGTCGAGATCGTGTTCATCCGCCACACCGACCGGGCGACCGAGGTGGACGAGGAGACCTTCTTCGGCTCGCGCGAGACGGGCGGCACCCTGGTCTCCTCCGCGCTGGTGGAGATGAAGCGCGTCATCGCCGAGCGCTACGACCCGAACGACTGGAACATCTACGCCGCCCAGGCATCGGACGGCGACAACGTCTCCTCCGACGGGCCGACCTCCACGGAGCTGCTGCGGTCGCACATCCTGCCGGCCTGCCAGCACTTCGCCTATCTGGAGGTCGGCGACGAGAACGGCCCGCGCGCCGGCTTCGTCGAGCACCGCACCACCCTGTGGCGGACCTACGAGGCGATCGCCAAGGCCGGCGGGCCGATCGCCATGCGCAAGGTCAACCACCGCCGGGAGATCTACCCGGTCTTCCGCGAGCTGTTCGGCCGCAAGGAAGGCCGCGCCGAGGCGGAGGCGTGATGGCGGCGCGCGCATCAACCGATCGGGAGGCCGCATGACGCTCGTCAAGGCACGCACGCCCCAGATAATCGCGGGCAACCAGAAACCCCTGTTCACCGGCAACGACTGGGATTTCGACACGATCCGGCGGATCCACGACGCCTGCGAGGCGGTGGCCGGGCCGCAGCTCGGCCTGTCCTGGTACCCGAACCAGATCGAGATCATCACGGCCGAGCAGATGCTCGACGCCTACGCGTCGATCGGCATGCCGCTGTTCTACAAGCACTGGTCCTTCGGCAAGCACTTCGCCCAGCACGAGTCGGGGTATCGCCGCGGCCTGATGGGGCTCGCCTACGAGATCGTCATCAACTCGGACCCCTGCATCTCCTACGTCATGGAGGAGAACACGGCGACGATGCAGACGCTCGTCATCGCGCACGCCGCCTTCGGCCACAACCACTTCTTCAAGAACAATTATCTGTTCCGGCAATGGACCGACGCTGAAGGTATTCTGGACTACCTGGATTTCGCGAAAGGCTTCATCGCCCGCTGCGAGGAGCGCTACGGCCACCAGGCGGTGGAGCAGGTGCTCGACGCCGCCCACGCGCTGATGAGCCAGGGCGTCCACCGCTACCCGCGCAAGAAGCGGCCGGACCTCGCCTCCGAGCAGCGGCGGGAGCGCGAGCGGATCGAGCACGGCGAGCAGATCTACAACGACCTCTGGCGGACCCTGCCGCAGAAGACGGGCGCCGTCCGCTCCGACCTGGCGGCGGAGCGGCGCAAGGCGCTGCTGGAGCTGCCGCAGGAGAACATCCTCTACTTCCTGGAGAAGGTCGCCCCGCGCCTGCGGCCGTGGCAGCGCGAGATCCTGCGCATCGTGCGCTTGGTCGCCCAGTACTTCTACCCGCAGCGCCAGACCAAGGTGATGAACGAGGGCTGCGCCACCTACTGCCACTACCGGATCATGAACGCCCTGTCGGAATCCGGGCAGATCACCGAGGCGGCCTATCTCGAGTTCCTGCAGTCGCACACCAACGTCATCCGGCAGCCGACCTACGACGATCGTTCCTACGGCGGCCACAACCCCTACGCGATCGGCTTCGCGATGATGCAGGACATCGCCCGCATTGCCGAGCAGCCGACCGAGGAGGACCGGGCGTGGTTCCCCGACATCGCCGGGGCCGGCGACGCCATGGCGGTCCTGCGCGATTGCTGGGAGAATTACCGGGACGAGAGCTTCATCCAGCAGTTCCTGTCGCCGAAGCTGATGCGCGACCTGCGCCTGTTCCACGTGGTCGACGATCCGGAGGAGCCGGAGCTGCGGGTGGAGGCGATCCACGACGAGCGCGGCTACCGCAAGCTGCGCCGGGCCTTCGCGCGCCAGTACGACGTGGCGTGGCTCGACCCCGACATCGAGGTGGTGGACGTGGACCTGGAGGGCGACCGGCGCCTGATCCTGCACCACAAGGCGATCAACAAGATCACCCTGCAGAAGGACGACGCCAAGCGCGTGCTGCAGCACCTCGCCGACCTCTGGGGCTACGACGTGGTGCTGAAGGAGGTCGAGCCGGCCACCGGCGCCGTGCTAAGCGAGATCACCGCCAGCGCGCGGCCGATCTTCTTCTGATCGGGGCGGCGGGACGGTTCTCCCGCCCGCGTCCCCATCCTGATGTGGCGTCCGGCCGAAGCCCTCGATGGAGGCAGCCCTCCGTCATCCCGCGCGCAGCGAAGTGACCCAGGGTGGCGCGACATCCGTGAATGGAGCGCCGACTGGGTCGCTTCGCTGCGCTCGCGAAGACGACACCGCGGATCGACCGGGCTCTTCCGATGAGGAAGGCCGCTCCAGAGGCCTGGTGATTGCCCTGGCGGTACCGCCGTGCTGCAAGGGCCCATGACCGCCACGATCCTCACCCTCGCCGAGACGCAGGACTTCCTCGACCGCGAGTTCCCGCAGATGCAGGCGGGCGGCCGGGCCTACCATCTCGAGGCGGTGGGACCCCTCGCGGCGCGGATGCGGCTGGAGGCCCACGAGCGCTTCCTCCGGCCCGGCGCGACCGTCTCCGGGCCGGCCATGATGGCGCTCGCCGACTACGCCCTCTACGCGGCGATCCTCGCCAATATCGGTCCCGTTGCGCTCGCGGTGACGACCAGTCTGAACTTCAACTTCCTGCGCAAACCCGCCACGGGGGATCTCGTGGCCGAGTGCCGGCTGCTCAAGCTCGGCCGGCGCCTCGCCGTCGGCGAGGTGTCGATCACCGCCGTCGGCAGCCCGGAGCTCGTCTGCCACGCCACCGGCACCTACTCGATCCCGCCGCGCTGAGGGGCCCAGGCCGTCGTTGCGGGCGGAGCGAAGCAACTCAGGGCCGCGCGACGCCCGGCGATGTGGCGCTGTGGGTCTGCTTCGCTCCGCTGGCGAAGACGCGTACCCTGCTCAGCCGGCCCGCGCCTCGGTCAGCCGGGCGGCGTAGCGGGCGATCAGGTCGACCTCCAAGTTGAGCCGGTCACCCTGCCGCCGCTCGCCCCAGGTAGTGACCTGGAGCGTGTGCGGGATCAGCAGCACCGAGAACAGGTCGCCCTGGACCGCGTTCACCGTGAGCGAGGTGCCGTCGAGGCAGACCGAGCCCTTCTCGGCGATGAACTTCGCCAGGGGCGCCGGCGCCCGGAGGGTGAACCGCTCGCTGGCGCCCCAGGCACCGGCCGTGACGGTCTCGCGTTCCACGATCTCGGCGACGCCGTCGACGTGGCCGGTGACGAGGTGCCCGCCGAGCTCGTCGCCGATCTTCAGGGAGCGTTCGAGGTTGATCCGCGTGCCCGCCACCCAGGCGCCCACGGTGGTGCGCGCCAGCGTCTCGGCGGCGGCGTCGACCGCGAAGACGCAGCCGCCCGCGGTCGGCTCCACCGACACGGCGGTCAGGCACGGACCGGCGCAGGCGATCGATGCGCCGAGCGCGATCGTCGCCGGGTCGTAGGAGGCGCGGATCGCGATCCGGCGCAGGTCGCCGTCGCCCGTGACCGAGGCGACCGTGCCGACATCGCTGACCAAGCCGGTGAACATCGCTTACGTCCTGTTGCGCTCGTAGGTCACGGCCGCGTCGGGCCCGAGCTGCAGCCGCTCGGCCTCGCGGAACCGATCGCCCGAAAGGGCCTCCGCCAGGGCCGGGCCCAGGGCCCGCAGCCCGCCCGCCGGTCCCAGCGCCATCGGCCCGGTGACGAGGGTGCAGGCATCGATCAGATCGGCCCGCGCGAGCGCCTCCGCAAGGCGGGGGCCGCCCTCGCTGCACAGGCGGGTCAGGCCGCGCTCGCCGAGATGCGCCAGGGCCGCCGGCAGATCGATCCCGCCGGCCGGGTCCGCCGGCACGGTCGCGACCGCGACGCCGAGCGCCTCCAGGGCCCGCCGCGCGTGGGCCGGGGCCGAGCGGGTCGTGAGCACCAGGGTCGGCGTGTCGCGGGCGGTCCGGGCGAGCACGCTCGCCGGGGAGAGCCGCAGGTGCGTATCGAGCACGACCCGCAGGGGCGAGCGCGCCCCTAGGCCCGGCAGCCGCACCGTCAGCGACGGGTCGTCGGCCCGGGCGGTGCCGATGCCGATCAGGATCGCGTCGGCGTGGGCCCGCCAGAGGTGGACCGCCCCGTCCGCCACCGGCCCGGTGATCCGCAGGCGCTCCGGCCCCGCGGCGGCGCAGAAGCCGTCGCGGGTGCGGGCGAGCTTGAGGTGCAGGGCCGGGCGGCCGCGCGTCACCCGGGTGACGTGGCCGACATGGTCGCGCGCCGCCTCGTCCCGCATCAGGCCGGTCTCGACCGCGACGCCGCCCCGCCGCAGGAGGTCGTGGCCGCGCCCCGCCACCCGCGGGTCGGGATCCTCCAGGGCGCTGACCACCCGGGCGATCCCGGCGGCCAGGATCGCGTCGGTGCAGGGTGGCGTGCGGCCGTGATGGGAGCAGGGCTCCAGGGTGACGTAGAGGGTCGCGCCGCGGGCGGCCTCTCCGGCGGCGGCGAGCGCCACGGGCTCCCCGTGCGGGCGCCCGCCCGGCGCCGTGGCCGCCGTCCCGAGGATCCGGCCGGTCCCGGGCTCGACCACGACGGCGCCGACCGACGGGTTCGGCCAGGTGGTGCCGAGCCCGCGGCGGCCCAGCGCCAGGGCGAGGCGCATGAAGTTCGCGTCGCCGCTCATGGACGCCCGGCGCGGCGGCGCCCCGACGCCTCCGGTTCCGGGTCGCCCTCCGGCTCCGGCGCGGCCGCCGGCACCGGCATGCCGTCGCTCAGCGTGCCGAGCAGCTCCTCGAAGTCCCGGGCCTCGCGGAAATTCTTGTAGACCGAGGCGAAGCGCACGTAGGCGACGTCGTCGAGGCCCTTCAGCCCCGCCATCACCAGCTCGCCGATCGTCTCGGACGTCACCTCGGGCTCGCCGGCGCTCTCGAGCTGCCGGGTGATGCCGCTGACCAGCCGCTCGATCCGCTCCGGATCGACGGCGCGCTTGCGGAGCGCCACGTCGATGGAGCGCTGGAGCTTGTCGCGGTCGAACGGCACGCGCTTGCCCGAGCGCTTGAGCACCACGACCTCGCGGAGCTGCACGCGCTCGAAGGTGGTGAAGCGGCCGGCGCAGTCCGGGCAGACCCGGCGGCGCCGGATCGCGGCGCCGTCCTCGGAGGGCCGCGAGTCCTTCACCTGGGTCTCGGAGCCGCCGCAGTAGGGACAGCGCATGGATCTCGATGCTCGGGCATGGGAACGGCCGCGGACCGGTCGGATCCGCGGCCGTTTCCTAATCCACCGCGGGCCGGCCCGGAAGACCGGCCCCGCTCAAGCGGCTCTCTCGCCTCAGCCGTAGATCGGGAACCGGTCCGTCAGCGCGTGGACGCGGGTCTTGACGTCGGCCTCGACCGCGCTGTCGCCGGCCTCACCCTTGGCGGCGAGCCCGTCCAGCACCTCGACGATGAAGCCGCCGATCTGCTTGAACTCGGCGACGCCGAAGCCGCGCGAGGTGCCGGCCGGGGTGCCGAGCCGGATGCCCGACGTGATGGTCGGCTTCTGCGTGTCGAAGGGGACGCCGTTCTTGTTGCAGGTGATGTGCGCCCGCGACAGGGCCGCCTCGGCGGCCTTGCCGGTGAGGCCCTTCCGCTGGAGGTCGACCAGCATCAGGTGGTTGTCGGTACCGCCCGAGGTGATGTCGTAGCCGCCCGAGATCAGCGTGTCGGCGAGCGCCCGGGCGTTCTCCACCACCTGGCGGGCGTAGATCTTGAACTCGGGCTTCAGCGCCTCGCCGAAGGCCACCGCCTTGCCGGCGATGACGTGCATCAGCGGGCCGCCCTGGAGGCCGGGGAAGATCGCCGAGTTGAACTTCTTGGCGAGCGCCTCGTCGTTCGTCAGGATCATGCCGCCGCGCGGGCCGCGGAGCGTCTTGTGGGTCGTCGTGGTGGCGACGTGGGCGTGCGGGAACGGCGACGGGTGGACGCCGGCCGCCACGAGGCCCGCGAAATGGGCCATGTCGACCATGAAGTAGGCGCCGACCGAGTCGGCGATCTCGCGGAACTTCGCGAAGTCCCAGTGGCGCGGGTAGCCCGAGCCGCCGGCGATGATCACCTTCGGCTTGTGCTCCTGGGCGAGCTGGGCGACCTGCTCCATGTCGATCCGCTGGTCCTCGCGGCGCACCGTGTAGGAGACCGGCTTGAACCACTTGCCCGAGACGTTCGGCGGGGCGCCGTGGGTGAGGTGGCCGCCGGCCGCGAGGTCGAGGCCCAGGAACGTGTCGCCGGGCTGCATCAGGGCCAGGAACACGCCCTGGTTGGCCTGCGAGCCGGAATTCGGCTGCACGTTGGCGAAGCCGCAATCGAACAGGCGCTTGGCGCGCTCGATGGCGAGGTCCTCGGCGATGTCCACGAACTGGCAGCCGCCGTAGTAGCGCCGGCCCGGATAGCCCTCGGCGTACTTGTTGGTGAGCACCGACCCCTGAGCCTCCAGCACGGCGCGGGAGACGATGTTCTCCGAGGCGATCAGCTCGATCTCGTGCTGCTGGCGGCCGAGCTCCTTGGCCACCGCCTCGGCGATCTCGGGATCGGCTTCCGTCAGCGGGGCGGCGAAGAAGCTGTTGGAGAAGTGCTTGTCGGCGGCGGTACCGGCGCTCATGATCTGCCTCTGTTCTGGTAGGGGCGATGCCCGGCCTTTCGTCGGCGTGCACGGGCGGGCGTTGAAGGTGGGATTCCTACACGCGCCGAGGGCTCAGGCCAAGCACAGGCATTTTACTCGCGCGCCAAGAATAATTTGTCGCAGACCGCCGCGTTCCCGTCGCGGCGGGTGCCGGCATATTTTCCCTTTCAGCCACGCATCAGCGGCAAAAAGGAGAAGAGTCATGGAATGAAGCATGAACGCCTCGAGGATCAGAGACGCGATGCGGTGCTGTCGTCTGCCGGATGTCCTGGATCATCACATCGCTGAGCTTCGGCTCGGACTAGCCGTCATCGCTCTCGACTTGCTGGAGATTGAGGCCGGCTTTCGACGGGATCTGCCGCGCGGCTGCGACCGCCGGTGCGGTGGGAGCGGTTCGCTCGTCGTCGCGCCGAAGGACCGGACGCGGGATCCCCGGATCGATGGCAAAACCGACGTGACCGTCGATGTCTCGCGTGAGGTCGTCCAGACCCGGGATCCTGGACAGGGTCCGCTGTACGGCATCGTAGGTCCACACGAAGTTCGCGGCACGGATGCGGGAGCCCGACCTGCCCGGCATCGGACGGCACGGGATCGAGCAGAGTTCCGGCGCCGGTGATCCGGTGCTCGACGGATCGGACGGCAGCATACGGACGGACGTGATCCTCCGCGACGGCAGGAGCGGCGCTGCCCCGGTTCGAGCGATCTGAAACACGACGCCGCGCGCATACCGCCGGCCGCGCAGGGGCACCTGTCCGCGACGTGGCGGCGCCGCGAGGCCGACTTCGAGTGCCAGATCATCCCGCTGTCGGATCTGACGGACACCTAGACAGACATCGACTTCGGCGGCCCGTGGACGTGGGTCTGCGCCTTGTACGTCGCGACGCTCCCGGCTTGGGCCGGAGCGTCGATGGCTGTCGCGGCCTGCGCGGCCCGGTCGGACCGTATCGTCCTCGATCCGCACGAGGGGTGGCTGCTACCGCCGAGGAGGCGATCCGCTACGCTCACGACACGGTGGCGCGCATCGCCGGTCTGGACGCGCAGTTCGACACCCCGCGGAGCGCGGACGGCGTGCGGCGCCTCGGCGGCGCCGTCAGGCCGGCGGCGCGAGGTTCGTCTCGATCAGGACCGTCTCGGTCTCGAACGCGGCCGCGTGCCACGCCCCCGCCGGGAAGTGGAACACGCTGCCGGCCGAGAACGGCGCGCGGCCCTGCTCGGTCTCCAGGATCCCCGAGCCGGAGAGCACCTGCACGAACTGCTCGTGATCGTGGCTGTGGGCCGGTGCGGAGGCGCCCGCCGGCACGACCACGCGCACGAGGCTGGCGCCGGAGCCCGGGATCGTGCGCTTGGCCACACCGTTCCCGCCGACGCTCTCGGCACGGTCGTCCCAGGCGGTCAGGTGCTCGCTCATCGACGGATCTCCTCGCCGGCAGGTTGCCGCTCCGGTCCGCCGGGTCAACGTTCGTCCCGGCCCGGTCCCCGCGTCAACCGGTCCCGCCGGGCTGGCGACCGCGCCGGCCCTTGCCGGCCGCGGGGTCGGCCGACGCCGGATCGGGCCGGGCCGGGCTACCCGACGGGGCCGGAGGCGCGGCGCTCGCGGACGGCGTGCCGGAGGCGGGCCAGAAGGTCTCGAACAGCTCCTGCATCGCCCGGATGTTGTTGCCCTGAACCTCGGCACCGGTGCGCAGCATCTGCTGGAACATGTCGGAGCCGGCCTCGCCCGCGGCCGCCTGCGGGTTGGCGGCGGGCTTGGCCGTCGGCTTGGCGGCGGGCTTCGGCGGCGGGGCCGGCGGCTCGACGGCGGGCATCATCGCCTTGGCCATCTCGGCCCAGGCCGGGCCGAACGGGAACGGCACGGGCGGGGGCGGCGCGCTCGGCCGCGCGGGCTCGGCCTGCGGCTGGTTCAGCATGACGTGGACGATGCTCGCCACCACGGCGCCCGCCATCATCGGCAGCATCTGGCGCAGGACCTGCGCGCCGACGCCGCTCGTCGCCGAGGCCTGCCGCAGCACCGCCTGCATCAGCTGCGCGGACCCGAACATCTGGCCGAGGGCCTCGAATCCCTGGGCGGGCGCCGGCTTGGCGGCCTCCAGGCCGAACATCCGGGCGAAGCCGGCCGGGTCCAGGCCGACGCTGCGCTGGAGGCCGAGCGTCAGGGCCGGCATCAGCGCCTCGAAGGCGCGGGCCGTCTGCTCGGTCGTCAGGCCGAACGGCTGGCCCATGGCCTGAAGCCCGGCCTCGCCCTGGGCCTGGAACATCTCGAGCGGGTTGAACATGACGCCTCGACTCTGTCCCGGCCGGGACCGTCCGGGACAGGGCATCGTGACCCTTTGCGCGGGGAAATACCAGTTCCCACCCGCGGAACTTGTGCCTTGCCGCCGCCGTCTCAGGTCATCGGCTCGGGATGGGCGTGCCCCGCCGGCAGCGGCGCCGCGCGCTGGGGCGCCTCCGCGGCGATGTCTGCCCCCGGCCGCCGCGGACCGCTTCCCTCCAGCCGGTCGACCGTGCGGCGGGCCAGCAGGATGCCGAGCGCCCCGAAGATCAGGGAGCCGATCCCCATCCCGGCCACCACCCCGCGGGGGCCGTAGAGCGCCGCGCCGAGCATCGCCGGCGGGATCGTCCCGAGTGTCGCCCGGCCCCAGTTCAGCAGCGTCGAGCGCAGCGGGAAGCCGAGATTGTTGAAGGCGGCGTTGCCGAGGAACAGCAGCCCGTTGAAGAACCAGATCGCGCCGCCGACGAGGCAGAAGAAGCCGAACAGCTCGGCCGCGACCCCCTGCAGGCCGAACAGGCCGGCGAGCCACCCCCGGCCGAGCGCCAGGAGAAGCCAGACCCCGGCGCAGTAGGCCAGCGTCACCCGGATCGCCGCGCCGAGCACGCCGCGCATCCGATCGAACCGGCCCGCACCCCAGTTCTGCGCCAGGATCGGGCCGATCGCCCCCGACAGCGCGAACAGGCCGCCGAAGGCCACCGGCGTCAGCCGGTCGATCACCGACGCGGCGGCGACCGCGTCCGCTCCGTAGCCGGCAAAAAGGCGCGCCAGGAAGGCGCTCGCCACCGAGGGTGCGAGGTTGGTGAGCACGGCCGGGCCCGCGACCCCCGCCAGGGCGGCCGCGTCGGGCGGCAGGTCGGGCAGGCGCGGCCGGCCGAGGAGCCCGTGCCGCGCGACGCCGCGGATGCCCACCGCCACGAAGGTCGCGCGCGCCACGCAGACCGTGATCGCCGCGCCCGTCACGCCGAGGCCCGCCCCGAAGATCAGCAGCGGGTCGAGGAACGCGGTGACGACGGCGCCGGCGAGCGTGACCGTCATCGCCTGACCCGCCTCGCCGACCGCGCGCAGCAGGCCGGTGAACAGCATGCCGGCAGCGAGCAGCAGGTTCGACGGCAGGGTGATGTGGAGGAACAGGACGGCCACGCGCAGCGCCTCGCCCTCGGCGCCGATCAGGGCCAGGAGCGGGCCGGCCAGCAGCGCGATCAGCCCCGCGATGACGGCGGCCACGAGGCTGCCGAGGACGAGCGCGGACGTCGCGAGGCGCCGCGCCGCCGCCGGGTCGCGCGCGCCGACGGCCTTCCCCACCAGGGCGCCGGCCGCGATCATCAGGCCGATATTCACCGCCGTGGCGAAGAACTGCACGATGCCGGCGAAGCCGACCGCCGCCGTGAGGTTCGGGTCGCCCAGCGTCGAGACGTAGAGCAGCGACAGGAGGTCGACGACGAAGATCGCCATCAGCCCCACCGAGCCGGTGGCGGCCATCACGACGACGTGGCGGAGGATCGAGCCGGTGACGAAGCGGCCCGCCTCCGCCGGGGGCGGCCCGTCGGACAGGTCAGACATCCGGCCCGTCACGCATCCCGGGCGCTGCCTTCCGCTTCGAGCTCGGTCTCCGGATCGGATTCCTCGGCGGCCTCCGTCTCCTGCGGGGCCAGGGCGGGCTTCTCCAGGAGCCGCTCGGCGGCCTCGCGCCGGTCGCTGCCCACGAGGTCGCGGGTCTCGGTGCTGAGCGCCCGGGCCGGCCGGACCGGGGCGGTCAGCGGCTCGGGCTTCAGGCCCGCCGCGGCGCCGCGCATCCAGCTGGACCCGTCCGGCAGGGCGCCGGCCTGCTGCAGGACCAGCCGCGCGATGTCGCGCTTGCGCACGTCGTCGGTCCGGGCGGTGGCGGCCTCCGGCGACAGGCCGAGTCCCTCGAGGGCCGCCCGCCCGAAGGCGAGGGCGGATTCGGCGGTCTCGCGGATCTGGTAGTCGACGTCCCGGTTCATCAGCTCCACCGCGTGCAGGCGGTCGTAGGCCCGCACGAAGGTGCGCACGCTGGAGAACTCCTCGTGGACGATGTCGACGATCTTGAGGGCGCCCTCCCGGTCGTCGACGCAGATGCAGACCAGCTCGACCCGACCGATCCCGGCGGCGCGCAGCACGTCGAGGCGCGTGCCGTCGCCGTAGTAGATGCGGAAGCCGAAGCGCGAGGCGGCGCGCAGCTGCTCCACGTCCTTGTCGATCACCGTGACCGGGATGCCCTCGGCCATCAGCACGTGGGTCAGCACCTGCCCGAACCGGCCGAAGCCGATCACCAGCACCCGGGCGTCGCCGCTCTCGGAGAGCTCGCTGGAGGGCTCCTCCAGCGCGAAGGTGCTGCGCGCGTTGCGCCGCTCGATCAGCTTGTCGAGACCCTTGGCGGCGATGGGGCCGATCAGCATGGTCAGCGCGGCGAGCGCCACCGCGAAGCGCGTCGCCGTGACGCCGGTGAGGCCGAGATCCTGGGCCTGCGGCAGCAGCACGAAGGCGAACTCGCCCGCGGGCGCCAGGACCGCGGCGCCCCGCAGGGCCCCGAGGGTGTCCGAGCCGAACAGCCGGAACAGGCCGGCCACGATGGCGACCTTGACCAGGATCGCCGCCAGGGTCGCGCCGAACAGGGCCGGCCAGACCTCGCGCACGAGGTTGCCGTCGATCGACATGCCGACGCTCATGAAGAACAGGCCGAGCAGCATGCCGCGGAACGGCTCGATATCGGCCTCCAGCTGGTGGCGGAAGTTCGACTCGGCCAGCAGGATGCCGGCGAGGAACGCGCCCATCGCCATCGACAGGCCGACCTGCTCCATGAGCAGCGCGGTGCCGAGCACCACCAGGAGTGCCGCGGCGGTCATCACCTCGCGGGCGCCGCTCGCCGCGAGCAGCCGGAAGAACGGGTTCAGGCCGTAGCGGCCGACCAGCACCACCGCGAGGATCGCCGCGAGCGCCTTGCCGGTGGAGACCGCCGCCTCCCCGAGCCAGGAGACGTCGGTCGCCTCGCCGGCCGAGGCCAGCAGCGGCATCAGCGCCAGGATGCCGACCACCGACAGGTCCTGGAACAGCAGCACCGCGAAGGCGCGCGCGCCGTAGGCGCTGCCGAGATCGCCCCGCTCCTCCAGGAGTTGCAGGGCCACCGCGGTGGCCGAGAGGGCGAGCGCGAGGCCGATCACCGCGGCGGCGCCGAAACTGAGGCCGGCCAGGATTCCGGCGCCGCCGAGCACCAGCGCGCAGACGACGAGCTGCGCGGTGCCGAGGCCGAAGATGTCGCGGCGCATGGAGACGAGCTGCGACAGGTGCAGCTCCAGGCCGACGATGAAGAGCAGGAGCACCACGCCGATCTCGGCGACGCTCGCCGCCGTCTCGGGCTCGGCGATCAGCGACAGGCCGGAGGGCCCGATCAGCACGCCGGCCACGAGGTAGCCGAGCACGGCGCTCTGCCCGATCAGCCGGAAGATCGGCACGCCGATCACAGCCGCGGTGAGGAAGGTCAGGACCGGCGGCAGGAAGCTCGCATGTTCGACGGGGCTCGCCATGGTGATCGTCCCGGCGGTTCTGCTGGATCGGCGCAGGTGAGGTCCCCGCTTAGCGCGCGCGCGGCCGCGATGCGAGCCGTATGCGGGTGCCGTTCGGCACCGACGGGGCCGCGCGCGGCCGCACGGGGCGGTTCGGCCCGGGCTCAGCCCAGCAGGCGCCCTCAGCCCAGAAGGTGCCCTCAGCCCGGAAGGCGCCCTCAGCCCAGGAGGCGGGGGCGGGCCCGGTGCGAGCCGTCGATGAACTCGAAGCCGCCGGCCGCGCTCAGCATGTGCAGGCGGGTGCCCGGCCAGGCCGCCCCCGGCCGCAGGCGCGTCTCGACCCGCTGGGCGTAGCCCTCCTCGTCGAGGCGCAGGATCCGGGCGAGGCCGAGCGCCGCGCCGTAGCCCTGTCGGCAATCCTGGACGGGCCGGATCAGGCCGCCGTCGCGCGCCACGATCGGGCCCGCGGCCCGGGCGGAGCCGATGTCGATCAGCACCGGGTTGTGCCGGTGGGGCGTCCAGGGCCCGCGGAAATGCGGCGCGTGCCAGAGATGGAGCGTGTCGGAGTAGCTGCCGCCGCCGGCCCGGACCGTGGCGAACATCCACCAGCGGCCGCCGTGCTGCAGCAGGGTCGCGTCCCCGGCCACGACCCCGTCCAGGAGCACCGCCTCGTGGACCCAGCCGCGCGGGAAGTCGGTGGCCCGGTAGAGGTCGATCGTCCCGGAGGCGTGGGATTCCGGGATCATCCAGACCTGCCCGTCCGCCTCGAACACGAACGGGTAGGACAGGTGGGTCTCGAGCTCGAGCACCGGCTCCGGCCGGCCGCGGGGCCCGTTCTCCCCGAAGCCCACCGCGGCGATCACGCCCTTGCCGCGGCGGTAGTCGAACTCCTCCACGAACAGGGTCACGGCGCCGTCCCGGGCGATCGCGAAGGGGTCGGCGTAGAAGCGCCGCCCGTCGTCGGGGAGGACCTGCCAGCCGCCCTCCGGATGCCGGCGCAGGTCGATCAGGTCGGGGCCGGCGATCCGCCGCCAGCCCACCCGCCAGTGCGGGCCGTGGAAGCAGAGGGCGTAGAGCCTGCGCGCGATCTGCCGGGCGAGCCCACCGGCGGCCCGACGGCGCGCGCCCAGGCCGCCGAGGTCGTAGCCGGCCGCGGGCTTCAGGGGCGCCCCGGCGCCGTCGGGAAGCTCCGTCGAGGCGGCGCCGTCGAGGGCGGCGAGGATCAGCGTGATGGTCCGCGCGAGGTAGCCCTCGAAGGCCGCGAGCATCACCGTGTGCGATTCCGCGCCCAGGCGGCCGACCGCCACCGGCCTGCCGTCCGGCCCGCGCAGCGCCGCCACCGGCGCTCCGTGGGCGAACAGGGCGGCGAGGAGGCCGGCCTCGCCCGGCATCCCGTCGTAGTCGAGCCGCCAGGCCGGCGCCGAGCCCGGCTCCGCGGGGCTGCCCGAGAGGTCGAGGACGAGGTCGGCGCCGCTCCCGCCGGGCTCCGGGCCCTCCGGGCTCGCCTCGTAGGGGGCGAGGGCCACCGGTTCCGCGGCGGTCGCCAGACCCGGCCGGGGCAGGCCGTGGATGGCGGCCTCCAGACGGAACAGGAGCTCCGCGTTCGGCGGCAGGCCCTCCGCGTGCTCCACCCAGGCGACCCGGATCCGATGGTCGGGCCGCTGCCCGAGCTGGTCGAGAAGGCGGATGTGCCAGCCGCGCAGGGACCGTCGGTCGAGCCACACGGTGACGGTCCGGGTGCGGGAGAGCGTCCCGGACGCCGGCGGCTCCGCCCGGGTGGGAGCCCGGCCACCGGCCGCCGACGATCGGTCCGTGCCTCCGATCGCCCGCTCCATCAGCCGGTCAGCCTCATGCCCCGCGTGCCGGATTTCGTGTCGACGCTCACGGCAGCCAGGCCCGGTATGCGCCCGGTCCCGACCCTGGATACGGTCGAGCCGGGCTCGAATGCTGTTACGCCGCACCACGATCAAGCACGGCCGAGTGGCTGTCTACCGGTTCAAGCTTAACGCGCGAGACGATTTCTGGACGGTGAACCGAAAAAATCGAAACGCGGGCCTTCAAATAAACGCGTGTTGGCGGGCGGTGGTACAATGTCGCGAGGCCGTGGCGGCTCGCCGAGGGGAACCCCACCTCCAGCTGGACCGTTCGCCAGACAATGACGTGGTGCGGAGACAGGACATGACGCGCAAGACGCTGACGATGCCCCTCGCGGCGATGCTCCTCGCCGCCATCCCGGGGACGGCCTTTGCCTGGGGCGGTGGCGGCGGTGGCGGCGGCGACAGCGGCAGCGGCCTCTCGCCCTACGCGGCGCTGAGCGGCAACGATCGCTCGGCGGGGGTCAACAACGGCAATTACCGCGACCCGGCCCTCGATCCCTATATCCGCACCTACGACCCGGAGGCCGCGGCCCGCTACGCCGCTCCGCCGGCGGCGCAGCCGCGCCTGCGCGTGCGGCCCTATTACGGGCATCCGTACTGAGGGCGCGGGGGCGCTCCCGCTGCCGCACGGGCAGGGGCCCCCGACGTCGACGGAGTTCAGGAGCGTCCGGTGCCGCTCGCGGCCCGGACGCGCTTGAGCGTCCACGGTCCGCCCGAGAGCTTGCAGCCGGTGCCGCGGACGAAGCGGCTGCGGCTCGGCGCGATCACCGATGCCAGGAAGTTGCGGCAGATCAGCTCATCCGAGACATACGGCAGCCCGGTCGGGTTGACCGACCCGTGAAGCCCGGTCTCCGGGTTGTCCCACTTGACCGGGCGCCCGTTGCCCTGCGGATCCAGGGCGACGCTCAGGGCGGCCCGCGCCCGGCGCCAATCCTCCTCGGCGAGGTCGTCCCCGAAACTCACGGGCCGCTTCTCGATGCTGCCGGTGACGGTCGGCTCCTCGACCACGCGCGCCGCCGCCGGGGGATCGCCCCGGAAGACCAGCAGTGGCTGGCTGCAGCCGCACAGGACCATCGCCAGAGACAGGGCCGAGACGGACGCGCCGATCTGCGACCGCCGGCTTGGCCCTTTACACGCGCATCCCCGCATTACACCTGACTCACGACGGGCTATTCGCTCGACCGAACACGCCGATGTCGGTGCCCCCTCAGGCCCTGGACGCGGCAGGCAGGAGTCTTGGCGTGGATCAGTTAAGGACCGATGACCCGAAGAGCGCGGACTTCACGCTGAGCGAGGACCCCGTCGGGCTGTTCGCCGCCTGGATGAAGGAGGCCGAGGCCTCCGAGCCCGAGGACGCGAACGCGATGGCGCTCGCCACCGCCGGATCGGACGGGCTGCCGGACGTGCGGATGGTCCTGTTGAAGGACTTCGACGCCCGCGGCTTCGTGTTCTACACCAACACCCAGTCCACCAAGGGCGAGGAGCTGGCGCAGAACCCCCAGGCCGCCCTGGTGCTGCACTGGAAGAGCCTGCGCCGGCAGGTGCGGGCCCGTGGGCCGATCACGCCGGTCACGGCCGCGGAGGCCGACGCCTATTTCCAGAGCCGCCGCCGGGAGAGCCGCCTCGGTGCGATCGCCAGCCAGCAATCCCGCCCGCTCGCGGACCGCGCCACGCTGATGTCGGCGGTGGCGGAGCTGTCCGAGCGCTACGGGGACGGGCCGATCCCCCGGCCTGAGCACTGGACCGGGTTCCGGATCGCGCCGGTGAGCGTCGAGTTCTGGCAGAACGGCGACTTCCGCCTGCACGACCGCGTGCGCTTCACCCGGACGGGCGCGGGCTGGAGCCGGGCGCGGCTCTATCCCTGACCGCGGCCGAAACGCAGAGAGCCCCGGCAGGGCCGGGGCTCTCGCGTCGCGTGACAGAGAGCGACGAGGCTCAGGCCTCCTCGCCGTCCTTCTTCTCGTCCTCGGCGGATTCCTCGGCCTTCTCCTCGGCGGCCTCGGCCGACTGCGCCTCGGCGATGGCGGCCTCCTCGGCCTCCACCTCGGCGCCCAGCACGGTCGGCGGCACGATGTTGGCCACCGGGTCGGTCGCCTCGCCGGTGTAGGTGCCGGCCGGGATCTTGATGTCGGAGACGTGGATGACGTCGCCGATCGCGCGGCCGGTCAAGTCGACCTCGATCGCGTCCGGGATCTGGTCGGGGGCGACCTCGAGGCTCAGCGTGTGGGCCACGATGTTGAGGGTGCCGCCGAGCTTCTTGATGCCGGGGGCCGCGTCCTCGTTGACGAAGTGCACCGGCACCTCGACCGTGACGGTCTGGCCCGAGACGACGCGCAGGAAGTCGACGTGCAGCGGCACGCCGGTCACCGGGTCGAGCTGGAAGTCGCGCGGGATCGCGCGGACCTTCTTGCCGCCGGCGTTGATCTCGAACAGCGTGGTCTTGAAGCCGCCGGCGTAGATCAGGGTGCGGGTGCGGATGAGGTCGACCGCGATGGATTGCGGCGGCTGGCCGCCCCCGTAGATGACGGCGGGAATCTGGCCCTGGCGACGAACGGCCCGGGCGGCCCCCTTGCCGACCCGGTCGCGTGCCACGGCCTCAAGCGTCTTCACAGCGCTCATGGCGTGATCCTTTACGATTGCTGGAGCCGGAAAACGAAAAGGCCGCCCCTGGCGGACGGCCACATCCTTCCCGGCGCGCCCCTGCCTCCAAGGGTGTCTCGGGGGCGCGCCGTGCGCTTACACGGGCGGGGGCGGATTGGCAATGCGGCGGCGCGGCCGACCGGCATCGATCACAGGCCGGCCAGCGCCCGCCGCGCCCGGCGCTTCTGCAGCCACAGGGTCAGGCCGAGCGCCGTGCCGATCACCAGGGCCGAGACGGCGGTCGTCACCGTGCCGAGGGCGTAGATCTCGGGCGTCGTCACCGTGGTGGTCAGACCCTGCAGTTCCAGCGGCAGGGTGTTGCGGCCGCCGATCGCCTGGCTGGTGCGGGCGAGCTCGTCGAACGACAGGGTGAAGCCGAACAGGGCGACGCCGACGAGGGCGGGCGCGAGGATCGGCACCACCACGTGGCGGAGCGTCTGCGGGCCGCTGGCGCCGAGGTCGCGGGCGGCCTCCTCGTAGGCCGGGTCGAACCGGTTGAACACCGCGAACATGATCAGCAGGCCGAAGGGCAGCGTCCAGGTGAGATGGGCTCCCAGCGCCGACGTGTAGAGGCCCATCAGCGTGCCGTGATCCTGCAGGAATCCCCAGCCGGTCGCGGCGGCGAGCGCCTTCACGGCGTCGTCGAGGAGCCGGAACTCCAGCCCGATGCCGAGGGAGACCACGATCGAGGGCACGATCAGGCTCGACACCGCCAGGGCGAAGACGAGGCCTGCGCCCCAAAACCCCTTCCGGAAGGCGAGGCCCGCGTAGAAGGCGATCCCGACGGTCAGCGCCATCACCACGAGTCCGAGCGCCAGGGACCGTCGGAACGCCGCCCAGATGTCGACCACGCCGACGCCCGCCCACAGCTTGGCGAACCAGTGGGTCGAGACGCCGTTCATCGGGAAGGTCAGGCCGCCGGAGGGGCCCTGGAAGCTGAGCGCCAGGATCGTCAGGGTCGGCCCGTAGAGGAACAGGACGTAGAGGGCGAAGACCGCCGCCAGCAGGTAGAAGGCGCGGCCGCGGGGCTGATCCATCGCTACAGCTCCCGCCGGAGGTCGATCATCCGGGTGAGCCCCAGGATCATCAGCAGCACGGCGGCGAGCAGCACCACGGCGTTGGCGGCGGCGGCCGGAAACTGCAGGTAGGACATCTGCACCTGGATCACCTTGCCGACGCTGGCGATCTGCTGGCCGCCCATGACGCCGACGGTGACGAAGTCGCCCATCACCAGCGTCGTCACGAAGATCGTCCCGATGGCGATGCCGGGCTTGGCGAGCGGCAGGATCACGTTCCAGAGGATCTGCGCGCCGGACGCGCCGCCGTCGCGCGCCGCCTCGATCAGCCGCCGGTCGATCCGGGCGAGGCTGTTGAAGATCGGCACGATCATGAACACCGTGTCGAGGTGCACGAAGGCCAGGACCACCGCGAAGTCGGAGTAGAGCAGGCCCTCGATCGGCGCGCGGATCAGCCCGAGGCTGCGCAGCGTGTCGTTGACGAGGCCGTTGCGGCCGAGCAGCGGGATCCACGAGATCATGCGGATCACGTTCGAGGTCCAGAACGGGATCGTGCAGAGCAGGAACAGGCCCATCCGCACCGTGCCCGAGCGGACGTGGAAGGCCAGGAAGTACGCGACGGCGAAGCCGAGCGGCAGGGTGATCGCCAGCGTCAGCACTACGAACTTCACCGTCGAGAGATAGGTGCGCACCGTGGTGCAGAGGTCGGCCGACAGGCAGCCGTCGAACACGTCGACGTAGTTCTGAAGGGTGAGCGCCGGGATGATCTCGTACTCGTTGTACTCCCAGAGCGAGACGATCCCGGTGAGCACCAGCGGGACCACGAGGAAGATCAGGAAGACGAGGGCCAGCGGGGCGGCCTGGAGATAGGCGAGGGCGCGGCGGCGGGGGCGCGCCGCGACGGCGGGCGCCGCGGTCCGCTCGGCGGCCGCGGCGGCGGGCAGGGCGAGATCGGTCATCGGATTCGCCCCCCGCGCGCCGATGCATCCCGCCCCCCTCCGCGGGGGAGGGGGCGGGGAGAGGCGGCGGCGCCCACCGCCCTCACGCCGCGATGAACTCGTTCCACTTGCGCACCATGTAGGTGTTCTCGTCCATCACGGCGTTCCAGCAGGCGACCGCGCCCATCCGCGCGTCGAAGGAGCCGCCGTCGCGGGTGGCGCCGGCCTTCTCGATCAGGGTGCCGTCGGGGCCGAGGATGTCCTTCTCGGCGGGCTTCCCCTCCATCCAGAAGGCCCACTCGTAGGGCTGCATGTTCGCCTGGGCGGTCTCCAGCACGGCCGAGTAGTAGCCCTGCCGGTTGAGGTAGGCCCCGGCCCAGCCCGACAGGAACCAGTTGATGAAATCGTAGGCGGCGTCGAGCTTCTTGCCGCTCAGGGTCTTGGGGATGCCGAAGCCCGAGGCCCAGGCCCGGTAGCCCTCCTTCAGCGGCTGGTAGGTGCAGGGCACGCCCTGCGCCCGCACCTTGGTGACGGCGGGCGACCACATCGACTGGATCACCGTCTCGCCCGAGGCCATCAGGTTCACGGATTCGTTGAAGTCCTGCCAGAAGGCCCGGAACTGGCCGGCGCGCTTGGCCTCGATCAGCACCTTGATGGTGCGGTCGATCTCGGGCTTCGTCATGTTGCCCTTGTCGCCGTAGGTGTAGTCGCCAGTGGCCTCCACCACCATGGCGGCGTCCATGATGCCGATCGACGGGATGTTGAGGATCGAGGCCTTGCCCTTGAAGGCCGGGTTCAGGAGCTCCTTCCAGCTCGTGACGGGCACCTTGATCAGGTCCGGCCGGATGCCCAGCGTGTCGGCGTTGTAGACGGTCGGGATCAGCGAGATCCACCCGGTCTGTTCGCCGGCAAATTTTTTGGACTCCTGGCCCTCCAGGTAGAAGACCTTGCGGGGCGCCGTGCCCTGGTCGCCGATCCGCTTTCCCGCCACTTCCCCCTTGGTGAAAATGGAAGAGATCTTGTCGGCGAGCTTGATCCGCCCGGCGTCCATGCCCTGCAGGTTGCCGGAGGGCAGAATCTTCTTGAGGCTGAAATACTCGGTGTCGATCAGGTCGAAGGAGTTCGGCTGGGTGACCGCCCGCTTGGTCACCTCGTCCGTCACCACCGGGATGTACTCGATGGTCAGGCCGAGATCCTCCTTCACCTTCCGGGCGATGTCGGCGGACTGGTTCACCGCGGTCCCGAGGTAGCGCAGGGTCACGGGCTCGGCGGCGTGCACCGCCGGGAAGCCGGTCACCGGCGTCGCGGCGAGCGCGGCCGCCCCCTTCAGGAGCGTGCGGCGGCTCGGCTTCGAGGGCAGGTCCATGGTCGTCTCCCTACGGGTTACGCGTCGAGGCGATGGGCGGCGGCGGCGTCCCAGCCGACCGGGACCGTGTCGCCGAGGTGGAACGGGCGGGCCGCGTAAGCCGCGTCGCTGAGGATGGCGGTGAGGGCGGCGGGGCTCTCGGGGGCGCGCTCCAGCCCCTCGGCGTCGAGGCCGACATGGACGCTGGTGCCCTGGTACTCGACCGCGACCACCCGGGCCGGCAGCGCGGCGGGGCCGGCCTCGGCGCCGAGCCGCATCCGGTCGGCCCGCACGGCGACGAGACCCTCCGACAGCCGGATCACGTTGTGGCCGCCGATGAACCGGGCCACGAAGGCGGTGGCCGGCCGCTCGAACACGGTGCGCGGGTCGGCGGCCTGCTCGATCCGGCCGGCATTCATCACCACCACGAGGTCGGAGAGCGCCATCGCCTCCTCCTGGCTGTGGGTGACGTGGATGAAGGTGAGGCCCAGCTCGGTCTGGATCCGCTTCAGCTCCACCCGCATCCGCACCCGCAGGAACGGGTCGAGGGCCGAGAGTGGCTCGTCGAGCAGCAGCACCTTCGGGCCGGTGACGAGGGCGCGGGCGAGGGCCACGCGCTGCTGCTGGCCGCCCGAGAGCTGGGCCGGCAGGCGCCCGGCGAGGTGGCCCATCTGCACGAGGTCGAGCATCGCCATCGCCTTGGCGCGGCGCTCGGCCTTGCCGATGCCGCGCATCTTCAGGCTGAACGCGACGTTGTCGCGCGCGTCGAGGTGCGGGAACAGGGCGTAGCTCTGGAACATCATGGCGGTGCCGCGCTCGGCCGGGGCCGCGTCGCCCACCGCCTTCGGGCCGATCACCACGTCGCCCGCGCTGGCGCGCTCGTGGCCGCCGATCATCCGCAGCGTCGTGGTCTTGCCGCAGCCGGAAGGGCCGAGCAGGCAGCAATAGGCGCCGGACGGCACCTTCAGGTCGATGCCGTCGACCGCGGTGGCCGCGCCGTAGCGCTTGGTCAGGCCGATCAGCTCGACGTCCATGCGGTTCTCCCCCGGGGGCTGCAGGCAAGCGGCGGGCCAGCGCGTCCTTCAGGCGTCCCGCCGCTCGGCCGGGTCGACGGCCCGGTCGAGCACCCGCCCGCGGCCCGGCTCGGACAGGACCCGGCCGTCCTCGGCGATCACCTGCCCGCCCGCGATCGTCACCACCGGCCAGCCGGTGACGTCGAAGCCTTCCCACGGCGTGTAGTCGGAGCCGTGGTGCAGGTTCGCCTGGCGGATGGTCTCGCGCCGGTTCGGATCCCAAAGCGTGAGGTCGGCGTCGAAGCCCGGAGCGATCGAGCCCTTGCGCGGGTAGAGCCCGTACAGCTTGGCGTGGTTGGTGGCGGTCAGCGCGGCGAACTGGTTGAGGCTGATCCGCCCCTTCGAGACGCCCTCCGAGAAGAACACCGGCAGCCGCGTCTCGATGCCGGGGATGCCGTTCGGGATCCAGCGGAAGGAGGTCTTACCCCGCGGGTTCAGCTTGCCCTGCGGGTCGTCGTAGCGGAACGGGCAATGGTCCGAGGAGACCACGTCGAAGATCCCGCGCCGGATCCCCGACCAGACCGCCTCCTGGCTCTCGACGTCCCGCGTCGGCGGCGAGCAGACGTACTTCGCCCCCGCCATGAGATCCTCCTGGCCGAGTCCCTTCATGTCCTCGGCCGTCAGCGTCAGGTATTGCGGGCAGGTCTCGGCCCGGATCTTCAGGCCCCGCGCCTGCGCCCAGGCGATCTGCTCGGTGGCCTCGCGGCCCGAGACGTGAACGATGACGATCGGCAGGTCGATCAGCTCGGCGTGGCTGATCGCCCGGTGCGCCGCCTCCCGCTCGACGATCTCGGGGCGCGACAGGGCGTGGCCGTAGGGCCTGGTCTCGCCCGCCCGCTCCAGCCGCTCGCTGAGGTAGCGGATCGCGTCGTAGCCCTCGGCGTGGACCATGACCCGGGCGCCCTGCCGCCGCGCGACGTGGAACACGTCGAGGAGCTGGCGGTCGTTCAGGACGAGGTCGTCGTAGGTCATGAAGACCTTGAACGAGGTGTAGCCGTCGGCGACCAGAGCCGGCAGCTCCTGGCCGAGCACCGCCTCGCTCGGGTCCGAGATGATCATGTGGATCGCCACGTCGACGTGGCACTGGCCCTCGGCCCGGGCCCTGTAGGCGTCGACCGCACCGCGCAGGGAGGCGCCCCGGGGCTGGAGCGCGAAGGGCATCACGCAGGTGTTGCCGCCGGCCGCCGCCGCCCGGGTGGCGCTGGCGAAATCGTCGGCCATGACGATGCCGGGGCCGGACTCCTGGGCGATGTGGACGTGGCTGTCGATGCCGCCGGGCAGCACCAGCAGGCCGGAGGCGTCGATCACCCGGGCCGCGTCGGCGATGCCCTCGGCCACCGCGACGATCCGGCCGCCGCGCACGCCGACATCGGCCCGGACCGTGTCGCTCGCCGTGACCACCGTGCCGCCCCGGATGGCAAGGTCGAATTCGGGCATGCCGCTCACTCCTTCCGCGCCAACGGGCGCGCCGGGCCGATGCACGGTCCGCGCCGATTCGGGCGGACGGGGTCGGCGGGGCAGGAGGTCACAGGCGGCCGCGTCGGTCCATCCACCCGCGCCGCGCAGTGACCCAGGGCCGCGCGACGCCGGAGAGCGGGGCGCTACCCTGGATCGCTTCGCTCCGCTCGCGAGGGCGGGTGTTTCGCGGGGTTCCGTGCAGAATCCCGGCCTACGGGCCGCGGGTTGGCCGGCTCGGCCGCCACATCCGCGGATCGAGCGCGCAGGCTCGACGGCGCCGCTGCGTGGAACTGCCGCCAGACGCGGCGCATGTGCCGGGCGGAGCCGAAGCCGGCCCGCTCGGCGATCCGCTCCAGGCCGAGATCGCTCCGCGCGATCAGGTCGCGGGCCAGCGCGACGCGGGACCGGTTGACCGCGTCCGTCACCGTCATGCCCGCGTGGAGCCGGAACAGCCGCGCGAGGTTGCGCGGGCTCGCGCCCACGAACCGGCCGAGCAGCGCCGGCGACCAGTCTCGGGCCGGGTCGGCGGCGATCGCGTCCTGGGCCCGGTGCACCGCCGGGTGCAGGTGGCTGCGCCCCTCGAGCCAGGGCGAGAGCTGGGGGTCGTCGGGCCCGCGCCGCATGTACACGACGAGCGCCCGCGCGACGGCAACCGCCGTCGCCGGGCCCGCCCACTCCGCCACGAGGTGCAGCATCAGGTCGATGCCGGCCGTGACGCCGGCGCTGCTGAACCGGTCGCGGTCCTGCACGAACAGGCGGTTCTCCAGCACCCGGGCCCGGGGCGCCGCCGCCCGCAGCCGGTCGCAGCTGGCGTGGTGGGTGGTGCAGGCGTAGCCGTCGAGGAGCCCGGCCCGCGCCGCCAGTAGCGCGCCCTCGCAGACGGTCGCGACGGTGTGGCCCGGCCGGACGGCGCCGCGCAGCCACGCGACGATCTCGGCCTCCGCGTCGGCGTCGGCGTCGGCCGCCCGCTCCGGCGCGTCGCCGAGCACCCGCGTCGCGGAGCCCGGCAGGAGCACGACCGTCCCGTCGGCCACCGTATCCGGCAGAGGTCCGGCCCCGCCCAGGTCGAGCCCGATCGAGCAGCGGGTGAGCGCCCGCGGCGCCGCGTACGCCACCGCGAAGCCGACCCGGTCCTGGACGGTGCCGGCGATGCGCAGGACCTCCAGCGGGCCGGCGAGGTCGAGCAGCAGCGCGCGCGGCGGCAGGACCACGAGGACCGGGATGTGCCGGGCCGCCCCGCTCACGCGGCGACCGGCAGGTCCGGGCCGGCCAGCGCCTGATCCACCGTGGCGATCCGGGCGAACCGGTCGGCCAGCACCAGCTCGGTCCGGGCCTTGATGTCGTCCGCGCCGAAGCGGCGGCCGTCCGGGTGGGTCATGGCGAAAGTCAGGGTGGCCTCCGTCACGAAATCGATCTGCCAGCCGCTGTCGGAGGCGTGGCGGGCCGTGGTCTCGCAGCATTGCTCGGTCCGGATGCCCGACACGATCAGCCGGCGGATGCCGTGCTGCGTCAGCCAGCCGGACAGGCCGGTCTCGACAAGGGCGCTGTGCCGGCGCTTGTGGAAGATGGCCGTCGGCGTGATCACGACCGGCTCGAGGGTGCGGACGTGGCCGGAGGTGATGGCGAACAGTCCGCTCTCGGCGACGTGCAACACCTGCAGGACCGGGATCCGCCGCGCGGCGGCGCCGTCGATGAGCGCCTGAAGGCGCGCGGTGAAGGGCGGGACATCGGCGTCGTTCCAGAAGGGCCTGTGCCGGAAGGATTCCTGGACATCGATGACCAGCAGCGCAACATCGGACATTTCGTGTCTCCCGCTCGGTGAAGCGAGCCGCAGCATTCACCGAGCGGACGCAGCGGGAAAGAAACCGCACCGCCAACCAGCGGACAGATCCGGCCAATCTCCGGCGCGCAGGAGCAGCCCATGACGGACCATCCCAGGACGATCTTCGTGCTCACCGGGGCCGGCGTCTCGGCCGAGAGCGGGCTCGGCACGTTCCGGGACCGCGGCGGGATCTGGGCGCGGTTCGACCCAATGAAGCTCGCCACCCCGGAGGCCTACGCGGCCGACCCTGACACGGTGCTCGACTTCTACGACCATCGCCGCCGCGGCGTGGTCGCGGCCGAGCCGAACGCCGCGCATCGTGCCCTGGCGCGGGCCGAGACGCGGATCGCCGCGCGGGGCGGGCGGCTGTTCCTGTGCACGCAGAACGTCGACGACCTGCACGAGCGGGCCGGCTCGCGGGCGATCACCCACATGCACGGCGAGTTGCTCAAGGCCCGCTGCTGCGCCTGCACCGCTGTCACGCCGTGGCGGGCCGACCTCAGCCGGGCAGACAGCTGCCCCGCCTGCGGCGCGGCGGGCCGGATGCGGCCGGACGTGGTCTGGTTCGGCGAGATGCCGATGCACCTCGACGCGATCGAGGCGGCGCTGGCCGAGGCCGACCTGTTCGTGGCGGTGGGCACGTCGGGGGCGGTCTACCCGGCCGCGGGCTACGTGCGGCAGGCGCGGGCCCTCGGCATCCCGACCTGCGAGGTCAACCTGGAGCCGTCCGACAATGCCGACGCCTTCGACGATGCCCGCTACGGGCCGGCGAGCGCCGCGCTGCCGCGCTACCTGGCCGAGCTCGGCCTCTGAGGCGGGCGCGGGACCGGCGGCGCGGGTCCCGCGCGGGGATTCGTGACGGGCCGCGGACAGGCCCGACCGCGCGGCGCTCGCCGTCGATCCTGCCAAGCCATTGTCCGAGTAGATCTTTTCGATCCGTGACCGGCCGGCCCGGGGCAGGATCAAAATCTTAAATGACGCGAATCACATCGGCGCGAGCTGTCAAGAACTGGTCGGGCAGTTGCCCACGGGTTACAACAGTCAAGCTCGGGATCGGCGTCGCGGCCTACCCGAGCGTTCGTTGAAGCCACAAGGGGAAGCGACTACCCATGCAGCACTTCACCGTAACCGACCGCGAGCGTGACACCGTCCTGGCGGCGCTGCGCTACTACCAGTTCTACCGGATGCAGGGTCACCCGTTCGACCCCCGTCAGGATCACCTGATCGACACCATCGCCGGCCGGGCCGGCGAGGCGCTGGACCTCGCCGAGATCGACGATCTCTGCGCCGGCCTGAACGGCAACCCGCACGCGCTCGCGGCCGCGGCGGCCTGAGGCACCTTCCGGGGCGGCCGAGGCCGCCCGTCACGACCCCCCGGTCGGCCTAGGGACGGGGCCGGAGGACGGGCAACCTCCGAGATGAGCGGGCCACCGCCGCCGGAGCGAACCTCCCTCACCGGGGCCGGGCTTCGCGCCCAACGACACCGTGCCGACGCGCATCCGGGCCTGCCCCGCGGCGCGTCGGTCCGACGGGCGGGTCCGCGCGGCGGGCCCCCCGAAAGGCCGGTTTCGCGCGACGTCGAAACGTGGCCTAACGGATGCGCGACGGCCGCAGGGCCGCGCCTTCCGGGAGCGCCGAGGCCGATGATGCGGACGGGTTCGCGACGGATCCGCCGCGGCGTGCTGCGGGGCGCCGGCCTCCTGCTCCTCGGGCTCGCGCCCGCCACAGCCGAGCCTGTTCAAGCTGCGCCCGAGAGCGTCGCCACCGCGCTGGTCGTCTCCGTGGACGTGTCGCAATCCGTCGACGACGCGCGCTTCCGGCTGCAGATGGAGGGCATCGCCGAGGCCCTGGAGGATCCGTCGGTCCTCGGCGCGATCACCGGCAATCCGGGCGGGATCCTGTTCGCGATGGTCACCTGGGCGGACCGGGCGAACCTCGCGGTCGGATGGCGGCGGATCGCCGGCCGCGCCGACGCCGCGGCGGCCGCGGCCCTGGTCCGGGCCACCCCGCGGCAGGCGGGCGAGTTCACCTGCCTCGGCCAGATGTTCCGCACGGTGACCGCCGCCGTGCTCCCGGCGCTGCCGGTCCCGGCCGAGCGCGTGGTGGTCGACGTCTCCGGCGACGGGATCGACAACTGCACCGACGCCGACAGCCTCACGGAGGCGCACCGGTCGCTGCTCGACACCGGCGCGACGGTCAACGGCCTGCCGATCCTGGTGCCGGGCGAGAACGACGTGGTCGGGGCCGGCGCCTACCGGGCGCCCGGCTATGGCCTGCTCCCGACCCCGCTGCCGCAGGAGCGGACGAGTCTGGAGCAGTGGTACCGCGCGCACGTCATCGGCGGTCCGGGGGCGTTCCTGCTGGCGGCCGCCGGCTACGGCGACTTCTCGCGGGCGCTGCGGCGGAAGTTCGTGATCGAGATCAGCGCACTGGCTCGGTAGGGGCAGGGCCGGACCGACCCTGTCCAATCCTCCTCCTCGTCCTGACTGAGGTGATTGCGCGGCGAGGCCGCGGAGGAGGGCTCCGGGGACCGCGCGGCCTCTGGACGGCTCCTTCGAGGCCCGCGCTGCGCTCCGGCGCCTCAGGATGACGGTGCGGGTTGGATCAACGGCGATGTCGAGGCGCGGTCACCGAGCCTCCGGCCTGTTCCGCCAAGCTCCTCACGGCGCCTTCTTCATCTGCTGCTCGGCGCGGGTGAGCGCCGCCTCGCAGCCCTTGGCGTCGCCCTTCTGATCCGCCGTGCGCGCCTCTTCCAGGGCGACCTTCGCCTGCTGGGCGGCGTCCGCGCCCTGGCCGGCCTGGGCCGCCTTCTCCGGGGGGGCCTGCGGCGACTCGTTCGCCCGCTGCCCCTCCGTCCCGGTGAGCCCCTCGCCGCCGCGCTTGGCGGCGTTGCCCTGGCCGCTGGTATTGGCCGAGATCGACTGGCTCACCTCGGACTGGACGCGCTTCGACATGCTGTCGATCCGGTCGCCGCAGGGCGAGGCGAGGGCGGGGACCGCCGTCAGGATCAGGGTCAGGCAGGCCGTGAGGGCGGGACGCATCATCGGGTCGGGTGCTTTCCAAAACATGGGGCCGCGGGTTCCCCCACGGCCCCAACGTCTCGCGACGGGTGACGGTTCAGGCGCTCAGCTGATCGCGGATCGGCAATTGCCGGACCCGGCGGCCAGTGGCCGCGAAGATCGCGTTGGCGATGGCCGGCGCCACCGGCGGCACGCCGGGCTCGCCGACGCCGCCGAGCGGCCCGTCGTAGCTGCCGGTCGGCACGAGGTGCACGCGGACCACCTTCGGGGCAGCATCGATCCGGAGGACCTCGTAGCCGTCGAAGTTGTTCTGCACCGCGCGGCCCTGCTTGAAGGTGATCTCGGAGGTGAGGGCGAGCCCCATCCCCATGACCACCGCGCCCTCCATCTGCGAGCGGATGCGCTCCGGGTTCACCTGCGGCCCGCAATCGACCGCGATGTCGATCGCCTTCACCTGGACCTGGCCCTTGTCGTCGACCTCCACCTCGGCCGCCACCGCCGTGTAGGTGACGAAGCTGTAGTGGCCGGCGATGCCCAGGCCGGTGCCCTTGGGCATCTGACGCCCCCAGCCCGCGCCCTTGGCGGCCGCCTCGATCACGCCGCGCAGGCGGCCGGTCTCGATCGGGTAGCGCTTCGGATCCTCGCCGTAGTTCCAGACGTCGCCGATCTCGGTCGGGCTGATCTTCCGGTCGGGACCGATCAGCTCCAGCAGGTACTCCTTCGGCTCGCGGCCGGCGGCGTGCGCCAGCTCCGACACGAAGGACTGGATCGCGAAGGCGTGCGGGATGTTCGACACCGAGCGGAACCAGCCGATGCGGACATGGGCGGCGGCCTCGGGGTTCTCGAGCCGCATGTTCGGGATGTTGAGCGGCGTGTTGACCAGCCCCATCCCGAGCTCGAACGGCAGCTCGTGCTTCGGGTCCGGCGCGAAGATCGAGCCGATCGTCGGCGCCACCGAGCGGTGCAGCCACGCCACCGGCATGCCCTTGTCGTCGAGGCCGGCCTCCAGGTGCTCCACCGAGATCGTGTGGTAGAAGCCGTGGTGGAGGTCGTCCTCGCGGGTCCAGGCGAGCTTCACCGGCGCGCCGCCGACGGCCTGCGAGCAGAGCGCCGCCTCGACCACGTAGTCGGGCTTGGACTTGCGGCCGAAGCCGCCGCCGAGCAGCGTGACGTTCACCTTGACCTTGTCGTCGGGCAGCTTGAGCGCCTTCATCAGGCGGTCGTTGGCCGCCTGCGGACCCTGGACGCAGGCCCAGGCCTCGCAGAACCCGTCCTTCACGCGGGCCACCGCCGCCGGGGGCTCCATCGGCGCCTGGGCGAGGTGGGGCACGAAGTACTCGGCCTGGACCTTGGTCTTGGCCTTGGCCAGGGCGCCGTCGACGTCGCCCTGCGTGCGCACGACCTTGCCGGGCTTGCGGGCCGCGGCCTCCAGCTCCTTGCGGAACGCGTCGGTGTCGTAGCCGGCGTTCGGGCCGTCGTCCCAGGTGATCTTGAGGGCGTCCCGAGCCTTCATGGCCGCCCACGTGTTCTTGGCCACGACCGCCACGCCGCCGAGCGGCATGAACTCGGACGGGATCTCGCCGCCGTCGATCTTGAAGATCTTCACGACGCCCGGGACCTTCTTGGCCTCGCCGTCGTCGAACGACTTCACCTTGCCGCCGTAGACGGCCGGGCGCGCGACGACCGCGTAGAGCATCCCGTCGAGCTTGGTGTCGAGGCCGTAGACGGCCTTGCCGGTGGTGATGTCGAAGTTGTCGATCAGCCCGATCTTGCCGGTGCCGATGTAGCGGAAGTCCTTCGGGTCCTTCAGCTTGACGTCGGTGGGCACCGGCAGCTCGGCGGCGGCCTGGGCGACCGCGCCGTAGCCGAGGGTGCGGCCGGACTTGGCGTGGGTCAGCGTGTGGTTGACGGCCGTGACCTCGGAGGCCGGCACGCCCCACTGCTTGGCCGCCGCCTGGATCAGCATCAGCCGCGCGGCGGCGCCGGCGTGGCGGAAGTGCTGGAAGAAGTGGCGGGTCGAGCGCGAGCCGTCCGTGTCCTGGTTGCCGAAGCGGGTCTCGTCGCCCCAGGCCTGGACCACCTTCACCTTCGACCAGTCGGCCTCCAACTCGTCGGCGACCGTGAAGGCCACCGAGGTGCGGATGCCCTGGCCCATGTCGGAGCGGTGGTTGGTCACCGTGACGGTGCCGTCCGGCGCGATGGCGACGAAGATCTTCGGATCGTCGCGCCAGCCGTGCGGCATGCCGTCGGCGCCGAACTTCTGCTCCTTCTGCTCCTGGGTCTGGGTCTCGTCGGCCCGGGCGGGGCGCAGCGAGAGGGCCAGAACCAGGGCGCCGGCGCCGCCGAGGATGCCGCGGCGGCTGACGTTGTCGAGGGCCGGCCTGGTGCCGGCGGCGCGCTCGGCGCTCAGCTTGGCGTCGTGGATCACAGGCGCTCTCCCTTGCTGGCGGGCGCCGGCTGGCCGGCGGCCTGATGGATCGCGGCGCGGATGCGTGGGTAGGTGCCGCAGCGGCAGATGTTGCCGCTCATCGTGGTGTCGATGTCGTCGTCGGTGGGCTTGGGCGTGTCCTTGAGGAGGGCGGCCGCCTGCATGATCTGGCCGCACTGGCAGAAGCCGCACTGGGCGACGTTCTGGTCGCGCCACGCCACCTGCACGGGGTGGTTGCCGTCCGGCGACAGCCCCTCGATGGTCACGACCTCCTGGCCAGCGGCCGCCGAGACCGGCGTGATGCAGGCGCGGGTCGCCGCGCCGCCGAGATGGATGGTGCAGGCCCCGCAGAGCGAGACGCCGCAGCCGAACTTGGTGCCGGTGAGCCCGAGCTCGTCCCGCAGGTACCACAGCAGCGGCATGTCGGGGTCGCCGTCGAAGCTGCGCGCAGCCCCGTTCACGGTGAGTTTGATCATCGTTGCGTCCTGTCTGGCGGCGCCGGAGCGGCGTTCAGTCGGGTCCGAGCCGGGCCGGGGGCCACGACCGGCTTAGCCGGCTCACGTTCCCCGTTGCGGACAGGCCGCGGGGCGAACGCTCAAGCTCAGAATAATAAATATTCTAAGGCACGCGGCGGGGTGGGCGCAACGCGGGGAGGCGGCCGGTCATCCCGGAGCCTCTGCGCGCGGGACATGCCGCGTGCGGCGGCGCACATGGGCGACCATCTACAAGTAGACGAAAGTCGGCCGATTCAGGCCGACGGCCCTGTCCGCTCGGCGCCCCGGGACCGCGCCCCAGCCGGGGCGCTGCGCGCGATGACGGGCGCCCGCTGCCGATTACCGTCCAGCCGGCAGTACAAACCGCGGCAGTCGTGTCGGCGGCGGCTCCGGAACTGTCCCGCGGCAGCCCCTGTGCCGTCCGCCTGGCACGACGCGCTCGGGCGGACCGGGACAGGGCCACCGCCGTTCGGATCTCGGATGATCAGGACGCTGGTGCCGACGACCGTGGCGGCGCGGCCCTCAGACCGTCACCTGCGTCCCAACCTCCACCACCCGCCCGGTGGGGATCTGGAAGAAGTCCGTGGCGTCGTTGGCGTTCTTGGCCAGCGTGATGAAGATCCGGTCCTGCCAGAGCGGCATGCCGGAATGGGCGGCCGGACGGATCGAGCGGCGCGACAGGAAGAACGACGTCGCCATGATGTCGAACTTGAAGCCCTGGCGGCGCAGCAGCACCAGCGTCTTCGGGATGTTCGGCGTCTCCATGTAGCCGAACTTCATCACGACCCGGTAGAAGTGCGGGCCGACCGGCTCGATCCGCACCTTGTCGGCCTCGTTGGAGCGCGGCGTGTCCACCGTCTCGACGGTGAGGATCACGTTCTTCTCGTGCAGCACCTTGTTGTGCTTGAGGTTGTGCAGGAGCGCCGCCGGGGCGATCTCGGGATCGCTCGTCAGGAACACCGCGGTGCCGCGCACGTGGTGGGGCGGGCTCTTCTCCAGCATCCCGACCAGCTCGACCAGTGGCACGTCGGTCTTGCGGGTCTTGTTGAACAGGATCGTCACCCCGCGCACCCAGGTCCACATCAGGATGATGAGGCCGCCCGCGAGCAGCAGCGGCACGTAGCCGCCCTCCACCACCTTGATCAGGTTGGAGAGCAGGAACAGGAACTCGAGGACGATGAAGGGCAGCATCACGGCGGCGGCTGCCACCGGCGACCACTTCCACATGCGCCACATCACCAGGAAGGTCAGCGAGGCGGTGAGCAGCATCGTGCCGGTCACCGCGATGCCGTAGGCCGAGGCGAGCGACGACGAGGTCTTGAACAGCACCGCCAGCAGCACGACGCCGAACATCAGCAGGGCGTTGATCTGCGGCAGGTAGATCTGGCCGGCATGCGACTCGGAGGTGTGGCGGATCTCCAGCCGCGGCAGCAGGCCGAGCTGGATCGCCTGCCGGGACAGCGAGAAGGCGCCGGTGATCACCGCCTGGCTCGCCACCACGGTGGCGATCGTGGCGAGCACCACCATCGGCAGCAGGCCCCAGGCGGGCACGAGCTGGAAGAACGGATCGGCCGTGTCGGGCTTCTCCAGCACCAGGGCGGCCTGGCCGAGATAGTTGAGGGCCAGCGCCGGGAAGACGAGTCCGATCCACGCCACCTGGATCGGCTTGCGGCCGAAATGGCCGAGATCGGCGAACAGGGCCTCCGCCCCGGTCACCGCCAGGAACACCGCCCCCAGGGCGATCAGCGCGCCGCTGCCGTGGCCGAGCAGGTAGTGCACGGCGTGCCAGGGATTGAGCGCGCGGAACACCTCCGGGTGCAGGCCGATGTGCGGCAGCGCCGCGAGCGCCATCGCGAGGAACCACACGATCGTCACCGGCCCGAAGAAGGCCGCCACCTTCCCGGTCCCGCGGTTCTGCACGAGGAACAGCGCGACGATGATCACCACGGTGATCGGCAGGACGTACTCGTCGAGGGCGGGCGTGACGAGTTTCAGGCCCTCCACCGCCGACAGCACCGAGATCGCCGGGGTGATCACCGCGTCGCCGTAGAACAGCGAGGCGCCGAGGAGCCCCAGCATGAAGACGATGCGCGAGCCGCCGAGCGCCTTCCGGGCCAGCGCCATCAGCGAGAGGATGCCGCCCTCGCCGTTGTTGTCCATGCGCAGCAGGATCGCGACGTACTTGACCGTCACGATCATGAAGAGGGCCCAGAGGATCAGCGAGACGGTGCCGATCACCTCCTCGGGCAGCAGGATGCCGTCGGTCCGGGCCGGGACCAGCGCCTCGCGGAACGCGTAGAGCGGGCTGGTGCCGATATCGCCGTAGACGACGCCGACGGAGCCGACCAGCAGCGTCCAGAAGCCGGCATGGCCGTGCTGGGTCTCGGCCTTCTCGGGGGCGTCCAGGGTGCCGGAGGTGGCCGGTCCGTGGGTCGGCGCCGGAGCGCCGGTCTCGTCGGCGGCCTGGTCGGCCGCGCGCGCGGCGTCGGGGGCTGCGGGCGCGGGCTGGGGGGCTACGCCGGGTGCGAAGGTGTGGCTCATGCGGATGTCGGAAGCTCGGGCGTGGCCGGCGCTTCGCGGTTCGGCTCAGGGGCCAGTCGGGGCCGGGCAGAAAACGCGAAGACTCCGCCGAACCGTGCGGGCCGGCCACCGGGCCGACCGCTCGCGGGATCGTGCGGCCTTGCTATCATGCCCTCGTGCGCCCGGAAACCGTGTGCGCCTGCGAAGATCGCGGAGCTGGGTCTCGGCGCGGCGGGCCGCCCCGTCAAGGTCGACGCGACGCGCCTTTCGGGCACGGCGCGCCCGGGATCCGGACCCGCCCGCGGCGACCCGGAATCGCGGTCCGGGGCGCCGCGTCCTCCGTCGCGGGGGGGCGTGCTCGTCGGCCCGCCCCGCTCCTCACTCGGCGGCGGTGCGGGTGCCGCCCTGCTGGCCGAATCGGCGCTCGATGTAGTCGATGACGATCGTCTCGAAGTCCTTGGCCAGCGTCGGGCCGCGGAGCGTCATCGCCTTCTTGCCGTCGATGAAGACCGGCGCGGTCGGGGTCTCGCCGGTCCCGGGCAGCGAGATGCCGATATCGGCGTGCTTCGACTCGCCCGGGCCGTTCACGATGCAGCCCATCACGGCGACGTTGAGTCCCTCGACGCCCGGATAGGTCTTCTTCCACTCCGGCATCGAGGTGACGATCCAGTTCTGGATGTCGCGGGCCAGCTCCTGGAACGTGGTCGAGGTCGTGCGGCCGCAGCCCGGGCAGGCCGCCACCATCGGCACGAAGGTGCGGAACCCCATGGTCTGCAGGAGTTCCTGGCTGGCCTTGACCTCGACGGTCCGGTCGCCGCCCGGCTCGGGCGTCAACGAGTACCGGATCGTGTCGCCGATGCCCTCTTGGAGCAGCACGCCGATGGCGGCCGAGGCCGCCACGAGGCCCTTCGAGCCCATGCCGGCCTCGGTGAGGCCGAGATGGATCGCGTAGTCCGAGCGGCGCGCCACCTCGCGATAGACGGCGATCAGGTCCTGCACCGCCGAGACCTTGGCCGAGAGGATGATCTTGTTCTGCGGCAGGCCGAGCTCCACGGCGCGGTCGGCCGAGCTGATCGCCGAGCGGACCATCGCCTCGCGCATCACCGCGCGGGCGTCGATCGGCCGCGGCGCCTTGGCGTTCTCGTCCATCAGGTGGGTGAGCAGCTCGCCGTCGAGGGAGCCCCAGTTGGCGCCGATCCGCACGGTCTTGTTGTGCTTGATCGCCTGCTCGATGATCGACGAGAACTGCGTGTCCTTCTTGTCCTTGAATCCGACGTTGCCGGGGTTGATCCGGTACTTGGCCAGCGCCTCGGCGCAGGCCGGGTGGTCGGCGAGCAGCTTGTGGCCGATGTAGTGGAAGTCGCCCACCAGCGGCACGTGGACGCCGATCCGGTCGAGGCGCTCGCGGATCTTCGGCACCGCGGCGGCCGCCTCGTCGCGGTCGACCGTGATCCGCACGAGCTCCGAGCCGACCCGGGCGAGCTGGGCGACCTGCGCCACCGTGGCGTCGATGTCGGCCGTGTCGGTGTTGGTCATCGACTGGACGACGATCGGGGCGCCGCCGCCGACCGTGACCGCGCCGTCGCCCTCGCCGACCGTGACGCCGACGGTGCGGTGGCGCGGGGCGGGGCCGGCGATCTCCGGGCCGCCGCCGGCCAGCGGGTTGTCGGCGGGGATTTCGGAACGGGTGGCTTCCATGACTTCCATCGTGGACTTTCGCGGGCGCGCCTCGCGGGTGCCGGAGCCGTGACGGCTGCCGGGCCGGTCCCGGGGACACGCCTCGCCGGAACTTCGGGGCTGCCGCGGGTTAGCTGCGGACGACCCGGCGCCGCGTCAACCCGGCGCCGCGCGGGGCAGCATCGCGCAGGACAGCATCGCGGCTGTCATGTCGTATCCGGGCGCGGATGTCGAGTTTTCTGCACGTCCGGGCGGCGTCCGACGCGCCGCCGGCCGGTTTTCGTCGGCCGCTGTTGCCGATTCGCTCATGCCGACGCGGGTGCGGACGCGGGTGCCGACGCGCGGCCGGGTCCCCGTCGCGATCCCGGCGCATGGTTGATGCTGCATTGCAGCATACCATCTGTGTTCCATCTATCGTGCGGATCAGGAGGCCGACATGAGCGAGCAATTCGGCGGCGCCGAGCCGCACAATCCCGCCACCGCCGTCCCCGAATCGCCGGTCACGGACGCGATCGACGCCCAGCCGGCGCAGGTGCCGGGCACCGCGCTGACCGGGCCCCGGTCCGAGAAGCCGGTGGCGCTGGCGCTCCAGGGCGGCGGCGCGCACGGGGCTTTCACCTGGGGCGTGCTCGACGCCCTCATCGAGGACGGCCGCCTCGGCTTCGAGGCGGTGACGGGGGCGAGCGCCGGAGCGATGAACGCGGTCGTCCTGGTGGATGGCTGGCTCAAGGGCGGCCCGGACGGCGCCCGCGAGGGGCTGGAGCGGTTCTGGCGCGAGGTCAGCCTCGACGGCGACTTGGGGCCGGCCCAGCGCAATCTCGTGAGCGGCCTGTTCAGCCTGTGGAAGGGCAATCCCGTGGCCGAGTTCTGGGCCAAGATGCTGGCGCCCAGCCCCTACGTGTCGAACCCGCTCAACATCAATCCGCTGCGCAAGGCGCTCGCCGAGCAGGTCGATTTCGACCGCCTGCGCGAGGCCGACACGGCGGGCCTGTTCGTCTCGGCCACCAACGTCTGGACCGGCAAGCTCGCGGTGTTCGAGCGCGAGCGCCTGACCGTCGACCACCTGATGGCCTCGGCCTGCCTGCCCACCGTCTTCCAGGCGGTGGAGATCGACGGCGTGCCCTACTGGGACGGCGGCTATCTCGGCAACCCGCCGCTCTATCCCCTGCATCGCGGCGCCCAGACCCGCGACATCGTGCTCGTCCAGATCAACCCCGTGGAGCGGCGCGAGACCCCGCGCACGGAGGCGGAGATCCGCGACCGGCTCAACGAGATCACCTTCAACGCCAATTTGATGCGGGAATTGCGGGCGATCGACTTCGTCGACGGGCTGATCGAGGAGGGCATCCTCGGCCAGGGACAGTACCGCCGGGTCCTCATTCACCGGATCGACGGCACCGACGCCCTGGAGGACTACAACGCCGCCTCCAAGCTCGACGCGCGCTGGACCGTGTTCAAGCGCCTGCGCGACAAGGGCCGCGCCGCCGCCCAGGCGTGGCTCGCCGAGAACTACGAGCGGATCGGCCGGGACTGTACGGTCGACCTGCAGCAGGCGTATCAGTAGGTCGATCCTTTCCCGATCTGGTTCGTTGACGCGCCGGAACGTCCGCACCGGAGACCTGCCATGACGCTGCTGCGCCGCGAGGCCCTGATCCTGCTCGGTGCCGGTCTCGCCGGCGGCGCCCGCGCCGCCGAGCAGCCGGCCGGAACCGCACGGGCGACGGATTTCGCCTTCGAGACCCCGGAGGGGGCGCCCATGCCGCTCTCCGCCTATGCGGGCAAGCCGGTCCTCGTGGTCAACACCGCGACGGCCTGCGGCTATGCCGGGCAGCTCGCCGGGCTCCAGACACTCTGGACGCGGTTCGGCGATCGCGGGCTCGTCGTGCTGGGCGTGCCGTCGCCGGATTTCGGCAACCAAGAGCCGCTGGACGGGCCGGCCATCGCGGAGGCGGCGCGGGAGAATCACGGCGTCACCTTCCCGCTCACGGCCAAGACCCGGGTGAAGATGCCGGGCGCCCATCCGTTCTACCGCTGGGCCGCGGCCGAGCGCCCCGCCGAGACGCCGCGCTGGAACTTCCACAAGTACCTGATCGCCCGCGACGGCACCCTCGCGGCGGCCTTCGCCACGCAGGTCGAGCCGACCGATCCGCGGGTCATCTCGGGGATCGCCGCCACCCTCGATCAGGCCTGAGCTCTCAGCCGGGCCGGCCTGCGGGATTAAACCGCCGGGCCGACGCGTTCACACCCTATGGCATCGGACAAGAACAAGCGCCCGGACCTCCTCGACCTGCTGGTGCCCCTGCGGCGCTACGCCCGGTCGCTCACCCGCGACACGCTGCGGGCCGACGATCTCGTCCACGACACGCTGGTGCGGGCCCTGGAGATGCAGGGCTCGCTCCGGCCGAACACCAATCTGCGCACCTGGATGATGACGGTGCTGCACAACGCCTTCATCGACGAGCAGCGCCGCCGGCAGGTCGAGGCGCGGCACGCCGACACGCTGGTGCGGATGACCGAGGACATGGCGCCGCCGGCCCAGGAGGGGCAGGTGCGCCTCGCCCAGATCCGGCAGGCCTTCCTGAAGCTGCCGGAGGAGCAGCGCGCCGCGCTCCACCTCGTCACCCTGGAAGGCATGGCCTACGCCGACGCGGCGGCCGTTCTCGGCATCCCGATCGGCACCCTGATGTCCCGTCTCGGCCGCGGCCGTGCGGCCCTGCGGGCCTTCGAGGAGGGGACGCGGACCGACCGCGGCGCCGACGACGCGGAGACGGCCAAGGCACCCGAGACGCGGCGCGGGCCGCCCTCCACCCTCCGGCTCGTCGTCTCCGACGAGCCGCGGGAAAGGTCCGCCTGGCCTCTGCGACGCGCCGTCGGAGAGAGCTGAGCACGGAGCTGACGAAGGACCGGCACCCGAGGGCGCCGGTGCCGACTGACGATTGCGACCGGCGGATCGCCTCCGGGCACGCTGGATTCGAGGACTTCACGATGATCGATCCGATCACAGACGACGATCTCATCGCCTTCGTCGACGGCCAGATCGACCCGATGCGCCGTCTCGACGTCGAGGCGCATCTCGCGGCCAACCCCGCGGCCGCGGCCCGGGTGATGGCCGAGATGCACGATCGCGACGCCCTGCGGGCCTGCTTCGAGCGCGTTCCCGGGCCCGGGCCGGACCGGAACATGGTCCTGGCGCGCCGCTTCGACCGGAACCTGCGCTGGCGCCGCGTCGCGTCGCGGCTCAAGCGGGCCGCGGCCATCGCGGTGCTCGTGGGCGCGGGCTGGCTGGCCCACGACGAGATCGGCCGCTTCGGCGTTCCCGACACCCTGGCGGCGACCCCGGATCCGGCCCTGATCGCCGACGCGCGGCAGGCCCGGGTCGTGGCGCAGCTGCGCAAGAGCATCGGCGGCCAGGCCGACGACCCGGTCTACGACCGGGCGCGCCTCCGCTCGGCGACCGGCATCGACCTGCCGGCCCTGCCCGACGGCTGGCGGGTGCGCGACATCCAGGTCTTCCCCGCCCGGCACGGCACCGGGATCGAGGTCGCCCTCGAGACCGAGCGCTTCGGCGAGGCGTCGCTGTTCGCCACCCGCGGCATCCGCGGCGGACCGACGACGCTCATCACCGGCTCGGACGACGGCGACGTCGTCTCGTGGAACGCGGGCGACACCGCCTACGCCCTGAGCGGTCCGCGCAGCGACGCGGACCTGCGGCAGGCGGCGAGCCTCCTCGGCGCCGGTCCGGCGAGCCGCTGAGCGCCGCGCCGGACTCCCGCCCAGGGCCTCGACAGGGCGCCCCGGCGGGTGCCAAAGATCGGCCATGCAGGCCGCGGATCCAGCACGGGACCCAGCAGGGGACGATGACGGGCTCGCAGCCCTGTTCGAGGCGGCGCGCGCGGTGCGCGCGCACGCGCACGCACCCTATTCCCGCTTCCCGGTCGGGGCCGCGCTGCGCGACGAGCGCGGCGGGATCCACGCCGGCTGCAACGTCGAGAACGCCGCCTACCCGGTCGGAACCTGCGCGGAGGCCGGGGCGATCGCCGCCATGGTGGCGGCCGGAGGCCGGCGCATCGCGGCGATCCTGGTCTGCGGCGACGGCAACGGCCCGGTGACGCCCTGCGGCGCCTGCCGCCAGCGCATCCGCGAGTTCGCCGGGCCGGACACCCCGATCCACGCCGCCGGTCCGGGCGGCGTCGCCCGCAGCTTCACCCTGGCGGAGCTGCTGCCGGAATCCTTCGGCCCGGAGACGCTCGGTGAGTGAGGCGGCCGCCCGCGACGCCCTGCGCGCCGCCGGCTTCGCGGGTCCCTACGCCTGCGCGGTGGTGACCGGCACCGGCCTCGGCGGGATTGCGGCGGCCCTCACGGACGCGAGCGCCGTCGACTACGCGGCGATCCCCGGGTTTCCGGGGCCCGGCGTCAGCGGCCACGGCGGCCGGCTGCACCGGGGACGCCTCGCGGGGCGACCGGTCCTGATCTTCGAGGGGCGGGCCCACGCCTACGAGCGCGGTGACCCGGCGGCGATGCGGGTGCCGCTCGCCTGCGCCCGGCACCTCGGCGCCCGGCGCCTGCTGCTCACCAACGCCTCCGGATCGCTGCGGCCGGCGACCGGGCCCGGCAGCCTCGTGCTGCTCGCCGACCACATCAACCTCTCCGGGATGAACCCGCTGATCGGCGAGGCCAGCGACGCGCGGTTCGTGCCGATGACCGAGGCCTACGACCCGGACCTGCGGGCGCGGCTCCGCGCGGCGGCCGGGGCCTGCGGTGTGTCCCTGGGGGAGGGGATCTACGCGTGGTTCTCGGGCCCGAGCTTCGAGACGCCCGCGGAGGTGCGGATGGCCGGCCTCCTGGGCGCCGACCTCGTGGGCATGTCGACCGTGCCCGAGGTGATCCTCGCCCGGTTTCTCGGCCTGCCGGTGGCGGCGGTCTCGGTGGTGACGAACCTCGCGGCCGGCATCGCGGGCGGCGACCCGAACCACGCGGAGACGAAGGCGGTGGCGGCCCGGGCCGCGGAGGATCTCGGCCGCCTGGTCCGGGCCTTCGTGGCCGGCCTGCCCGACGGAGAGACAGCCGATGACTGATCCCGATGCCGGCGCGGTCGCCCGCCGGGCCCTGCCGCTCCTCGACCTCACCGATCTCGGCGAGACCTGCACCGAGACCAGGATCGACGTCCTCTGCCGGGACGCGAAGCGCGGCGGCGTCGCGGCGATCTGCGTCTGGCCGCGCTTCGTCGCGCAGGGCGCGCGGGCGCTCGCGGGCACCGGGATCCGGATCGCCACGGTGATCAACTTCCCCGCGGGCGGCGAGGACTGCGCCCGCGCCACCGACGACACCGCCGAGGCCCTGCGCGACGGCGCCGACGAGATCGACCTCGTCCTGCCCTACGGCGCGCTGCTGCGGGGCGAGGCGGCGATCGCCCGCGACATGGTCGAGGCCGTGCGCGACACCTGCGGGTCCGCGACCCTCAAGGTGATCCTGGAGACGGGCGAACTCGCCGATCCGGGGCGGATCCGGGAGGCCGGCCGGATCGCCCTGGAGGCGGGCGCCGATTTCCTGAAAACCTCCACGGGCAAGAGCCCGGTCTCGGCGACCCCGGAGGCCGCCGAGGCGATGCTGGCCGAGATCCGCGGCGGCGGCCGCCCCGCGGGCCTGAAGGTCTCCGGCGGCCTGCGCAGCGTCGCCGACGCCGCCACCTACCTCGATCTGGCCGACCGGCTGATGGGCCCCGGCTGGGTGAGCCCGAGAACCTTCCGGCTGGGGGCGAGCAGCCTGTTCGAGACCCTAATGCGGGCGCGGACGCTGTGAGCGTGCGGCTTTCCCAGGAGAGGCTCCCTCAGGAGACGATCCGGGCCAAGCGCGACGGCCAGCCCCTCGAGCCGGAGGCGATCGACGCCTTCATCCGCGGCCTCACCGACGGCACGGTCGGGGAGGGTCAGGCGGCGGCCTTCGCCATGGCGGTGTTCTTCCGCGGCCTGTCGCTGCCGGAGCGGGTGGCGCTGACCCGGGCTATGGCCGAGTCGGGCCGGGTCCTCGCCTGGGACCTGCCCGGGCCCGTCCTCGACAAGCACTCCACCGGCGGCATTGGCGACGCGGTGAGCCTGCCGCTCGCCCCGATGGTCGCGGCCTGCGGCGGCTACGTGCCGATGATCTCGGGGCGCGGCCTCGGCCATACCGGCGGGACGCTGGACAAGCTCGGCAGCATCCCGGGCTACGACGCGACGCCGGGCCTCGACGCGTTCCGCCGGGTCGTCGGCACGGTCGGCTGCGCCATCATCGGCCAGACTGCCGAGCTCGCGCCCGCGGACCGGCGCCTCTACGCGATCCGCGACGTCACCGGCACGGTCGAGTCCCGCGACCTGATCACCGCCTCGATCCTGTCGAAGAAGCTCGCCGCCGGGCTGGACGGGCTCGTGATGGACGTGAAGCAGGGCTCCGGTGCCTTCATGGCGACGCTGCCCGAGGCGCGCGCCCTGGCGGGGAGCATCGTCACGGTGGCGGAGGGGGCCGGCCTGCACACCGCCGCGCTGATCACCGACATGGACGCGCCGCTCGCCAGCGCGGCCGGCAACGCCGTCGAGGTCGCCTACGCGATCGACTACCTGACGGGCGCGCGCCGCGAGCCGCGCTTCCACGCGGTCACGGTGGCCCTGGGCGCGGAGATGCTGGTCGTCGGCGGCCTCGCGCCGGACCGCGACAGCGCCGCGGAGCGGCTGGAGCGGGCCCTCGCGTCGGGCCGGGCGGCCGAGGGCTTCGGCCGCATGGTCGCGGCCCTGGGCGGGCCGGGCGATCTCCTGGAGCGGCCGGCGGCGCATCTGCCGGCGGCACCGGTGCGCCGGGCGGTGCGTCAGGACGGGACCGTCGCGGGGATCGCGACGCGGGCGCTGGGCCTGGCGGTGATCGGACTCGGGGGCGGACGCACGCGGCCGGAGGATCCCGTCGACCCGCGCGTCGGCTTCACGGACCTCGCCGGTCCGGGATCGTCCGGCGGCCTGCTCGGGATCGTCCACGCGGCCGACGAGGCCGCCGCGGACCGGGCCGAGGCCGCGCTGCGGGCGGCCTACCGGATGGGCGACGCGCCGACGGAGCGGCCGCCCGTCCTGGAGCGGGTGGACGCCGGTTAGGGGCCGCGCCCGGTCGGGACCGGGCGCGCGGACCAGCTGTTACCAGCGGCCGTAGCCGTGACGGTGGCCCCAGCCACCGTGGTGATGGTGACGCGGCCCGAAGCCGTGGTGCCGCCAGCCGTGATGGTGGCCCCGGCCCCAGCCGCCGTGATGGTGATGGCGCGGGCCGTAGCCGTGGTGGCCCCAGCCGCCGTGGCGGTGCCCGTAGCCGTAGCCGTACTGGACGGTGTGGACGTCGCCGCCTTCCGCCCGCAGGCCGGCATCGCGGCCGAGGGGGGCGGCCGTCGCGGGCGCCGCGAGGGCGAGTCCGCCCAGGGCCAGGGCGGCGGCCAGGCGGGTCCGTGCGGTCTTGGTGAACATCGGCGTTCTCCTGATCCACGCCGGTCGCCCTGTGGCGTCCGGCCGTGTCCCAGGTCTGCGCCTTTCCAGTTGACGCAAACGTGACCTGCTCGCTCAGGCCGTGTTCAGGTCAGGGTCGGCGGTAGACCCAGACCCGCGCCGGCGGCAGGTTCAGCCAGACCCGGTTGGAGCGGTCCGCGGTGTAGCTGCCGGCCTCGCAGCGGGCCGGGATCGGCGGCACGACCGCGTAGGTGAACTGCACGAACGGCGCGCCCGGCCGCATCAGGTCGTGGGCGGTGTTGAGCAGGTCGAGCCGCTGCTCCAGCGGCTTGGTGAACAGCGGCAGGCTCGAGATCGTCGCGGCCGCGGGCTGCGTCAGCACGTCCTCGAGGCTCGCGCGCATGTTGTAGGCATCGCCCTGGATGACCCGCACGCCCGGGAAGCGATGGGTCAGGAGGCGGCAGAAATCGGGGTTGAACTCCACGAGGATCAGCCGCTCCGGCGCGACGCCGCGCCGGATCAGCGCCTCGGTCACCGGCCCGGTGCCGGGGCCGAGCTCGACGACCGGCCCTTCCAGGCGCGGGTCGACGTAGGCGGCCATGGTCCGGGCGAGCATCTTGCCCGAGGGCGTCACGGCCCCCGTGACCAGGGGGCGCTCGAGCCAGGACCGCAGGAACCGGGCCTCGTCCTCGAGGGGGTCGCGCCGCGGCCCGAAAATCGCGCTCCTGCCCGCAGGAGCCTTCGCGTTGGGACGGCGGAGCGGCGGCAAGTCCTGGATTCCTTGATGCCGGATGAGAATGAATGGCTAGGGACGGCGCTGTCTTACAGTCAAGCCGGCGCCGCGCCTAGGGGATGCAAGCCACGCCGGCCGCTTGCATAACGGGCCGTCCCGGGTTTCGGATCCGGCCTCACGGCCGGACCGCGCCCCCGAAGAAGTCCCGCACCTTCGAGAAGAAGCCCGCGGATTCGGGATGGTTCTCCGGGGAGGCCGACTGATCGAACTCCTGGAGCAGCTCGCGCTGGCGCTTGGTCAGGTTCTGCGGGGTCTCGACGAAGACCTGGATGTAGAGGTCGCCGACCTCCCGCGAGCGCAGCACCGGCATGCCCTTGCCCTTGATGCGGAACTGCTTGGCGGTCTGCGTCCCCGCGGGGATGCGCACCTGCGTCTGCGAGCCGTCGATCACCGGCACGGTGATCTCGCCCGAGAGCGCGGCCGTCACCATCGAGATCGGCACCCGGCAGAACAGGTCGGCGCCGTCGCGCTGGAAGAACTCGTGCTGCTTGATCGACAGGAAGACGTAGAGGTCGCCCGCCGGCCCGCCGCGCAGCCCGCTCTCGCCCTCGCCGGCGAGCCGGATCCGCAATCCGTCGTCGACGCCCGCCGGCACGTTGATCGAGAGGGTGCGCTCGCGGTTGACCCGGCCGGCGCCCTGGCAGGCGGTGCAGGGATCGTCCACGATCTCGCCGCGGCCGTGGCAGTTGGGGCAGGTCCGCTCGATGGCGAAGAAGCCCTGCGCCGCCCGGACCCGTCCGTAGCCCGCGCAGGTCGGGCAGGTCCGCGGCTTCGAGCCGGGCTTCGCGCCGGACCCGTCGCAGACCTCGCAGGTGATCGAGGTCGGGATCTTGATGGTCTCGGCCTTGCCGGTGAAGGCCTCCTCCAGGGTGATCTCGAGGTTGTAGCGCAGGTCGGCCCCGCGCTCGCGGCCCGGCGTGCCGCCGCGGCCGCGCGCGCCGCCGCCACCGCGGCCGTCACCGAAGAAATTGTCGAAGATGTCCGACATGAAGTCGCCGAACTCGTTGCCGAATCCGGGACCGCCGCCGCCCTGGCTGAAGGCCGCGTGGCCGAACCTGTCGTAGGCGGCGCGCTTCTGGCCGTCCGAGAGGCACTGATAGGCCTCGTTGATTTCCTTGAACTTGATCTCGGCGTCCTTGTCGCCGGGATTCCGGTCGGGATGATAGGTCATCGCGAGCTTGCGGAAAGCGACCTTCATCTCGCCTTCCGTGGCGGTCTTGGTGACCCCCAGGATCTCGTAATAGTCCCGCTTCGACATCCCGCCCTCAGGTGCCTTCCCGTCCCGTCCCGTCCCGAACCCCGGGCCGCGACGCTTCTACCACTGCGCCGCCGATCCGGGGCGCCGCTGACGAGCCCGGAAACCAGAAGCGCCGACGACGCGGATTCGCGCTCTGCCGTCGGCCCTGGATCCCGGGCCCCGCATGCCCGGCATGACGGAGCTTCTGAATACGCTGCTCACGCAAAGGCGGGGCCGGATCGCTCCGGCCCCGCGCGGTCGTATCAGATCCGCGCCTCAGGCGCGCTTCTTCTGGTCCTTCTCGTCGACCTCCTGGAAGTCGGCGTCGATGACGTCGTCCTTCTTCTCGGAGGCCGCCGCCTCGGCCCCGGCATCCGGGCCGGCCGCCTGGTTGGCGGCGTACATGGCCTCGCCGAGCTTCATCGAGGCCTGCATCAGGTCCGTGGTGCGGGCCTTGATGGCCTCGACGTCGTCGCCCTCGAGCGCGGTCTTGAGCGCGGTCATCGCGGTCTCGATCGCGCCCTTGTCGGCGGCCGGGACCTTGTCGCCGTACTCGGTCACCGACTTCTCGGTGGCGTGGATCAGGCTCTCGCCCTGGTTCTTCACCTCGACGAGCTCGCGGCGCTTCTTGTCGGCCTCGGCGTTCGCCTCGGCGTCCTTCACCATCCGGTCGATGTCGGCGTCCGAGAGGCCGCCCGAGGCCTGGATGCGGATCTGGTGCTCCTTGTTGGTCGCCTTGTCCTTGGCCGTCACGTTGACGATGCCGTTGGCGTCGATGTCGAAGGTCACCTCGATCTGCGGCATGCCGCGGGGCGCCGGCGGGATGCCGACGAGGTCGAACTGGCCGAGCAGCTTGTTGTCGGCCGCCATCTCGCGCTCGCCCTGGAAGACCCGGATCGTGACCGCGTTCTGGTTGTCCTCGGCGGTCGAGAAGGTCTGGGACTTCTTGGTCGGGATCGTGGTGTTGCGGTCGATGAGCCGGGTGAACACGCCGCCCAGCGTCTCGATGCCCAGCGACAGCGGGGTCACGTCGAGGAGCAGCACGTCCTTGACGTCGCCCTGGAGCACGCCGGCCTGCACGGCGGCGCCGATGGCCACGACCTCGTCCGGGTTGACGCCCTTGTGGGGCTCCTTGCCGAAGAAGGACTTCACCACTTCCTGGATCTTCGGCATGCGGATCATGCCGCCGACCAGCACCACCTCGTCGATCTCGGAGGCCGAGACGCCGGCATCCTTGAGCGCCTTGCGGCAGGGCTCGATCGTGCGCTGCACCAGGTCGTCGACGAGCGACTCGAACTTCGCCCGGCTGAGCTTCAGCGCGAGGTGCTTCGGGCCGGTGTTGTCGGCGGTGATGTAGGGCAGGTTGATCTCGGTCTGGGTGGCCGAGGACAGCTCGATCTTCGCCTTCTCGGCGGCCTCCTTGAGGCGCTGGAGGGCGAGCTTGTCCTTGGTCAGGTCGATGCCCTGCTCCTTCTTGAACTCGGCCGTCAGGTACTCGACGATGCGGTTGTCGAAGTCCTCGCCGCCCAGGAAGGTGTCGCCGTTCGTCGACTTCACCTCGAACACGCCGTCACCGATCTCCAGGATCGAGACGTCAAAGGTGCCGCCGCCGAGGTCGTAGACCGCGATCGTGCCCGACTTCTTCTTGTCGAGGCCGTAGGCGAGCGCCGCCGCGGTCGGCTCGTTGATGATGCGCAGCACCTCGAGGCCCGCGATCTTGCCGGCGTCCTTGGTGGCCTGACGCTGGGCGTCGTTGAAGTAGGCCGGGACCGTGATGACCGCCTGCGTGACCGGCTGGCCGAGATGCGACTCGGCGGTCTCCTTCATCTTCTGCAGCGTGAAGGCGGAGATCTGCGAGGGCGAGTACTTCTTGCCGTCCGCCTCGACCCAGGCGTCGCCGTTGTCGCCGCGGGCGATCTTGTAGGGCACGAGGCCCTTGTCCTTCTGGGTCATCGGGTCGTCGTAGGTCCGGCCGATGAGCCGCTTGATGGCGAAGAACGTGCGCTCGGGGTTCGTGACCGCCTGGCGCTTGGCCGGCTGGCCGACGAGCCGCTCGCCGTCGTCCGTGAAGGCGACGATGGACGGCGTGGTGCGCGCGCCTTCCGAATTCTCGATGACCTTGGGCTGCGTGCCTTCCATCACGGCCACGCAGGAATTGGTGGTGCCCAGATCGATGCCGATAACTTTACCCATGGTGGGATCCCTCTTTGTGTCGCGTTCAAGCAGACCGCCGAGCCCCGAAGCAGCTCGGCCCATGGCGGTGTCGGGGGTGATGTGAGTATGGGACCCGGGCCGGATCAAGGGCCGTGAACGGCTGAAACCCAGCGCGCAATCCCGCGTCGAGGGCGATATAAGAAGCCCGTTCCGGGCCCGCAAGGCGAAGCCTGCGCGGCGGGATCGGCCACGCGGATCCGCGCCATCCCCTTGTCATTCCGGCAGGATCTCGCCGCACGGCCGGCCGCGGCCCGGTGGCGTGGCTGCATTTTGTTGCTCCGCTGCCACGTCGGCGCCATCGACGGCGTGTTAACGTTTCGACAAGGGGTTGCGCGTGGCCCCGCCACTTCGTGTCCCCGTCGTAGAGTCCGATGCGCCCGACCCGCAGCCTCCTGCTCCCGATCCTGGCGGTCGCCGTCGCGGCGCCCGGGATGCTCGCCGCGCCCCCCGCGCGGGCCCAGAACTTCTTCGAGCGCCTGTTCGGCATCAAGCCGGAGCGGCCGCCGACGCCGCCGCGCGGCCTGCCGGAGCCGGCGCCTGCGCCCGGGGCACCGGGCGAGCCGGGCCCGCCCGCGGCGGCTCCCGAGGCGCCCCGGCCGGCCCCCGCGCCGGCCCGCCCGGTCGTGCTGAAGACACCCTCCGAGGACGGCGTGATCGGCCAGGAGCTGCAGCTCAACGGCCTGTCCGGATCCCTGAAGCTGGAGCGCTCCGGCACGGCCGTCACGGCGCGGATCAAGCTGCCCGGGACCAAGATCTCGCAGCCGGCGGAGTCGTGCACGGTGCCGCTCGCGGGCGGCAATCCGGTGACGCTCACCGCCGAGGGCAAGCCCGAGGGCGTGCCGCGCTTCGAGGCCGCCGGGGCCGAGTGCCCGCTGCGCTTCGACGTGACCGACGGCGGCGTGCTGGTCTCGAGCCTGGGTTCGGGCCCGGTCTGCACCTTCTCGGCGGCGGACTGCGCGACCACGCCGGTCGGCCTCTGGGGGCCGGGCGCCGCGACCCTGATCCCGCGGGCCGGGGAGTTCGACACGGCCCGCGGCGTGGCCGACAAGGCCGTCCGGGACAATTACAAGCTGATGACCCAGCGGGCCCGACGCGAGGACGTGCGGCCGATCGTCAGCGAGCAGGCCGCCTTCTCGTCGGACCGGGAGCAGCTCTGCCGCACCTACGCGCGCGAGGGCACGCACGGGTTCTGCCATCTGCGGGTGACGGAGAACCGCGCCCTGGCCCTGGCCACCCGGCTCGGCGCCAACACGGCGACGCCCACCGCCGCCGTGGCACCCCGCCGGCCGCGTCCCAAGCCGGCCGTCGAGGGCATGAACCCGGACGCGGTCGGCGGCGGCGACGCGCTGCCCGAATAGGCGGCCCGCGCAGGACCGCCGGCGCGACGCGGCGGCGCGACCGGGGGCGGCGGATTCGAGGCGCCGGAGCGCGCGGCCGGGTCAGGCCCGGCCGGCGGTCATCGACAGCATCGCCGGGTCGATGCCGTTGGCTCGCAGGGCGAGGTCGTACTTGGCGTCGAGGTCGGCGTTGAAGATCAGCGCCGGATCGGCCGGGCAGTTGAGCCAGCCGTTGGCCATGATCTCGCTCTCCAGCTGCCCGGCCTGCCAGCCGGCATAGCCGAGCGCCAGCACGGCGCTGGCCGGGCCGTCCCCGCTGGCGATGGCCCGGAGGATCTCCACGGTCGCGGTCAGGCAGATGCCGTCGTCGATGATCAGCGTCGATTGCTGGATGTGGAAATCGTCGCTGTGGAGCACGAAGCCGCGCCGCCCCTCCACCGGGCCGCCCATCAGGACCGGCATGTGGCCGACCCGCTCGCGCAGGCGAATCGCGTCCGCCTCGGGCGCGACGTCGAGCTGGACCAGGAGGTCCGGCATGCTGATGTCGATCGCCGCCTTGTTGACGATAATGCCCATGGCCCCGTCGGCGGAATGGGCGCAGACGTAGATCACCGAGCGGGCGAAGCGCTCGTCGGCCATGCCGGGCATGGCCACGAGGAACTGCCCGTCGAGGAAGTGCGGGCCCGACAGCTCCGTCCGGAGCGGCGACGCGGCCTTCCCGGCCTGCGACGACGCTGCCGACATGGGATCAGGCCTGCGGTGCGGAGGGTGCGCCATCCGTCCATGCTACGCCGCGCCCCTCCGTTGTCCAGCGGGCAATAGGGACGCAGCCAGCCTCCCCCAAGCTTGTGCGGGTCTCATGCGCGCCGCAGAATGTCCCGGCCGGCACGCGAAGGCGATCGTTCCGGCCACGTTCGAGACCGTGACCATCGTGGCTGGCTCCGCCTCTCAGGCCGCGTTCGCCATCGAGGAGCAGCGCGCGCGGATCGAGCGCGCGCACGAGGAGACGCGGAAGTTCGTCGCCGAGCAGCACAAGCTGATCGCCGAGCAGTCGAAACTGGCCGCGGAGCAGACCAGGCTGGCGGCCGAGCAGGTCAAGATGACGGCCGAGGCTTCGAAGACGGCCGTCGAGCAGACCAAGCTCGCGGCCGAGGCCGCCAAGATCGGCCGGGACCGGAGTCTCGCGCCCTGGCAGGTGGCGCTGTCTGGCATGACGGCCGGGGCCGCGCTGTTCGGCGCCGGGGCGGCCTCCGTCAAGCTTCTCGGACCGTGAGCCGCAGGCTGCTCCCGATCCTCGACAGGCACCCCCTGCCACGCTAGGTCAGGCGCGCTGCTCACGCGCGCCATCCCAGCGCGCGACAACGAGGGACCCGCGATGATCCAGGTCGGCGACCACCTGCCCCAGGCCACCTTCCGGGTGATCGGCCCCGAGGGCCCGATCGCGCGCACCACCGACGACGTGTTCAAGGGCCGGCGCGTGGTCCTGATCGGCGTGCCGGGCGCGTTCACCCCCAGCTGCCACCGCAACCACCTGCCGGGCTTCGTCACCCACAGGGACGAGATCCTCGGGCGGGGCATCGACGCCATCGCGGTGACGAGCGTCAACGACGTGTTCGTGCTCGACGCGTGGTCGAAGGCGAGCGGCGCCGAGGGGCTGGAATTCCTCGCCGACGGCAACGCCGATTTCGCCAAGGCCATCGGCCTGGAGATGGACGGCACGGGCTTCGGTCTCGGGATGCGCTCGAAGCGCTACTCGATGCTGGTCGAGGACGGCGTCGTCCGGATCCTCAACGTCGAGGAGACGCCCTCGAAGGCCGAGGTTTCCGGGGCCGAGGCCCTGCTGAAGGTCCTCTGAGCGCGCCGCGCGCCGCAGGGCGGCCCTCTTAAGGCCACGTTCCGTCCGCTTGTGTCGCCGGGCTCTGCCCGGAGACCGGCCCGAGGACCGCATGGCCTTCCTGAACGACCTGCCCATCGCCGACCTGATCGCGAATTACGGATACATCGCGATCTTCGTGGTCATCACCCTCGAGAGCGCCGGCGTGCCGTGCCCCGGCGAGACGGTGCTGATCTCGGCCGCCGTCTACGCCGGCAGCACCGGCAACCTGAATATCGGCCTGGTCATCGCCGCGGCGGCGGCGGCGGCGATCCTGGGCGACAATGTCGGCTACTGGGCGGGGCGGCGCTGGGGCATGCCGCTGCTGCTCCGCTACGGCCACCTCATCGCCCTCGATCACGGGCGGCTCAAGCTCGGCCAGTACCTGTTCCGCCAGCACGGCGGGAAGATCGTGTTCTTCGGCCGCTTCACCGCGATGCTGCGCGCCTACGCGGCCCTGCTCGCCGGGGTCAACCGGCTGGACGCGCGCCGCTTCTTCGCCTTCAACGCCCTCGGCGGCATCGTCTGGGCCGGCAGCATGGGCCTCGGCTCGTATTATTGCGGGCGCCAGATCGAGCACATCGTCGGCCCGGTGGGCCTGACCCTGCTGGCGCTGGTGGTGTTCGGCGGCCTGGCCCTGTGGCTGTTCGTGCGCCGCCACGAGGCGCGCCTGCTCAGCGAGGCGGAGATCGCCATCCCGGGCCCGCTCGCCTGAGGATCGTCACGCCTCCGCGAGGTCGATCGCCTCGAGGGCGTCGTGGTGCAGCAGGAGCACGCCGGTGGCCGTGGCCAGCCGGCGCGCCGCCGGCGTGAAGCCGGCGTTCGACACCACGGCGGCCCGGTCCCCGTCCCAGTAGCGCAGCGCCGCGGCGGCTTCCTGAACGGCGGCGTTGCCCACGGGCTTGCTCAGCCGCTTGCACTGCACGACGAGGCGCAGCCCGTCCCGCACCGCCACGATGTCGGCGCCCTGGTCGCCGCTCGCCGGCGTCCGGTGCGCCCGCCAGCCGGCCCGGACCAGCCGCTCGGCGCAGTAGCGCTCGTAGTCGAGCCCGTCGCCGGGCGCCTCGTCCTCGTCCGGGAGCGCGACGGCGGCCGCCTCGGCCTCGATGATCGCCAGCATCCGCGCGTGCTCCGCCTCGGCGAGGTCGGCGAAGCGGGGACCGAGCTGCGGCAGGACGGTCCGCTCGAGGAAGTACGCCCGCTCGCGCAGCCAGCCGTCCTCGATCCAGTTGCCGTAGGGGTCGCTGTAGCTCTCCTGACGCCGCCGCAGCGCCAGCGTCTCGGCATGGGCCCGGGCGATCCGCCGCACCCGGGCCCGGAACCGGCGCGGGCGCCCGAGATGCCGCAGCAGGACGAGCCCGAGGGCGAGCCCCGTCGCGGCGAGCGCCGGCCGGCCGTACCAGAGCCCGAACGGGAGGCCGATCACGGCCGTCCAGAACAGGCGGGCGACGAGGCTGGGCTTGCCGGACATCGGGTCTCTGGGGCGCTGACGGGCCCCGGACCCTCGCAAGCGCGGCTTGCCCGATGCCTAACCCGGCTCCGAAAGCTGTGGACGCGGACGCGGACGAGAGCGCCGCGCCGTCAGCCCTTCCGGCGCTGGTGGCCGAGGCCCATACTCTTGGCGAGGCTGGACCGCGCCGCGGCGTAGTTCGGCGCCACCATCGGGTAGTCGGGCGGCAGGCCCCATTTCCCGCGATACTCCTCGGGCGTCAGGTTGTAGTGCGTCCGCAGGTGGCGCTTCAGCGACTTGAACTTCTTGCCGTCCTCCAGGCAGACGATGAAGTCGGGCTGGACCGAGCGCCGGACCGGCACGGCAGGCCGCAGCTCCTCCGCCGGCGGGGCGGACGGCTCGCCGAGCCCGTGCAGCGTCGCGTGGATGGCCGCGATCAGCCCGGGCAGTTCCGGCGCGGGGACCGGATTGTTGCTCACGAAGGCCGACACGATGTCGACGGACAGCGTGAGATAGTCCGGTTGCCCTTCACCCGTGGCGTCCATCCCATAACCTCCACTCGATCCCAGCCGGCCACCGACCGCCGGCGCCGGCCGGAATCTGTCTCTGCTCGACCCGATACAGGGTAGTTAAGAGGCAGTTACTATGGTGGTGTGAATTTAATAGCAAGACCAATCCACACACGCCCACAAGTCCCGTCTTAGAGTGGATAAAGGGCGCTCGATATTGAACAAAAGGCGGTCTGGCTGCCTCGCGGGCGTCGACCAGACGATTTCCGCCCTGTGCGTGCCGACCGGGCGTTGCAGGCGCGCCGGATCGCGCCATCTGGGAGGGCGGCGGGCGCCCGGGCGTCTCGCCCGGTCGGACGTGAGCGAGGGGACCAGATGCGTGCCGCCAGGAACGGCTTGCGGGACCTCGTCCCGTGACGGCGCCGTGAGTCGCCGGTCGTGAGCACCTACCGGTTCGACAAGCTGCTGGCGCCCCGCTCGATCGCCCTGGTCGGGGCGGTGGGGCGCGCGGGCTCGCTGGGGCGCAGCGTGCTCGACAGCCTGCGCGCCGCCGGGTTCCCCGGCGCGATCATGCCGGTCCAGCCCGATCAGGCGACCGTCGAGGGGCTGCCCTGCGTGCCGCGGGTCGCGGACCTGCCCGCCGCCCCCGACCTCGTCCTGATCGCGGTGCCGCCGCCGAGCGTGCCCGAGGTCGTCGCGCAGGCCGCCGCGATCGGCGCCGGGGCGGCCGTGATCCTCACGGCGCGGCTCGGCTCCGGGCCGGAGGATCCCGGCCCGGTCGCCCACGGGATCGCCCGCGCCCACGGCCTGCGCCTGCTCGGGCCCGACAGCGCCGGCCTCGCGGTCCCGGGCGCCAAGCTCAATGCAAGCCTGTTCGCCCACGCGCCCCTGGCCGGCGACCTCGCCCTCGTCTCGCAATCCGGCACGGTCGCGGCCGCCATCGTCGCCTGGGGCGCCCGCCACGGCACGGGCTTCTCGGCGGTGCTGTCGCTCGGCAGCGTCCTCGACATCGGCGTGGCCGACTGCCTCGACCATTTCGCCGCAGATTACCGCACCCGCGCGATCCTGCTCTGCCTGGACCGGGTCGCGGATGCCCGCAGGTTCATGTCGGCCGCCCGCGCCGCCGCCCGGGCCAAGCCCGTCGTGGTCCTGCGGGCCGGCCGGCACCGGCCCGACACCCGCGCCGCCGTCACCCATACCGGCGCCCTGGCCCGCCCGGACGCGGTCTACGCCGCGGCCTTCCGGCGGGCCGGCCTGCTGGCCGTGCCGGACCTCGACGCGATGTTCTCCGCCGTGGAGACCCTGGGGCGGCAGCGGCCGTTCCCCGGTCACCGGCTGGCGATCGTGTCGAACGGCCGCGGCATCGGCCTCCTCGCCGCGGACCGGCTGATCGAGCGGGCCGGGACCCTAGCGGCGCCCGCCGAGGCGGAGGGCCGCACGCCGGGCAATCCCCTCGATCTCGGCATCGAGGCCGCCGGCCCGGCCTTCGCGGCCGCCCTGACGCCGCTGCTGACGGATCGGACGAGCGACGCCGTGCTGGCGATCCACGTGCCGACCGTCCGCTCGGAGGCGGGCGCGGTGGCCGAGGCCGTCGCCGCGACGGTCAAGGCCGCCCGCGCCGGCCAGACCCGCAAGAAGCCGGTCTTCGCGGTCACGCTCGGCGACGCGGAGGCGGCGCGCGAGACCTTCGCGCAGGCCGGAATCCCGCATTTCACCACCGATTCCGAGGCGATCGAGGGCTTCCTGCACCTCGTCCGCTACCGCGAGGCCCAGGACGACCTGATGCGCACGCCGGACTCGCTGCCGCGGGACTTTTCCCCCGACACGGCGCGGGCCCGCTCGATCGTCGCCGGCGCCCTGCGCCAGGGCGCCGCCTGGCTCGACCCGGTGGCGGTGAACGGCCTTCTGCAGGCCTACGGGATCCCGACCGTCCCGATCACGCTCGCCCCCGACACGGACGCGGCCGCGGCGGCCGCGTGGCCGATCATCGCGGCGGGCGGGACGGTGGCGCTGAAGGTCGTCTCGCCGGACATCGTGCACAAGTCCGACATCGGCGGCGTCCATCTCGACCTGACCAGCGAGGCCGACGTCGCGGAGGCCGCCCGCAGCATCCTCGCCCGCGCCCGCCGGGAGCGGCCCGACGCCCGGGTGACCGGCTTCGCAGTCCAGCCCATGGTCCGCCGCGGCCAGCGCCGGGAGCTGATCGCCGGCCTCGCCGAGGACGCGGTCTTCGGCCCGGTGGTGGTGTTCGGCCGGGGCGGGACCGCCGTGGAGGTGATCGACGACCGCGCCCTCGGCCTGCCGCCACTCGACCTGACCCTGGCGCGCGACCTCATCGCCCGCACCCGGGTCGCGCGGCGCCTGGAGGCCTACCGCGACGTTCCGGCGGCCGATCTCGGGGCGATCGCGCTGACGCTGGTGAAGCTGTCCCAGCTCGCCGCGGACCTGCCGCAGGTGCGCGAGCTCGATATCAACCCGCTCCTGGCCGACGAGACCGGCGTGCTGGCCCTGGACGCCCGGGTCCGGATCGGGCGCGCGGAGCGCGGCGCCCACGGCCGCGGCCACCCGCGCTTCGCAATCCGGCCCTATCCGGCCGAGTGGATCCGCACGCTCAACCTCAAGGACCGGACGGTCCGAGTGCGGCCCGTGCGCCCGGAGGACGAGGGCCTGTTCCTGGCCTTCTTCAAGGGTCTCGACCCGGAGGATCTGCGGCTGCGGTTCTTCGGTCCGGTGCGCGAGTTCAGCCACGCCTTCCTGGCCCGCCTGACGCAGCTCGACTACGCCCGCGCCATCGCGTTCGTGGCCACGGAGATCGAGCCGGGCGGCGGCGAGCGCATGCTCGGGGCGGTCCGGCTCCACGCCGACGCCAACCACGAGAGCGGCGAGTACGCGATCGCGGTGGGCCGCGACGCCCGCGGGACGGGCCTCGCCTTCGCGCTGATGCGCCTGATGATCGACTGGGCGCGGTCCGAGGGGATCGGGCGGGTCGAGGGCACGGTCCTGGCCGAGAATCGGCCGATGCTCGCGGTCTGCCGCCGCCTCGGCTTCGCGCAGGGGCGCGACCCGGACGATCCGGGCCTCGTGAAGGTGCACCTCGATCTCGCCGCCGGTTAGCGGCGGCGCGACGCGGCCCGACCCGGCACCGGCCGTGCCGAGGCCGGGCGGCGCGGCTCAGTGGCCGCTGTCGGTCGCGTTGCGGGTGGTCTCGTAGAGGAACCACGTCCGCTCCTCGGACTGGTCGATCCACTCCTCGAGCTGCGAGGTGGTCGCCACGTCGCCGGCCTCGTCGGTGACGCCGTGGAGCGTCCGCATGTTGGCGGTGAGGGCCTTGTTGTCGTCGCGCAGCTCCTTGAGCATGTCGAGGGGCGAGACGTACTCGGCGTCGTTGTCGGCCACGCGGGTCAGGCTCTTCGCCTGGCCGAGCGAGCGCAGGACCGTGCCGCCGATCTTGCGGGCGCGCTCGTTCACCGCGTCGATGATCTCGAAGATCTGGGCCGACTGCTCGTCCAGCAGGAGGTGGTAGTCGCGGAAATGGGGTCCGCTCATGTGCCAGTGAAAGTTCTTGGTCTTGATGTAGAGCGCGAACAGGTCCGAGCTCAGGATCGTCAGGCCCTCGGCGATCGTCCGGACGTCGCTCGGATCGAGGTCGGTCGGGGTGTTCAGGCGCGCGCTCTCGATGCGGCTGCTCGGCTTGGCCTTGGCCATGGTCGTCTCCCGTGCGGTTCGGTGGCTCGGCGCGTCGAACCGTCTCTCCGGGGAGCGGCCGCCGCGCCTTCTGCGAGCCAATGACCGGCCCGTCGGGAGGTTCCGCCGTTCCGAGAATCGCATGGCTGGGTTGGCTTTAGCGGATAGGTTCGACGGATTCCAAACTGCGGGGCTCCGGGCCGGGCCGGGCTGCCGCCGGCTTGGCGGGGGCGGGCCTTGCCGGTGCGGGCCTGGCCCCGGCGGCCCGCGCCGGGACCGGCTTCGCGTCGTGGGCGGCACCGGGCCGGGGCGTGGCCGGCGCGGTGGTGGCGGGGGTCGGCTTCGCGGCGCCCGCGTCCGCAGCCGCCGCGGGCGGGATCGCGCCGGTGGCGGCGGGCTCGGCCGCCGGCGTGTCGAGGTTGTAGATGTCGTCGCGGAAATGCGCCTTCCCGTCCGGCGTGGCGTAGCCGGTGAGATACACGAAGGTCACCGGGATCGGCTTGGCGAGCTTGATGTCGCGGCGCTCGCCGTCGGCGATGCCGGTCTCGATCTCGATGGGGCCCCAACTCGTGCCCGGCCCGTTGGGGCCGTCCGTGCCCTGTAGCAGCCAGCCGACGAGTTCCTTCACCTGTCCGACCCGGACGCAGCCGTGGCTGTGGAAACGCACGCTCGCGGCGAAGAGCGACTTCGCCGGCGTATCGTGCATGTAGACGGCAAAGCGGTTCGGCATGTCGATGCGCACCTGGCCGAGCGAATTGTCGAAGCCGGGATCCTGGCGCAGCGTGTAGTTGACGGCCTTCTCGCCCGCCCAGTCGATCCGGGTCGGGTCGACCTCGCCCGCCGGGCTGAGGATCCGGATGTGGTTCTTGGCGAGATAGCCCGGATTCCTGCGCATCTGCGGGATGATCTCGTTCTTCACCACCGAGGCCGGGACCGTCCAGGTCGGGTTGAAGTTGATGTCGGTGATCCGCGTCTCCACCGGCGGCGTCGCCTTGTCGGGGGAACCGACCACCGCGACGTAGCGGCGCGCGACGGCGCCGTTCTCCACCGCCTCCACGGCGGCGGACGGGATGTTGACCACCACGTAGCGCTCGCCGAACGGGAATTTCGAGCCCATCAGCCGGGCCGCCGAGGCGGCGAGCTGCCGCTGGCGCACCGCGGCCGGCACGTTGAGCGCGTTGATGGTGAGCCGGCCCAGGACGCCGCTGTCGGGCAGGCCGTGACGGGCCTGGAACGCCGCGATCGCCGCCACCAGCGGCGGGTCGAGGCGGTCGTTCGGTGGCGCGTCCGCCGGCAGGTCGCCGGTGAGCGTCAGGTGGTGGCGCAGGGCGGGGATCGCCGGGTGGCGCTCGCCGGGCTTGAGGCGCGCGAGATCCTCGGGCAGCCGTTCCCAGCCGCCGGCCTCCGCGAAGGCCGCGTAGCGCTCGGCCGCCCGGAGCGTGTCGAGGAACGTCCGCGACGTCAGCGTCGGGTTCGGGTCGGTGGAGACCTTGGCGTAGACCAGCGGCGCCGGCTCGCGCGACTTCTTGGCCGCCTCCTGAGGCTTGGCCTGCTGCGCCCTGGTCTCCGACGCCTTGGTGTCCTGGACCTTCGCGCTCTGGACCTTGGCATCCTGCGCCTTGCCCTGCACTGGGACAGGCTCCGGCACGACCTCGGTCGCCCTGGGCTCGGGCGGCTTGGTCTCGGCCCGCTTGGTGTCCGCCTGGCCGGCGGCGCCCTTCGCCTCGGGTGCCCGGGGCTCCTGGCCCTTCGCGGTCTCGCCCGCGGCGGCGGGCGGCACCGCGACCGGCACGGCGAGCGGTGGCACCGGCGCGGGGCCGGCCTGCGCGGCGCCGGCCCCCTGCGCCAGGGCGGCGCCCGGCGCTCCGAGCAGGGCCAGCAGGGACAGGCCCGCACCCAGCGCGGCGTGCGGGCGGGCGTGACGGCGGGGCTGGACCGGGACCATACGCAACACTCCCGACGGCGCCCGGGACCGGGCGATCGGGCGGGATCATGGACCGGCGTGGTTACCAATCTCCTCCGGCCTTCACCGGGCTCGGAGAGCTGGATTCACCATGCGGACACTGGTCCAGCCGCTCAGCGCGCCGCGCGGATGTCGGTCCGCGCGAAAAGCGCGCTTATGCTGAGACCCCGACGCCCGCCGCGAGATCGACCTCCGCCATGCCGGAATCCGGATACCCGATCCCGAAGACGATGCCCTACCTGCCGCAGCTCGACGGGGTGCGGGCGCTCGCCATCCTGATCGTGTTCGCGGCCCATTGCGGCTACAGCCACGTGGTGCCGGGCGGCTTCGGCGTGACCGTCTTCTTCTTCCTCAGCGGCTACCTGATCACCACGCTCCTGCGGATCGAGCGGGCGCGGACCGGCACGGTGTCGCTGGGAGCCTTCTACCTTCGGCGGAGCCTGCGCATCCTGCCGCCCATGTACCTGACCCTGCTCGCCTCCGGCGCGCTCTACGCGGCGGGGTGGCTCGACTGGATGCCGGTCGCGCCGGCGGCGATCCTCGGGCAGGCGACGTTCCTGACGAACTATCCCGGCCTGTTCGGAACCGAGGCGGTGCTGCCGGTGCCGCTGTGGAGCCTCGCCATCGAGGAGCACTTCTACCTCGTCTTCCCGCTGGTCTTCCTGCTCTGGCTCGGGCGCCTGCGACCGCGCCGCGCGGCCTTGGCCTGCCTGGGGCTCTGCGCGGCCGTCCTGGCGATCCGGTGCGTCAACGTCTGGCGGCTGCCGGATTACAGCCTGAACTACAGCTGGACCCACACCCGGATCGACGCGATCCTGTTCGGGTGCTGCCTCGGGCTGTGGAACAACCCGGTGGTTCCGGCCGACCGGGCGTGGCGTCCCGCGCCCTGGCACGTCGCGGCGAGCCTCGCGGTGATCCTCGGGACCCTGGCGGTCCGCGATCCCGCCTTCCGCGAGAGCCTGCGCTACACGCTCCAGAGCGCCGCCCTGTTCGTGCCCTTCGCGTACCTGCTCCACGGCGAGGGGCCACTGGTGCGGCTGCTGGCCGGCCGGCCGATGCGCCAGCTCGGGCTCTGGTCCTACAGCTTCTACCTCGCGCACATGACCGTGGTGGCCCTCGTGCTGCACCTGCGGCCCGGGCTGCACGGCGTCGGGCTGATGCTGGCCGCCTTCCCGGTGACGCTGCTGTGGTGCTGGGGGATGTACGGGCTCGTCGAGCGCCCCTGCGCGCGCCTCCGCCGCCGGCTGCTGGCGGACCGGCCGCCGGAGCCGAGCCTGGCCGAGGACGGCCGGCGGGCCGGGATCACGCCCGCCTGAGCCTGTCGCGGGCGGCCCTGTGATCCGGCGCGGCCGCGAAGGCCGCCTTCATGGCGTGCCACAGGGGCTTGCGCCGGAACTGCGCGTCGAGCGGCAGGGCCCGCTGCGGCAGGCCGTCGGGCCGCTTGCGGTAGGGATGGTCGTTCAGCCACGTGTCCGGGTCGTAGATGTCCCAGGTCAGGACGTCGAGGCAGGCGGGCTCGTCCAGCACCGCGTCGAGGTAGCGCCGGGCGTAGTCGGCCACCATCCGGTCGCGGGTCGCCACGTCGGACGGGAAGGCGCGGTCGTCGATGTCGAGTTCGGTGATCTCGATCCCGAGTCCCATCTGGCCGATCTCCCGCAGGAAGCGCCGCAGCTGGCCCTGGTCGATCGGGATCGTGCTGGTGAGGTGCGACTGGAGCCCGAAGCGCCGGATCGGCACGCCGCGGGACCGCATCGCCTCCAGGCGGCGCAGGACCTTGGTGCGCTTGGCCTCCATCCAGGGCACGCCCTGCTCCACCGCGTCCTCGTTCCAGGTGCCGGCGGCCGCGGGGTCGGTCTCGTGGAGGATCCGGAAGGCGAGGTCGACGTAGCCGGGTCCGATCGCGGCGAGCCAGGGCGAGTCGCGCAGGCCGCCGCCGCGGTCGGGATCGGCCTCGTTGCCGAGGATCTCGTTGACCACGTCCCAGGCGACGATCTGGCCGCGATAGTGGCCCGCCACCGTCTCGATCCAGCGCCGCATGAAATCCTCGGCCTGGACGGCGCTCGCCCGGCCGAGCAGCGGCCCGACCCAGGGCGGCAGCGCCGCGTGCCAGACGAGCGTGTGGCCGCGCATGCGCTGGCCGTTCCCCCTGGCGAAGCGCAGGATCGCGTCGCCGCGGGCGAAGTCGGTCCTGCCCGGCGCCGGCAGGACCTCCTCCATCTTCATCTCGGTGCCGCAGACGAGGATGCCGCATTCCCGCGCCACCGCCTCCCGGTAGGCGGGCGTCGCGTCGAAGCGGTGGAACGGCACCTCGCAGCCGTATGTCTGGCCCTTGGCGGCCGCTGCGGCCTGGAGGCTGTCGGCCGACCAGGACGGCCGGCCGAGGGGACCGAACCCCGCCGGGCCGGCCGCGCGCGCCGTGCCGGCGAGGCCGAGGGAGGCCGCGCCCGCGAGGATCGATCGGCGGCTCGGGGGAGGGGACATCCGGGTGCTTCGTTCCGCAGGGGGGCCCGCCACCCTAGCAGACGCCGCCGGGGCGGCGATCCGCTGGGACTGCCGGGGCCGGGGCCAGGATCGGGACGCGATCTCGCCTTCCTCGCGGGGGCGCCCCATCTGATGGACGCCCGTCAGCCCAGGATCCGTCATGAGCCAGCACCCCGCGATCAGCCCCGGTCGCAGCGCGGTCGTCACCGGGGCTGCGAGCGGCATCGGCCTCGCCGCCGCGCAGGCCTTCGCCCGGGCCGGCATGAACGTCTGGCTCGCCGACCTGCCGGGCCCGGCCCTGGACGCGGCCCGAGCCGCCGTCGCCGAACTCGCCGCCGTCGAGGTGCGCGCCGTGCCCACCGACGTGTCGGACCGCGGCGCCGTCGAGGCCCTGGCGGCCGCCGTCGCCAAGGGCGGGCCGCCCGCCCTGGTGATGCTGAATGCCGGGATCGAGGCCGGCGGAAAGCTGTTCTCCGACGCCGACACCTGGGCGCGGATCCTGGGCACGAATCTCGGTGGCGTGGTCAACGGCATCCACGCCTTCGCGCCCGGCATGATCGCGGGCGGCAGGCCCGGCGCGATCGTCGTCACGGGCTCGAAGCAGGGCATCACCACCCCGCCGGGCAACGCGCCCTACAACGTCTCGAAGGCGGGCGTGAAGGCGGTCACCGAGGCGCTCGCCCACGAGCTGCGCAACCGGGAGGGCTGCCACACCACGGCCCACCTGCTGATCCCGGGCTTCGTCTACACGGGCCTCACGAAGGCCCGCGGCGTCGCCGAGAAGCCCGCCGGCGCCTGGACGCCCGACGAGACCGTGGCCTTCCTGCAGGAGCGGCTCGCCGTCGGCGATTTCTACATCCTCTGCCCGGACAACGAGACCACGCGGGCGCAGGATCAGAAGCGGATCGCCTGGGCGTCCGGCGACATCGTCGAGAACCGGCCCGCCCTCTCGCGCTGGCATCCGGACTACGCCGAGGCGTTCAAGCGGTACATGGAGGGGTGACCCACGCGGCCTCGCGCTGCCCTGGGTTGCTTCGCTGCGCTCGCAAGGACGGAGCGTGGCAGCGTGGGCTTGCCCGGACCTGTCCCGGCGGCCCCCTGAACCGGACAGCGCTGGCCTGCGCCCCTCGTCTGGCGAAGCCCTTGCACACGGGCTAGGTCAGTGCGACGCAGCCGCCGCACGAGATCAGCGCACGACATCCGGGAGCCGCCCTTGGCCACGATCATCCCCGTCGCTTCCTTCGACTGCGTCGTGTTCGGCGCGACCGGCGATCTGACCGCGCGGAAGCTGCTGCCGGCGCTGTTCTACCGCTTCCGCGACGGCCAGATCCCCGAGACCAGCCGGATCATCGGCGCCTCGCGGTCGGAGCTGTCCCTCGACGCCTTCCGCGAGCACGCCCGCGACGCGCTCAAGCGATTCGTGCCGGCCGCCGACCTGACCGACGACGTGCTCCACCGCTTCCTCGACCACGTCGACTACGTCGCCGTGGACGGGGCCGGCGACAGCGGCTGGACCGACCTCGTGGCCAAGCTCGACGAGCGGCCCGACCAGGTCCGGCCCTACTACCTCGCCACTTCGCCCGACCTCTACGGCTCGATCTGCCGCAACCTCGCCGCCCACGGGCTCGTCGGCGAGAAGTCCCGCGTCGTGCTGGAGAAGCCGATCGGCAAGGACCTGAAATCGGCCCGGGCGATCAACGACGCGGTCGGCGAGGTCTTCCCCGAATCGCAGATCTTCCGCATCGACCACTATCTCGGCAAGGAGACGGTCCAGAACCTGCTCTCGCTCCGCTTCGCCAACACGATCTTCGAGCGGCTCTGGACCTCGGACGTGATCGACCACGTCCAGATCACCGTCGCCGAGACGGTGGGGGTCGAGGGCCGGGCCGGCTACTACGACACGTCGGGCGCGATGCGCGACATGCTGCAGAACCACATCCTGCAGCTCCTCTGCCTGACCGCCATGGAGAGCCCGCTCAATCTCGAGGCGAACTCGGTCCGCGACGAGAAGCTGAAGGTGCTGCGCGCCCTCAAGCCGATCACCACGCACGACATCCAGAGCGTCACGGTGCGCGGCCAGTACGTGGCGGGCGCCGTCGACGGCAAGCCGGTCGAGGGCTACCTCGCCGAGCTCGGCCACGAGAGCCGGACCGAGACCTTCGTGGCCATGAAGGTCGAGATCCAGTCGGGGCGCTGGGCCGGGGTGCCGTTCTACCTGCGCACCGGCAAGCGCCTGCCCCAGAAGCTCTCCGAGATCGTGGTGCAGTTCCGTGCCTCGCCCTTCTCGATCTTCCCCGAGGAGGCCTTCGGCCGCGAGCCGAACCGACTCGTGATCCGCCTGCAGCCGCAGGAGGGCATGAAGCTCGAGGTGATGACCAAGGATCCCGGTCCCGGCGGCCTGCGCCTGCGCCCGACCGACCTCGACATCTCCTTCGAGGAGACCTTCAAGCAGCGCTACCCCGACGCCTACGAGCGCCTGCTGATGGACGTGGTCCGCGGCAACGCGACGCTGTTCATGCGCCGCGACGAGGTCGAGGCCGCCTGGGCCTGGGCGGACGGCGTGCTCAAGGCCTGGGCCGACCGGCCCGAGGCGCCGCGGCCCTACCCGGCCGGCAGCTGGGGGCCGACCGCCGCCATCGCGCTGATCGAGCGCGACGGCCGGACCTGGCACGAGGAGCTGCGGTAACGAAGAACCGCGGCTCACGGCCAAGCTGCCTTGATACGGTCAAGCCAGATGTGAAATCTGTCTGCGCTGCCGGATACTGCCCCGTCAGAGGGTGGAGACGGCGCTGCACGAGGGATCATCACATGCTGGACAATCATCGGGACGCGGCCGTCCAGGCCGAGCGTCGCCTGGAGCGTTCGGTCGCCGCCGCCCTGCGCGTCATCGCGGCCGCCCATGACGAGCGGCAGGCCCCGCCGGTCTCCGCGGCCCGCCGCCGCCTGAGCGAGGTCTACGGCGCCACCCGCCTGGCCCGGCGCCTGGAGCGGGAGCGCCGGACCGCCTGAACGGGCCCGAACCGTTTGGCGCCGCCGCGGCGCGATCCCCGTACCTAGACGGCCGCGTCCCAGGTCTCGCTGAGAGGGACGGTCCCGCGGACCAGCCGGGCGCGCAGCACGACGTCGCCCGGCGGCACCGGCTCCGGCGGGCGCCACTCGACGTAGATCCGCCAGCCGCCGGTCTGCGGCACGAAGTTGGCGACCGGCTCGTGCATCGTCCCGGCGCTGGCCGAGACCTCCGCGGCGACCGCGTCGTCGGGACCCCGCGGCAGGCCCGGACCCTCGAAGTCGATGACGCAGAGCCGCCGCCGCGGGTCGGGCGGGTTCGACGGGCGCAGGCGCTCCGCCGAGCCGAGCCGCGTCGACGTCACCCGGGCGAGGGCGGCCTCCGGGATCGCCGCCACCGGCTCCGTCCCCACCGTGGTCAGGCCGTAGGCGACGTGCAGCGGCGCGCCGGGCCGCGCCGGGGCGGCCGGCACGAAGGCCGCCACGATGTTGTCCATGTACTCCTCGCCCGACGGGATCTCGAACAGCTGCACGGCGCCGTCCGCGAAGGCGCCCCCGGCGGGATCCGGCGCCACCCACAGGCCCGGCCGCGCCTCGTGGCGCGCCTCCACGTCGAGGTAGGCCGCGAAGCTCCGCTCCCGCTGCAGCAGCCCGAAGCCGGCGAGCGGCCGGGCCGCGAAGGCGGAGATCTGCGGCTGCGCGCGCCCGTTGACCAGGGGCCGCCAGATCCGGTCGAGCCGCGCCGGGTCGGCCCCGGCCGCGACGCAGAGGCCGTCGGAATCGTGCACCTGCGGCCGGAAATCGTCGAAGGGCTTCGCGCCCCGCGCCCCGGGCCCGTTCTGGCCGAAGAGGAACATGCTGGTGAGCGGCGCCAGCCCGAGCTTCGGGAGCGCCCGGCGCGGGTGGAGCGCCGCGGTGACGGCGATCCGGGCCGGATCGCCGGGCGCGATCTCGAACCGGTAGGCGCCGGCCACGCTCGGGCTGTCGAGGAGCGAGAGCACCGTGAGCGTGCGCGCCTCCGGCTCCGGCTCGCAGATCCAGTGCGCGACGAAGTCGGGAAATTCCTCGCCCTCCGGCGCGCCGGTGCCGATGGCGAGGCCCCGGGCCGAGAGCCCGTATTCCTGGTTGGCCGCGCGCAGGCGGAAGTAGGAGGCGCCCAGGAAGACGAGGAACTCCTCCTGGAAGCCCTTCGGCCGCCAGGCCGGGGTGCCCGGGAAGGCGTAGTGCAGGCGGAAGCCCGCGAAGCCGAGATCCGCCGGGAAGCTCTGGCCGGCGAGCCGGGTGCCCAGGTCGAACAGCTGCGTGTCGTAGGGGATCGGGCGCGCGGGCCCCCGGAGCGGCTGGAGGTGGAGCGCCACGCGCCTGCGCTGCAGGAAGCCGCGGTGGAACAGCTGCGCGCTGAAATGCGCGCCGAGCCGCAGGCTCGCGGCCGGCCGGAAGGTGATCGCCCGGTAGCCGTCGTAATCGAGGGCAGCGAGCGCCGGCGGCAGATCCTCGGGCGGTGCGGCGTAGGGCGCGGCGGCGCGGCGCGCCGCCTCGGCCGAGAGCGTCTCGAAGGTCATCGCGTCGCCCTGCGGCTGAAGCGCCGGCCCGGCCCACGTTCTGGACCCATTCAGATCAGTCGCGCTAGGTAGAACCGTGCCGGCAGCCGCGGCCACGACTGTTCGAAGAACGCGGCGTCGGGAGGGGGGATTGATCCGTTCGGCTTCCGGCGGCCTGGGCTGCCGGGTCGGCTCCGTATCCTCGCCCCGCACATCGGTATCCACGGTCATCGGTTCCCGGCCCCGGACGGCCGGGCGGCCGGCAGCCTTCCACGGTCGAGTTCCTCGCGCCATGTCGTCACGCGTCACCTCCTCCGCCGAGCGGTCGCACCGGAACGCGGCTCCCGCCATACCCGATCCGTCGGAGAGCGCATCCTGTCGCGAGGTCTGGACCGGCGCACCCCGCGGCGCCCTGCGCGCCCGTCGCCTCGCCCTGGCCGTCCCGAGCCTCGCCGCCGCGGGCGGCCTCGCGTGGCTCGCCGCGCTCGCCTACCCGGCGGGCGTCAGCCCGCTGGCCTGGGCGGTCCTGGTGCTGTTCGCCCTGGTGATGGGCTGGCAGGCCTTCGTCGCCTGCCAGTACGTCTACGGGTTCGTCGCGGCCCTCCTGGGGGACCGGGCGAAATCCGCGCTGGAGCGCCGCGCGGAGCAGGCGGCCGCCGTGCCGGCCGAGGTGGGACGCACCGCCGCCGTGGTGGCGATCCACGCCGAGGACGCGGTCGCGGTCTTCGCCCGCCTGCGGGTGATGGCGCGGTCGCTCGCCCGCGCCGAGGCGCGGGGCATCGACATCTTCGTCCTCTCCGACACCCGGGACGGCGCCATCGCCGCCGTCGAGGAGCACGAGTACGCCCGCATCCAGGCCTGGGCGGCGTCCGACCCGGCGCTGCCGCGGATCCGCTACCGGCGCCGGACGGAGAATGTCGGCCGCAAGGCCGGCAACATCGGCGAGTTCTGCCGCACCTACGGCGGCGAGTACGCCTTCATGATCGTGCTGGACGCCGACAGCCTGATGACCGGCGCGGCCATGGGCCGGCTCGTCGGGCTGATGCAGGCGAGCCCGCGCACCGGCCTGATCCAGACCGTCTCGTACGCCGCCGGCCGGGACACGCTCTTCGCCCGCATCCAGCAATTCGCCGTCCGGCTCTACGCGCCGCTGGCCCTGCGCTGCCTGGAGACCTGGCAGGGTCCCGAGGGCAGCTACTGGGGCCACAACGCGATCCTGCGGGTCGAGGCCTTCGCGGAGAACGCGCAGCTCCCGAAGCTCCCGGGCCGGGAGCCGCTCGGCGGCGAGATCCTGTGCCACGACATCGTCGAGGGCGCGCTGATGGTGCGCGCCGGCTGGGAGGTGCGGCTGCTGCCCGAGATGGGCGGCACCTGGGAGGAGATGCCCACCAACCTCGTCGACCTGCTCGGCCGCGAGCGCCGCTGGTGCCAGGGCAATCTCCAGCACCTGCGGGTGCTGCCCTGGGCCGGCCTGAGCGCGGCGAGCCGCTGGCACCTCCTCGTCGGGATCCTCTCCTACGGGGTGCTCCCCCTCTGGATCGCCTTCCTGGGCCTTGCCGCGTGGCAGGCCGCCCGGACCGGCGATCTGGGCCTCCTGGCCTACGGCCTGACCGGGCAGGGCGCCGCCGCCCACGCGCTCGCCGCCCTCAGCGTCGCCGTGCTGGCGCTGCCGAAGCTCCTGAGCCTCGGCCACGTCCTCGCCTCCGCCGAGCGCCGGGCCGCCTTCGGCGGCACGCGGGCGCTGCTCGCGAGCGCCGCCCTGGAGCAGGCGGTGTGGGTGGTCCTGTGGCCGGTCCTGACGCTGTTCACTGCCGGCGCCGTGGTCTCGACCTTCTTCGGCCGGGTGGTCCGCTGGGAGACGCAGGACCGGGACGACCGGCAGGTGTCCTGGGCGGAGGCCTTCCGGCTCCAGGCCGACGCCGTGGTGGTCGGCGCGCTGATGGTGTTCGCCCTGGTCCTCGTCGGGAGCCCGTGGCTCGCCCTCTGGCTGGCGCCGGTCGCCCTGGCGCTGCTCACGAGCCCGGCCCAGAGCGTCTGGACCAGCCGGGCCGATCTCGGCCGCGCCGCCCGTGCCCGGGGCCTGTTCCTGAACGCCGACGACACCGCGCAGGCGCCGGAACTCGCCGAACTCGCCCAGCTGCGCGGCCTGCCCGCCGCGCCGGCCCCGCTCCGCCCGGTCCCGCGCGAGCCGGCCATCTGGCTCGCCGCCGACGAGGCCTGACGCGGCTCCGCGTCGACTGTCCGGGGCGGTGCGGGACGGCCTCCGCGCCGCCCCCGGAACCGGCCGCGGATCCGGGCGGCGAGGGTCTAGACCCGAGCCTGTCATCCCGGTTCTTACGGCTAAGCTGCCACAGTGTTGCCATCGAGTCACGGGCGGGCGGAACCGCCCGGGCGGGGCGGTTTCTGGCTTGGATTTGAGGCGCGAGCGTTTACCCCTTGGCGAGGATCGGCACGGCATCGTGCCGCGGTCTTCGCCGCGTTCCCGCCATAGTCCGCGCCTGCCCCGAGAGGCTTTGATGCGTCGTTTTCTCCCCGCCCTGATCGGGCTTCTCGGCGCGGCCGCCTGCGCCGCGCCGGCTCTGGCCTACGAGATCGACCCGCTGACCCGCCAGCCGCTGAACGACGCGCTCACCGTTCGCGTCCGCCCGCAGGCCGTCGAGACCGTCGCGGTGCCGGTGGCCAACGCCGCGCTGAACCCCGCCGACCCGCTGAACGCCGACGCGGCGGTGCCGCAGATGTCGGCGATCCCGCGCGAGACGGTGGCCTATAACGGTCCCTACGGCGCCGGCACGATCGTCGTCTCCACCGCCGAGCGGCGGCTCTACTACGTGCTGGGCGGCGGTCAGGCCCTGCGCTACGGCGTCGGCGTCGGCCGGCCAGGCTTCACCTGGGGCGGCGTGCAGACCATCACGATGAAGCGCGAGTGGCCGGATTGGCGCCCGCCGGCGACCATGCTGAAGCGCAGGCCCGACCTGCCGCGCTACATGAAGGGCGGTCTCGAGAACCCGCTCGGCGCCCGCGCCATGTATCTCGGCGGCTCGATCTACCGCATCCACGGCTCCAACGAGCCGGAGACGATCGGCACGGCCGTCTCGTCGGGCTGCATCCGCATGACCAACGACGACGTGACGGACCTGTACACCCGCGCCAAGGTCGGCACGAAGGTCATCGTCCAGCGCTGATTGTCCGGGGCTTCCGGGGGAAGGGCCGGCCGCGAGGCCGGCCCTTCCGCGTTCAGGCCGCCGGCAGCGTGACCAGGGCGTCCGGGCGCTTCACCTCGATCTCGATGAACGCGATCGGGTGGTCGGACCCGTTCATCACGTCGTGCCGGATGCCCGCGGGACGCATGTAGGATTGCCCGGCCGCGAGCGCCGTCTCGCTGACCGCCGCGCCGTCGTGGACGCGCAGGATCCCGTCCACCAGCATCACCACGAAATACGGCCAGCCGTGCTCGTGCCAGCCGGTCACGCCGCCGGGCGGGAAGTCCCAGCGCGTGATGCGCACGGCGGCATCGTCCTGCTGGACGGTGGGCGTGGCGGGGATGGTGCAGGCGAAGGCCATGGCGGCTCCAAGATAGGCGGGCGCAGATGCCCGCGCGACGGGATGCAAGCCTCCGGCCTCCACGCCGCGATTCGACCCGCGCCGTCGTCGCGAGCGCAGCGAAGCGAGCCGGGGACGCGCGACCTCCGAGATCGTGGCGCCGCCGGGTCGCTTCGCTCCGCGCGCGATCACGAGGCTCGGGGCCGGACTAAGCTGGAGCGCCTGCCCTCAGTGGCAGCCGCACGAGCCCGACCCGCAACCCCCGCCCTGCTTCACCGGGGCGGTGCGCGCGGTCTCACGGTCCAGCCCCCGCTCGGCGAGCTCGCCGAGATAGGTGTTCCAGCGGCTCTCGTACTCGCGGCCGAGGGTGTGCAGATAGCCCCAGCCGTAGATGCCGGTGTCGTGCATGTCGTCGAAGCCGAGCTTCACCGCGTAGTTGCCGACCGGCTCCACCGCCACGATGGCCACGGCGCGCTTGCCGCCGATCACCTTCCGCTCCAGCGGCGAGTGGCCCTGCACCTCGGCCGAGGGGCTCGACACCCGCAGGTACTCGGCCGGGAGGGCGTAGCGCGCCCCGTCCTCGAAGGCGACGTTGAGCACCCGCCGGTCGGCCGACAGGCGGATCTCGGTCGGCCACAGATCCTCGGTCACGGGCCACACTCCTCACGCAATCTGGGGCTGCGGCGCGGGACCTGCTTGCCCGCGACCGCCGGTGGCATCATATGCCGGACGATGCTCGATGACAGCTCCCTGACGCCACAGGCGTCCGCGGTCGATGCCCACGCCGGGCCGGCGCCGCTGATCGACCCGTTCCAGCGGGCGATCTCGTACCTGCGCATCTCGGTGACGGATCGCTGCGACCTGCGCTGCGCCTACTGCATGTCCGAGCACATGGAGTTCCTGCCCAAGCGCGACCTGCTGACCCTGGAGGAGCTGGACCGGCTCTGCGGCGTGTTCATCGCCCGCGGCGTGCGCAAGCTCCGCATCACCGGCGGCGAGCCGCTCGTGCGCCGCGACATCATGCACCTGTTCCGCCGGCTCTCGCGCCACCTCGATTCGGGGGCGCTGGAGGAGCTGACGCTCACCACCAACGGCACGCAGCTCACCCGCTACGCCGACGAGCTGGCGAGCCTCGGCGTGCGCCGGATCAACGTCTCGCTCGACACCCTCGACCCGGACAAGTTCCGGGAGATCACCCGCCGCGGCGACCTCAAGGTGGTGCTCGACGGCATCGCGGCGGCCCGCGCCGCCGGGATGAAGGTGAAGATCAACGCGGTGGCGCTGCGCGACGTCAACGCCGACGAGATCCCCGACATGATCGCCTGGGCCCACGGGCTCGGCATGGACATGACGCTGATCGAGGTCATGCCGCTCGGCGAGATCGAGGCGGATCGGACCGACCAGTTCCTGCCCCTGTCGGTCGCTCGGCAGCGGCTGGAGACCCGCTACACCCTCACACCCCTCCCCGACCGCACCGGCGGCCCGGCGCGCTACGTCCGCGTCGAGGAGACCGGCGGCAAGCTCGGCTTCATCACGCCGCTGACCCACAATTTCTGCGAGAGCTGCAACCGGGTCCGCCTGACCTGCACGGGCCAGCTCTACATGTGCCTGGGCCAGGAGGATTCGGCCGACCTGCGCGCGGTCCTGCGCGCCTCCCAGGACGATTCGGTGCTGGCCGCGGCGGTGGTCGAGGCGATCACCCGCAAGCCCAAGGGCCACGACTTCGTCATCGAGCGCCAGCGCCCGGCCGCCGTGCCGCGGCACATGAGCGTGACGGGGGGGTAGGCGCCTCGACTGTCCCTGCGAGCGCGGCGAAGCAATCCAGGGCACCGGTCCCTTACGGGCGTAGCGCATCCCTGGGTCGCTTCGCCGCGCTGGCAAAGACGGACGCGCTCACATCTCCTCGTCGGCGTAGCGGGCCGGCTGCCGCCCGCGCTGGCCGGAGCCCCGCCGCGGCGCGCCCGCGCTGATCCCCGCCACCAGGTCGGCGATGTGGCGCAGCGTCTCGACCGCCAGCGCCTTCTCGCCCTCGCCGCGACCCTGCGGGATCAGCGCCTTGGCGAAGCCGAGCTTCTGCGCCTCCTTCAGCCGGGAGCCCGCCTGCGCCACGGGCCGGATCGCCCCCGACAGGCCGATCTCGCCGAAATAGACCGTCTCGGGCGGCAGCACGGCCCCCGACAGCGACGAGACCAGGGCGGCCGCCACCGCGAGGTCCGCCGCCGGCTCGGTGATGCGCAGGCCCCCCGCCACGTTCAGGTAGACGTCGTGGCTCCCGAGCCGGATGCCGCCGTGGGCCTCCAGCACGGCGAGCACCATCGACAGCCGGTTCGGGTCCCAGCCGACCACGGCGCGCCGGGGCATGCCGAGAGAGGATGGGGCGACGAGCGCCTGGATCTCCACCAGAAGCGGCCGCGTCCCCTCCATCCCGGCGAAGACCGCGGTGCCCGCCGCCTGATGGTCGCGGCCGGCCAGGAACAGCGCCGACGGGTTCGGCACCTCGCTGAGCCCCGAATCGGTCATCTCGAACACGCCGATCTCGTCGGTCGGCCCGAACCGGTTCTTCACGGCGCGCAGGATGCGGAAATGGTGGCCCTGGTCGCCCTCGAAGGAGGCGACCGCGTCGACCATGTGCTCCACCACCCGGGGGCCGGCGATCTGCCCGTCCTTGGTGACGTGGCCGACCAGGATCACCGCCGTGCCGGTGGTCTTGGCGAAGCGGATCAGCGCCTGGGCCGAGGAGCGCACCTGCGTGACCGTGCCGGGGGCGGATTCCACCGTCTCGGTCCACATGGTCTGGATCGAGTCGATGATCGCCAGCGCGGGCGGGCGCCCCTGGCTCAGGGTCTCGACGATGTCCTCGACGTTGGTCTCGGCGGCGAGCTGGACCGGGCGGGCGCTCAGGCCCAGCCGCTCGGCCCGCAGGCGCACCTGCCCGACCGCCTCCTCGCCCGAGATGTAGGCGACCCGCTCGCCCGTGCCCGCCATGGCGGCGGAGGCCTGCATCAGCAGGGTCGACTTGCCGATGCCGGGATCGCCGCCGAGCAGGATCACCGAACCGCGCACGAAGCCGCCGCCGGTCACCCGGTCGAGCTCGCCGATCCCCGAGGGGATGCGCGGCGCCTCCTTGGCCTCGCCGGTCAGGCCCTCGAGGGGAAAGACCCGGCCGCGGTTGCGCGACGGCCGGGTCGCGGCGGGACCCGACTGGCCGGGGGCCGAGGGCGCCTCCTCGACGATCGTGTTCCAGCCGTTGCAGGCCTCGCAGCGCCCGCGCCAGCGGTTGTAGACCGCCCCGCAGGACTGGCAGACGAAGGTCTGGTGGATCTTGGCCATTCGAGTCCGCGCGCCGGCCGTCCGGCCTTCCGGTCAGGGGAGGGAGCTACCCTACATAGGTTCGAACATAACGAGAACCCAGTCCCGTGAGGATCTCGTAGCCGATCGTGCCGGCGGCGCGACCGACCGTGTCGATGTCGAGGCGGTCGCCGATCAGTACCGCGGCGGCGCCGCGCCGGGCCGCGGGCGCCGCCGTGACGTCGAGGATGATCAGGTCCATCGAGACGGAGCCCAGGATCGGGCACGGGACGCCCCCGACCAGCGCCTGGCCGCGCCCGCTGATCGACCGGGGGAAGCCGTCGGCGTAACCGAGCGAGAGCGTCGCCAGGCGGCTGGGCGCGGTGGCGGTCCAGCGGCCGTTATAGCCCGCGGTGGCGCCGGCCGCGACGCCGCGCACCTGCGCGATCGTCGCCTCCAGCCGCACCACCGGCCGCATCGGGTTCGCGGCGCCCGGCGTCGGGTTGCCGCCGAACAGGGCGTAGCCCGGCCGCAGGAGGTCGTGCCGGGCCCCGTCGAGGAAGATTCCCGACGAGTTCGCCAGCGAGGCCCGGAGTCCGGGATAGGCGGCCCGAACCCGAGCGAAATCGGCGATCTGCCGGGCGTTGACCGGGTCGTCTGGCGTCTCGGCGCTGACGAAGTGGCTGAGGAGGAGGTCGATCCCGGCCTCCGCGATCCGCGCGTCCCCGGCGAGATCCAGCGCCTCGGGCACCGACAGGCCGAGCCGGTTCATGCCGGTATCGACGTGGAGCGCCGCGGGCGGGCGGTTCCCCGCGAACGCCGCCCAGTCCGACAGCTCCTCGGCGCTGCCGAGCACCGGGCGTAGCCCGTGGGCCGCGAAGGCCGCCGCGGCGCCCAAGGGCAGGCCGTTCAGCACGTAGATCGCGGCCTCCGGCAGGGCGGCCCGGGCGGCGACGCCCTCGGACAGGTGCGCGACGAAGAAGGTCCGGCAGCCCGCGGCCCACAGGGCCGGTCCGACCCGGCCGATGCCGCAACCGTAGGCGTCGGCCTTCACCACGGCGGCGCAGTCGGCGCCGGCGCCGCGGGCGGCCAGGATCCGCCAGTTGGCGGCGATCGCTCCGAGGTCGATCGTGAGCCGGGCGCCGTGAGCGCCGATCTCCGTCACAGGTCCGGTCTCGGCCACGCAGACCGCCTCCATCTGTTCGCCACCGGGGTCGCGGAAGCACAGGCCGGACCCATAGCATCCGGACGGCGCCCGGGGGCAGCACGGGCCGTCGTTTACACCGGACGCGCCCCGGCGCGCGGCGCGGCTGATGCACGGACGGCACAGCCGCGTGATCAGGCGGGCACGCCAGGGTGACGGCCGAGGTCGGGCTTGGTATAAATCCAGCGCGGTCCGGGGGAGCCGCACGGCCGACGCGCTATCCCCGCGGGTACCAAAAAGCTCAACGATGCCGTTTACCGTTCTGGATCTCGCCGTGCTCGGCATCGTCGCGGTCTCCGCGCTGCTCGCGGCCGTGCGTGGTGTGACCCGCGAGGTCCTGGCGATCGTCGCCTGGGTGGCGGCCGCCGCCGTCGCGTGGACGCTGCATCCCATGCTGCTGCCGACCGTGAAGCAGCACGTGAACAGCGACACCGTGGCGCTCGTCGCCTCGATCGCGGCGATCTTCCTCGGCACCCTGATCGTCGTGTCGATCATCACGGTGAAGATCTCCGACGTCGTGCTCGACTCGCGGATCGGCGCGGTCGACCGCTCCCTCGGCTTCCTGTTCGGCGCGGCCCGCGGCTTCCTGATCTGCGTGATCGGCTGGGTGTTCCTGTCCTGGCTGGTGCAGGGCAAGGTGCCGGACTGGGCCGCCCAGGCCCGCACGCGCCCGATGCTGGAGAAGTCCGGCGACGCCCTGGTGGCGCAGCTGCCGGAGAATCCGGAAGGCTTCCTCAAGCAGTTCAAGAAGCCGAAGACCGGCGCGCCGCCCAACGAGTCCGCCGACGCCCCGGCCGAGACCGACGCGGCGCCGCAGCGCCGGACCGAGACCGCGCCGACCCCGACGCGACGCTGATCTGCGGTATTCGCCGTAGGTCTCATCGCGCGGAACGCCTAGATAGCGGTTCCGGTGGTGTACGGATTGCTTCCGCGACGACCGGCGCGCCGGCCCGTCGCCGCCGGGATCTGTGAGTGATCGACAGCCCCATGTCACACGCCGCCGCCTCCACCGACACCTTCGATCTCGATCTCGACGGCGACACGCTGCGCGAGGAATGCGGGGTCTTCGGCATCTTCGGCCATCCGGACGCCTCGGCGATCGTCGCGCTGGGCCTCCACGCCCTGCAGCACCGGGGCCAGGAGGCGGCCGGCATCGTCTCGTTCGACGGCTCGGTGTTCCATTCCGAGCGCCGCCCCGGCCTCGTGGGCGATTCCTTCTCGGACGGCGACACGATCGCGCGCCTCAAGGGCCGCGCCGCCATCGGCCACGTGCGCTACTCGACCACCGGCGGCACGATCCTGCGCAACGTCCAGCCGCTCTTCGCGGAGCTCGCCAGCGGCGGCCTCGCGGTCGCCCACAACGGCAACCTCACCAACGCCCTGTCGATCCGCCGCGACCTCGTGCGCGACGGCGCGATCACGCAGTCAACCTCCGACACCGAGGTGATCCTGCACCTCGCGGCCCGCTCGCGGAAGCCCCGGATCATCGAGCGCTTCATCGACGCCCTGCAGGCGATCCAGGGCGCCTACGCGATCGTGGCGCTGACCAACAAGAAGCTGATCGGCGCCCGCGACCCGCTGGGCATCCGCCCCCTGGTGCTGGGCGAGCTCGACGGCCGCTACATGCTGGCCTCCGAGACCTGCGCGCTCGACATCATCGGCGCCCGGTTCGTGCGCGACATCGAGAACGGCGAGATCGTGGTGATCTCCGAGGAGGGGATCGAGTCGATCCGCTTCGCCGACGCCGTGCCGATGCGGCCCTGCATCTTCGAGTACATCTACTTCGCCCGGCCGGATTCGGTGGTGAACGGCAAGAGCGTCTACGCGGTGCGCAAGGCGATCGGCCGGGAGCTCGCCCGCGAGGCCTCGGTCGCGGCCGACATCGTCGTGCCGGTGCCGGATTCCGGCGTGCCGGCGGCGCTCGGCTTCTCGCAGGAGACCGGGATCCCGTTCGAGATGGGGATCATCCGCAACCACTACGTTGGCCGGACCTTCATCCAGCCGACCCAGTCGGTGCGCGAGCTCGGCGTGCGCATGAAGCACTCGGCCAACCGCGCGGCGATCGAGGGCAAGAGCATCGTCCTCGTGGACGACAGCCTCGTGCGCGGCACGACCTCGGTGAAGATCGTCCGGATGATGCGCGAGGCCGGCGCCGCGGAGGTCCATTTCCGGATCGCGTCGCCGCCGATCACCTACCCGGACTTCTACGGGATCGACACGCCCGAGCGGGAGAAGCTGCTCGCCGCGACCCACGATCTCGAGGCCATGCGCAAGTATATCGGCGCCGATTCGCTGGCCTTCCTGTCGATCCCCGGCCTCTACCGGGCGATGGGCGAGGAGGCGCGGAACGCGGCCTGCCCGCAATACACCGACCACTGCTTCACGGGCGACTACCCGACCGGCCTGACCGACCTGTCCATCGCCGGCCCGAAGCGCTTCGCCATGCTGGCCGAGGCCGACTGACAGGATCCGGCCGTTGCGCGCGAACGGGCATCCCCTGTGCGCGGAAATGCGCTAGGTCCTCGCCATGGCTGAGTCTCAGAGAACCCTGGAAGGCCGCGTCGCGGTCGTCACCGGCGCATCGCGCGGCATCGGGCGCGCCGCCGCCCTGGCTTTGGCCGGGGCCGGCGCGCACGTCATCGCGGTGGCCCGGACCGTGGGCGCCCTGGAGGAGCTCGACGACGCGATCCGCGCCGCCGGCTCCAGCGCCACCCTCGTGCCGTTCGACCTCGCCGATTACGACGCGATCGACCGCCTCGGCGCGGCGATCAACGAGCGCTGGAAGCGCCTCGACATCCTGGTCGCCAATGCCGGGATCCTGGGCGCGCTCATGCCGATCGGCCACATCACCCCGAAGATCTGGGGGCAGGTGATGGACGTGAACGTCACCGCCAACTGGCGCCTGATCCGCTCCCTCGACCCGCTGCTGCGCATGTCGGACGCGGGTCGCGCGATCTTCGTCTCGTCGGGAGCGGCCTCGAAATGCCGGCCCTACTGGGGACCCTACTCGGTCTCCAAGGCGGCGCTGGAGGCCCTGGTGCGGACCTACGCGGCCGAGAACGAGACCACGGCGATCCGGGCCATGCTGCTCAATCCGGGCCCCCTGCGGACCGGCATGCGCCGCTCGGCCATGCCGGGCGAGGACCCCGAGACCCTCCGGACGCCCGAGGACCTCGCCCCCCATTTCGTGCGGCTCGCCGCGCCGGACTGGGCCGAGACCGGGAAGCTCTACGATTTCCCCACCGACCGGGTGCTGCGTTTCCGCGCGCCCGAGTAAAGGGGTCCGGGGCCTGCGGCCCCGGCGGGTGGCGGGCGGAGCCCGCCGGGTTTGGGATTTGCGATGATCGACGTCCGCTGCATCTGCGCGATCGGCCTGCGGGGCCAGCTCGGCCTCAACGGCCACCTGCCCTGGGAGGGCAACACCGACCCGCTCTTCGTGGAGGACGTCACGCGCTTCTTCGCCCTGACCATGGGCCACGTGCTGATCGCCGGGCCGAAGACGGTGGCCTCGGTGCCCGAATTCGCCTTCAAGGACCGCACCATCGACGTGATCCGCAGCCACGAGGATCCGGAGGCGGTGCTCAAGCGCTATCCCGGGCGGCGGATCTTCGTCGGCGGCGGGATCGCGGTGTGGAACGTCTACGCGCGGTACATCCAGCACTGGGACATCACGCGCCTGCCCTACGACGGCGAGGCCGACCGCTGGTTCGACCCGGCCTGGCTGGTCGGCGGGCCGCTGCGGACGCCCTGAGCGGCACCTTCCTGCAATCCGGCGCGTTGGCGCGCACGCGTCGCGTTTTCCGGAGACCACGATGAGCGCCCCGAGCTACCGCTTCGGCATCGAGGAGGAGTACTTCCTGGCCGATGCCGAGACCCGCGGGACGCCGCGGGGCGACCTCGCCGCGTTCCACGCGCGGGTGGAGGCGGAGCTGCCCGAGACGGGCCGCGAGCTGGTCGCCGCGCAGGTCGAGCTCTGCACGCCGCCGCTCACCGACGCGGCGGCCGCCCGGGAGAATCTCGGCGGCCAGCGGCGGCAGCTCGCCGGCATCGCCGCCGAGAGCGGCCTGCGGCTGCTGGCCTGCGGCACGCACCCCCTCGCCCGCTGGTCGCGCCAGACCGCCACCGACGGCGCGCGCTACAAGGGCATCCTGTCGGATGTCGGCATCGCGGCGCGGCGGGCGCTGATCTGCGGGATGCACGTCCACGTCGAGGTGCCGGACCCCGAGGCCCGCGTCGACCTGATGAACCGGCTGCTGCCGTTCCAGCCGCTGCTGCTCGCGCTGTCGGCCTCCTCGCCGTTCTGGCAGGGCGAGGCGACGGGCCTGCGGGCCTACCGGCTCAGCGTCTTCGGGGAATTGCCGCGCACCGGCCTGCCGGAACTCTTCGCCGACGCCGCCGCCCACGCGCGGTTCGTCGCCATCATGACCCGGTCGGGCGCGATCGCGGACGCGAGCTTCCTGTGGTGGTCGCTGCGCCCCTCCATCAAGTTCCCGACGCTGGAGCTGCGCATCGCCGACGCCTGCACGCGCCTCGACGATTCGCTCTGCATCGCCGCCCTGTTCCGCTGCCTCGTGCGCCTGTGCGTGCGCCGGCCGGAGCTCCACGCCGGCCTCGACGGCGTCTCGCGGGCGCTGGCCTCGGAGAACCTCTGGCGGGCCCAGCACAGCGGCGTGGCCGCGTCCCTGATCGACGAGGCGCGCGGCGAGGCCGTGCCGTTCGCCGAGGCGCTGGAGGCGATGCTCACGCTCGTCGCCGAGGACGCGGACGCCCTCGGCTGCGCGGCGGACGTGGCCCGCGCCCGGGCGATCGTGGCCGAGGGGACCAGCGCCGACGGGCAGGTCGCGGCCTACGAGGCCGCGCTCACCGCGGGTCAGGACGAGCGCGCCGCGCTGGCGGCCGCGGTGGACTGGATCGCCGACGCGGCGCGCTGAGGGCTGCGCAGGGCTGCCGCATCGCCTCCGTCATCACGAGCGGAGGTTGGATCAGCCCTTGTCGAACGGGTTCTGCGAGGTCCGCAGGGACAGGCGGATCGGCGTGCCCGGCAGGTCGAACGCCTCGCGCAGGCCGTTCACGAGGTAGCGCGTGTAGGATTTCGGCAGGGCGTTGAGCTGGTTGCCGAACAGCGCGAAGTGGGGCGGCCGGCTCTTCACCTGGGTGGCGTAGCGGATCTTGATCCGCCGCCCCGATACCGCGGGGGGCGGGTTGCGGGAGGTCGCCTCGTTCAGCCAGTCGTTGATGCGCGAGGTGGAGACGCGCCGGTCCCAGACCTCGGCGGCCTGCACCACCGCCTGCATCAGCTTGTCGACGCCGTCGCCGGCGAGGCCGGAGAGCGGCACGACCGCGACGCCGCGCACCTGCGGCAGCAGCCGGGTGCAATCCTCGCGCAGCTGCTTGAGCAGGCCCGGCTGGTCGGCGACCAGGTCCCACTTGTTGAGGCCGATCACCAGGGCGCGGCCCTCGCTCTCGACGAGGTCGACGATCGTCAGGTCCTGCTTCTCGAACGGGATCGTCGCGTCGAGGAGCACCACCACGACCTCGGCGAAGCGCACGGCGCGCAACCCGTCCGAGACCGCGAGCTTCTCCAGCTTGTCGTCGATCCGGGCGCGGCGGCGCATCCCGGCCGTGTCGTGCAGCTTGATCCGCCGCCCGCGCCACTCCCAGTCCAGGGAGATCGAGTCCCGGGTGATGCCGGCCTCGGGGCCGACGAGCAGCCGGTCCTCGCCGAGCATGCGGTTGATCAGGGTCGACTTGCCGGCATTCGGGCGGCCGACGATCGCGACCTTCAGGGCCCGGCCGCCGGGGGCGTCGTCCGGATCCTCGTCCGCGTCGCGCTGGGGCAGGGCGCCCTTGAGCGCCTCGTGCAGCTCGCCCAGACCCTCGCCGTGCTCGGCGGAGAACGGGATCGGGTCGCCGAGCCCGAGGGTGAAGGCCTCGTAGGCCCCGGCGAGGCCGGCGCCGCCCTCGGCCTTGTTGGCGATCAGGATCACCGGGCAGCCGGCGCGGCGCACCAGCTCGGCGAAGGGCTGGTCGGCCGGCAGCACGCCGGCGCGGGCGTCGATCACGAACAGCACCACGTCGGCGGCGAGGATCGCCGCCTCGGTCTGCATGCGCATCCGGCCGGTGAGGCTCGCGGCGTCGGCCTCTTCCAGGCCGGCGGTGTCGATCACCCGGAACTCGAGGCCGCCGAACGCGACGTCGCCCTCGCGCCGGTCGCGGGTCACGCCCGGGCGGTCGTCGACCAGCGCGAGCTTCTTGCCCACGAGGCGGTTGAACAGGGTCGACTTGCCGACGTTCGGCCTCCCGACGATCGCGACGGTCGGCATATCCATGGTGGTTCTCGAAACAGTCCGGACGAAGGATCAGCGCGTGATCGGCGGGGGCGGCGCGGCGGGCTCGGGCTTGGCGGCGGTCACCGTCACGGGACCGCCCGCGACGATCGCCGCGTAGACCTCGATCCGCTCGCGCAGGTTCCGCGGCGTGTCGGGATCGGCCACGATCTGGTCGAACCAGCGGCTGGCGTCCTCGTAATCGCCCTTCTTCAGGGCGGCGAGGCCCAGCATCTCGCGGGCGGTGTGGCGGAACGGCGTCCCGGCGGCGAGGCCCTGGAGGTTGGCGAGCGCCGGGTCCGGGTTCGGCCCGTCGAGGCGCAGCAGCGCGGCGCGCAGGCGCGCGAGGTCGCGCAGGCCGTCGCCGAGGCCGGTATCGTCGGCGAGCTTGTCGAACTCCGCCGCCCCGGCCGCCGGATCGCGCTTGCCGGTCTCGGCCGCCGCCCGGAACCGGGCGAGCAGCCGGTAGCCCGCCGGGCCCTGCGCCTCCAGCGTCTCGAAGGCCTTGTCGGCCTCCGCGACCTTGCCGTCCTTGGCGAGGCGGTTGGCGTCGTCGAACTGCACCGAGGCGACCTCGGCCGCCGCGCGCTGCTGGGCCTGCCAGTAGCGCCAGCCCGCCACACCCGCCACCACGAGCACGGCGAGCGCGATGATCACGCCGCTGTAGCGCTTCCAGATCTGGAGGATCCGGTCGCGGCGGTAATCCTCGTCGACCTCGCGAAGGAACTCGTTGTTCTCGGCCATTCTATCCCGGCCCGCATGATTTCAGCGGACCACCTCGTCTCGTTCGGGCCCCGCGCCTAACACACGGGCGCCGGGTTGGCGACAGGCCATGTCTCAGGTGCCGCCGCGGGTGCCGGCTCAGGCCGCGCTGCCCGGCCAGACCGGAACGCCGATCACCGGGTAGTGCAGGTAGCGGGCGAAGACGAACCACGCGGCCGTGCCGACCACCAGGGCCAGGACGTCGTTGCGCCAGCCCAGGGGCGCCGCCGCCGGACCGCCGTGCTGGGCCGCGACCGCCCCGGGGGCGAGGCCCCGGCGCTTGGCGCTGATCCGGGCGGTCACCGCCCAGGCGAGGAAGCCGCCGAACAGGAGCATGGAGCCGAGATCGCCGTTGGCGAGCAGGTGCGCCGTCGCCCAGATCTTCACGGCGAGCAGCATCGGGTGCTTGGCCTTGGCGCGGATATGGCCCGGCAGGTAGGCGGCCGCGAGGCACACGAAGGCGAGCCAGACCAGCGTCAGGGCGAGGTGGCGTGTCCAGACGGGCGGGTCCCAGACCGGGATGTAGCCGGCGAGCCGATAGTCGTGGAAGCCGATCCCGATCAGCACGAGCCCGAGCAGCGACAGGGCGGTGTAGCCGAGCTTGTAGCGGCCCTCGCCGATCCGGCCGACGATCGCGGCGCGCCGGGTGCGGGCCATCGAGAAGGCGTGCGTGCCGAGGAACAGCACCAGCCCGAGGATCAGGAGAACCATGGATGACTTTCGGTCGGGCCGCGCGGGTCCGGTCGGCGGCAAGCACTCTGTAATGGTTCTCAAGCGAATCTCCGCCTGTTTGTCCAGGCGCGGCCGGGACGCAGCCGAGTGGCGACCATGGGTTGGGCGGATCGGATCGCCGGACGAGCGCGCGCCGCGTGCCGCCTCGGAGCCGGAGCGGCCGCGCGGCGGATCCTCCCGGCGCTCCTCCTGGCGCTCCTCCTGGCGCTCTTGCCGCTCCTCCCGCACAGAGCCGCGGCCGCGCCGGAGCCGCCGCTCTCGGCCCTGACCCTGGTCGGGCCGCCCGCGCTCGTCTTCAAGGCGGGGCGCGACGCCTGCGACGGCGCCGACGTGCCCGATGCGCCGGCGCGCGCCTTCCGGGACGCGTCGGGCTCGGTGGCGCTCTACGGGATGCACTACCGCAACCGGGCGCTGCGCGGCCCCGACCTCGGCCATCTCAAGCTCGACTGCGCGGTGGTGCTCGATTCGGGCGAGAAGCCCGATCCCGCGGCCTACGACGACCGCTCCTGGATCACCGCGACCTGGACCGAGGACGGGACCCGCGTGGCCGCGCTCCTCCACCACGAGTACCAGGCGAACGAGCATCCCGGCCGCTGCCCGGCCGCCAACTACATGGCCTGCTGGTACAACACGATCACGGCCGCCGCCTCGACGGATGGCGGCCGCAGCTTCCGGCGGCAGAGCCCGCCCGCCGTGGTCGCCGGGGCGCCGTTCCGGCAGGAGGTCGACCAGGGCCGCCACCGCGGCTTCTTCAACCCGTCGAATATCGTGGCCGACGGGACGTGGCGCTACTTCCTCGCCTCGACGACCGGCTGGACCCGACCGGGCAGCGATCAGGAGGCGGGGGTCTGCCTGTTCCGCAGCGACGACCCGGCCGACCCGACCCGCTGGCGGGCCTGGACCGGCACCGGCTTCACCGCCGCCTTCCCGGATCCCTACCGCGCCGCCCGCCCGAACACGGCCACCTGCCGGCCGGTCGGGCCGTTCCCGGGCCCGGTCGGCGCCGTCGTCCGGCACCGCGGCACGGGCGCCTGGATCGCCGTGTTCATGGCGAAGGCGGGGGAGGGCTTTCCCCGGTCCGGCTTCTACTGGACGACCTCCCGGGACCTGATCACCTGGGACAGCCCGCGCCTGCTCCTCGAGGGCGCGACCCTCTACGAAGACCCCTGCGCGGCGACGGCGCCGCTCCTGGCCTACCCGTCGCTCCTCGACCCGGACGCGCGGGGCCGCAATTTCGACGATGTCGGCGACCGGGCGCTCCTGACCTACGCGAGCCTGCGCACCGAGGGCTGCACGATCACCTCCGACCGCGACCTGCTGCGCCGCCCGGTGGCGATCCGCGTCTGGCCCTGATGCCGCTCGACCGGCGCGTCGCGCGCGACACGTTCCCGAGCCCCGGCCGCATCCGGTCCGGCCGGACCGCGGCGGCCGACGTGGCGGAGGCCGAGGCGACGATCGCCGGGTCCTACCGGGCCCGGCTCTCCTGAGCGGGCTGGCCGAGCGCCACCGTGTAGGACGGGCCGGCCGCGACGGAGCGCCCCGGGACGCCGATCCGCTGCCAGAGCACGGTGCCGAGGGTCACGCTGAGCATCAGCGCGGTCGCGGAGAGCAGGAGCGTGGTCGCCCGGGCGTAGGCGCGACCGGCATGGATCAGCAGGCAGCCGAACGCGAAGATCGCGACGGCCTGGAACAGGTGCTGCACGGGCGACGTCCTCTCTGGCGGCGGACGCGCGGTCCGGGCCGGCCGGGATCGACGCCATCGTGCCCGGGCGGCGTGAAAACGCGGTTAACGTCGGGTATAGCTGGCTCCGCCATCGCCCGCTCGGAGAGGAAGCCGCATGTCGCGTTCGAGGGTCCCGGAGACGGAGAGCCGCCCCGACGGGACGGGGGTGATTCCGTCCCCCGACACAGCAATCCTGGGATCGGGCGCCGTCGGCGCGGGGGCGATCGGGGCGTCGGCCCTGGGCGCGCTGGCCCTCGGGGCCGCGGCCCTCGGCGTCGTGGCGGTCGGCGCCTTCGCGATCGGCCGCCTCTCGGTGGGCCGCGCCCGGGTCGGCGCCCTGGAGGTCGGCTCGCTGGAGATCGACACGCTCACGGTGCGGTCGGTGCGGATGCCGGAGCGCGGCTGAGCCGCGGCGCCGGAGACCGCACCCGGAGACATGCGAGGAGGGGAGCGATGACCGATCGGAAACCGCCCTTCCGGCCCGCGGACGCGGTCGACGCCCTCGGCGAGGTCGAGGGCGATTTCGTCCTGCCGCTCTGCCTGCCCGGATCCAACCTGCTGATCGGCGAGGATCTCGCCATGCTGGTCCTCGACACGATCCACGGGCAGCGGGTCGGCCTGCCGCTGAGCCCGCAGGGCGCGGCCGACCTCCACGCGGTCCTGGGTGAGGCCCTGCGGCTGCTGCAGGCGCGGGACCGCGGCCCCATCCAGTAGGCGCGCGCCGGCGAAAGGCTTCGTTGAGGCGGCCGGGATAGACAGGTCCCGGTTCCTCTCCGTGGCGGCCGATGCGCGCTCCGTTGCTACTCCTGCTGCTGGCCTGCGCCGCCCCCGCGCAGGCCCGGCCCGCCACCTTCCTGGCGGTGCACGCCGTCGGCATGGCCTCGCTGCCGCCCGTCCCGCCCGCGCCCGCGGCCGCACCGGTCGCCGCCGACGCGCGCGCCCGCTTCCTGCCGCTCATCGCCCGCGAGACCGCCGGCACCGGCCTGCCCCTCGCGGTCGCCGACGCCGTCGCGCGGATCGAGAGCGGCTACGATCCCACCGTGGTCGGCAGCGTCGGCGAGGTCGGGCTGATGCAGGTCCGCCCGACCACCGCGGCGATGCTCGGCTTCCGCGGCACGGTCGCCGAGCTGGCGTCGCCGGAGATCAACGTCCGCTACGGCGTCCGCTACCTCGCCGAGGCCTGGCGCCGGGCCGACGGCGACCTCTGCCGCGCGCTGATGAAGTACCGGGCCGGCCACGGCGCCGAGTCGATGTCGCCCCTGTCGCAGCTCTACTGCGCCCGCGCCCAGGCGATCCTCGGCGACCCGGAGGCGCGCGCTGTCCGGGCGAGCGCCCGCGCGGCCGCGCCGGACCGCCTCGCCGCGCGGCCGGCGGGCCCCGTCCACCGGACGCGCGTCGCCGCCGTTCCGGCGAGGCCGCTGTCGTTCTGGGAGGCGCACCGGGCGCGCATCGCCCGGCTCAACGCCGCCGTGGTGGCGCGCTGGCGGGCCCGCGGCTGGTCGGCCGCGCCCAACGGGGCCTCGGGTGAGCCGGCCGGCGGCTAGCGCCGTTCCCGATCGGGTCGGGACGGGGGCGATCGCCGTGTCCGTGCCGAGCGAGGCGCGGGTCCCCTCTCCCGCACGGGAGAGGGACAGGGTGAGGGATGCGACTGATCCGGAAGGACCTGATCCCTCACCCCAACCCTCTCCCGCACGGGAGAGGGGGCCTGGCGCGGCTATCTCAACCGGAGTCATCGTCCTTCCAAATCGTCGCAACACGATCGGGAACGGCCCTGGCGCCGCCTACGCCTCGGGTTCGGCCTCCGGCCCGTCCGACCGGGCGCCGCGGGCGACCTCGCGCATCGCGGCGTCCGGGAGCGGGCGCTGGAGCCGCAGCGCCTCCGCGGTCGGCGCCTCCAGCCAGGTCGCCCACTCCTCCGGCTTCGTGAGCAGGACCGGCATCGCCTTGGGATGGACCGGCCCGACGACGCCGTTCGCCTCCGTGGTCAGGAAGGCGAAGAGCCGGTGCTCCTCGGCGACCCGGTCGGGGTTCTCGCGCTTCGTGCCCCGCACGCCGGTCCAGGGCCGCCAGATCCCCGCGAAGGCGAAGAGCGGCCGGTCCTCGTCGAGGGCGAACCAGACCGGCGTCTTGCGCGGCTTCGTGTCGGCGTACTCGCTGAAGGCGTTGACCGGCACGAGGCAGCGATGGGCGACCCCGAGCCAGGGCCGCCAGTGCGGGCTCGCGACGTTGCGCACGTTGGTGATCGGATGCTCGCCGAACGCCTTGGGCCCCGGCATGCCCCAGCGCATCATCGCGAGGTCCCGGCCGGTCGCGCCGTTCAGGACCACCGGCGCCAGCTGATCGGGAAAGATAGCCGGCAACAGCGGAAGGTTTCCGGTGCGATCCTCCGCGATCCCGAAGGCCCGGCGCAGGTCCGCAGGGCCGGTCCGCAGGCTGTAGAGGTTGCACATGGATGTCCCGGACGGTTGGTGAGCACGGCGCCGGCTCTACACGCGTCCGGGACGCCGCGACCAGCCGGGCGGAGGGAATGCCCCGGCCGGTCCGTGGCCGGGGCGCCGTCGCCTCAGTTCAGGTGGAACACCACCTTCACGCAGCCGTCCTTCTTGTCGCGGAAGGTCTTGTAGAGGTCTGGCCCCTCCGCGAGGTTCTGCGAGCGGTGTGTGATCAGGGAGGTCATGTCGATCTTGCCCTCCTGGATCAGCTTGGTCAGCGGCTCGAGGTAGCGCTTCACGTGGGTCTGGCCGCTCTTGAGGGTCAGGCCCTTCTGGACGATCGAGCCCATGTTGACCGGGATCGGCCCGCCGTAGACGCCGGGCACCGAGACGATCCCGCAGGGTCGGACCGCCTTGATGGCCTCGGCCAGCGCGTAGGGCCGCTCGGTGGCGGTGAGCTTCTCCTGCACCGTCGACAGCATGCCGGTGAGGCCGCCGTGGCCGGCGCTCGCCTCCATGCCGACGCAGTCGATCACGCCGTCGGCGCCCTGGCCCTTGGTGATCTCCTTGATCCGCTCGAACACGTCCTCGTTCATGAAGTCGATGACGTCGGTGGCGCCGGCCTTGCGGGCGAGGGCGATCCGCTCGGGCACGGTCTCGATGGCGATGATCCGCTCGGCTCCCATGATCTTCGCCGACTGGATCGCGAAGATGCCGACAGGGCCGGTGCCCCAGACCGCGATCGTCTCGCCGCCCCGGATCTCGCAGTGCTCCGCGCCCTGCCAGCCGGTCGGCAGGATGTCGGTGAGGAACAGGACGGACTCGTCGTCCATGCCGTCCGGCACCTTCATGGGCGCGACGTCCGCCATGGGCACGCGCACGTACTCGGCCTGACCGCCCGCGTAGCCGCCGGTGAGGTGCGAGTAGCCGAACAGGCCGGCCGTCGTGTAGCCGAACTGCGCGGCCGCCATCTCGGCGTTGCGGTTCGAGCGCTCGCAGACCGAGTAGTTGCCGAGCTTGCACTGGCGGCACGCGCCGCAATTGATGTTGAAGGGCACGACGATCCGGTCGCCCTTCTTGAACTTGGTGAAGCCCTGTCCGACCTCGACGACCTCGCCCATGAACTCGTGGCCGAGGACGTCGCCGCTCTTCATGGTCGGCATCAGGCCGTCCATCAGGTGCAGGTCCGAGCCGCAGATCGCGCAGCTCGTGACCTTGATGATGACGTCGCGGGAATCCTCGATGACCGGATCTGGGACCGTGTCGCAGCGGATGTCGTTGCGGCCGTGCCAGCACAGTGCCTTCATGCGTCGTGTCTCCGGAAGCTCTCGGGGTCGCGGCCAACTCGGCCGTTCTCCCGTAAAGCCCGCTTCGGCACGGCCAAGTTCCGGCGGCGGCGCGCCCCGCCTCGGGGCGAAGGGGTTTACGAATGTTTCACGTGAAACAGACCCGTTTACCGCCGCTTCACGAGTCGCGCGGGCACGGCCAGGGTCAGGCGACGCCGTCGATGCCGATCCGCAGCTGCTCGGGCCCCCGGAGCGACGCGCCCGGCCGGTAGGGCGGCGGATCGACCGCGAGCCGCGGGGCGACGAGGCGGCGGCTGAGCGCAATCAGGGCGATCTCGGCCTCGAGCCGCGCCAGGGGTGCGCCGACGCAGTAGTGCAGGCCCCCGCCGAAGCCGAAATGCTCGATGTCGCCCCGGTCGGGATCGAAACGGTCGGGCGCCGCGAACCGGTCGGGATCGCGGTTCGCGGCCGCGAACATCAGGATGACGGGCGCGCCCTTGGGAATCATCTCGCCGGCCACCGCGATCGCGCCGAGGGCCTTGCGGGTCCGGAAATGCACCGGCGGCTCGTAGCGCAGGACCTCCTCGATCAGCCGCGGGGCCCGCTCGGGATCGGCCTTGAGCCGCTCCAGCTCCGCGGGATGCCGGAGCAGGGTCAGCATGGCGTTGGTGATGAGGTTCACGGTGGTCTCGTGACCCGCGACCAGCAGCAGGACCGCCGTCGACAGCAGGTCGAAGTCGCTCATCTGCTTCCGGCCGTCCGGGCCGGGGGCGGCGAGGCCGCTCAGCATGTCGTCCGCCGGGCGGCGGCGCTTCTCGCGGATGAGGTCGCGCATGTAGGCGGCGATCTCGTCGAAGGCGCCGACGATCTGGCGCCGGGTCCCGTCGTCGTGGCGCGCGTCCGGCTCCACGGCGGTGGCGAGCTGCGTCGCCCAGGCCTGGAACCGCGGCTCGTCCGCGCGCGGCACGCCGAGCAGCTCGCAGATCACCGTCACCGGCAGCGGGTAGGACAGGTCGCTCACGAGGCAGACCTCCCGCCGCTCCCGGCACGCGTCGATCAGGCCGTCCACCTCCCGGGCGATCCGCGGCCGCAGCGCCTGCACCCGCGCGATCGAGAATTCCCGCATCACCAGGCTGCGCAGGCGGTCGTGGTCCGGGGGGTCGCGGAAGATGAACGGGCGGTGCGTGGCGCTGATGCGGTTCTTGATCGGGTTGAGGATCAGGTCCTTGAGCGGGTTGCCGGTGCGGGGCCGCCGGGGCGGCGGCAGGTCCTCGGAGCTGAGCCGCGGGTCGAACAGCAGGCTGCGGATCGCCGCGTGCGTGGAGACGACGTAGCTGCCGTCGCGCTGGCGCGAGACCGGCTGCTGCCGCATCCGTCGATAGAGCGGGTACGGGTCGGCCCGGTTGGCCGGATCCATCACGGCGGCGAACAGCGCGTCGTCAGACATGGACGGTCTCGGCGGAAGGCCGCGCCCGGGCGGCTCGGTGCGGCGGGAAGCCCGGGACCGCCATCTCGACGCGCGGCCGGTCGGTGGCGTCGGTGATCGGCGGGAACGGATCGCCGGCCGTGATCGCCTCCGCGTAGGCCGGCAGCCAGCGGGCCTGATCGAACGAGACGGCCGCGATGCTGCGCCCGGCGCGGCCGTACACGGCGAGGAAGCGCCGGGAGGCCCGCGAACCCTGCACCACCGCCACGGAATCGGCCCCTTCGGGGAGGCCGACCAGCTTGATGTTGATCCCGAACTGGCTCGACCAGAAGGCCGGCAGGTGACCGTAGGGGCGCTGGTCGCCGGGCCCGGCCAGCATGTTGCGCGCGGCGTGGGCGGCCTGCTCGACGGCGTTGCCCCAGTGCTCCACGGCGATCAGGCGGTTGCCGTAGAGCGGGATCGGCCACCGGGCGACGTCGCCCGCGGCGTAGATGTCCGGGCAGGGCACCCCGTCGGCGTCGAGGACCCGGCAGGCCGCGTCGCAGGTCACGCCGCTGGCATCCGCGCGCAGGCCCGCACCCCGCAGCCAGCCCGTCGCCCGGGTCGCCCCCAGGGCGACGATGACCAGGTTGGTCTCGATGGTGCTGCCGTCCGCCAGGCGGGCCCGGGCGATGTGCCCGGACGCGTCGCCCTCGAACGCCCGCACCGTCGCGCCGGGACGGAACGTGGCGCCGGACGCGCGCACGCACTCGGCGATCACGCTGCCGACGAAGGTCCCGAGACCCCGGGCCAGGGGCGCGGCGTTCGGGTCGACCAGGGTCACGGGCAGGCCCAGATCGCACAGGCAGGAGGCCGCCTCGCAGCCGATCAGGCCGCCGCCCACGATCAGCACCTGCCGCGGGCGCGCCACCAGGGCGTCCCGCAGGGCGGCCGCGTCGTCGCGCCCGCGCAGGGTGAAGATGCCGGCGAGCCCGCCACCGGTCTCGGCCGGCCAGGGCCGGGCCTCGGCGCCGGTGGCGATGAGCAGGGACTCGTAGGCGAGCGTCGACCCGTCGGCGAGCCGGAGCGTGCGGGCCGCCCGGTCGAGGGCGACGGCCGGGCTCCCGAGACGCCAGCGGGCGCGGAGCTCGGCCAGTTCTGGCAGCCGGGTCGCGTCGGCGGCGAGCTCCCCGGCGAGCACGTGCTTCGACAGGGGCGGGCGGTCGTAGGGGCGGTGCGGCTCGGCGCCGACCAGGGTGAGCGGCCCGTCGTAGCCGCCCCGCCGCAGCGCCTCGGCACCGCGCAGGCCGGCGAGGGAGGCCCCGACCACGACGATGCCGGCGGGTTCGGGAGTCACGGCGCGCCCCCGTCGTCCGGGCCGGCCTGGAGGCTGATGGCGCGGACCGGGCAGGCCTGCAGCGCCCGCTCGATGGCGCCGCGCCGCTCGGCCGGCGGCGCGGGATCGTAGAACAGGATCTCGTGGCCGCGGAGCGCGAAGGCGTCCGGCGCGGCGTAGCAGCACTGGGCGTAGCCCTGGCAGCGGTTGAGATCCACGACGACCCGGAGCGCCGCGGTGTCGGAGGCCGGCTTCATGCCGACCTCGCGAGCGGGCGCGCGGCCCCGTTATCGGCCTTGCCCCGGGCGCGCGCGAGATCGTCCACCGCGGTCAGGATCGACGCCATGGCGTCCCGCGCCGCGAAGGCGTCCCGCATCGCGCCGGCGCGCGCGCGGAAGTCGGGCTCGTCGAGCACGCGCGCCACCGCGGCGCCGACCGCCTCCGGGGTCGGCGCGTTGGTTCCGAGGTTGATCCCGACGCCGGACCAGCCGATGCGCGCGTTCACCTCCGCCTTGTCCTCCGTCAGGCCGGCCGAGACGATCGGCACCCCGGCGGCGAGCGCCTGCGAGACGCTCCCGTAGCCGCCGTTGGTCACGAGCACGCTCACCCGCGGCAGCAATTCGCGGAACGGCAGGAAGCACGACACCCGGGCATTGGCCGGGACCGGAACCGCCAGCGCGTCCACGGGCCGACCGCCGGTGGTGGCCAGGACCAGCAGATCGTCCCGGTCGGCCAGGGCGGTCAGGGTCGGCTCGACCAGCTCGCCGAGATCCGCGTTGGCCAGCGTGCCCTGGGTGACCAGCACGACGGGCCGGCCCGCCGCGTTCGCCGCCTCCAGCGCCGGCCACCACTCCGGCAGCGGCGCGGGCGGCGTCGGCGGCTGGAGCAGGCCGATGAAGCGCAGGCCCGGCGGCAGGGTGCCGTAATCGTACTCGAAGCCCGGCACGGTCGGCTGCAGGAACAGGTCCGGCAGGATCACGATGGAGTGGGGCAGGGAGGCCGGCAGGGGCGGCAGGCCGAGCGCCGCGAGCTTCGCGTCCGTGTAGGCCCGGACCGGGTTGACGAAGGCCGCATCCATGCCGGCCTTCAGGGTGGCGTAGCGGACCAGGTCGTCCCGGTCGCGGGCCGGTGGCAGGCCGAGGCCCACGGGGGCGTGGTCGGGCCGGTCGAGGAACAGGATGCTGACGTTGACGGTCACGATCGGCGGCCGCGGCGCGCTGTCGAGGAGTAGCGGCAGCGCGCCCAGGAACATGCTGCCGGCCAGGATTACGTCGGGGGCCTCGGCCGCGATCAGCGCCCGCAGGGCGGCGGCCTGGACCGGCATGGGATCCACGAACCGGCGCTCGAACTCGCGGCGATAGCGCTCCGGGCCGGCCGGCAGGTCGGTCTCGCGGTACTCGGCCGCGTGATCGTCGGCGTAGGGCGTGAAGCGCAGGCCCGCCGCCTCGACCTTCGGCCGGAAGGTCGGGTCGGTGAGCACGAGGACGTCGTCGCCCCGGGCGGCCGCCGTCCGCCCGATGGCGAGGAGCGGATTCACGTGGCCGGTGAGCGGCGTCGCGGCGATCAGGATCTTCATCACGGCCTCCTCGAGCGCCGCCGGTCGGGCCGGCGTCGCCCCTGCTCGGGTGCCGACGCCTTCATCCGCGGGCGCCCCGTGGCCCCCGGCGCGCCGGACTCACAGGGGAAATCGCGGCCGGTCCAGCGCAGTTACACAACCGGAGGGTGCTTCGTGCGGCGCCGCACCATGGCATCCGGTTGAAGTCCGACGCAATATCGGAGTGTCACAGGCCACAGCCATCGTGCGTGCCGCCGGCACGCGGCGCGTCCTCCGTCCGGACGATGGCTGACGGCACCCGGCCGCGACGGTCGGGGCGCCGTCAGTCGACCACGACGACCCGGTTCGGCAGCTCGTCGGGGTCGCCCGGACCCGCCGGGAGATGCTCCGCCAGGCAGGCTCCGACGCGCGCGACCGCCGTCGTCAGGCCGTCCTCGATCGCGCCGCGCCCGAGGGCCGGCATCAGCTCGGCGAGGATCCCGTCCCAGGCGGCCGGCGGGATCTCCCGCAGGACGCCGAGGTCGCTGACGATCTCGGCGTGCCGCTCGGCGAGCGACAGGTAGAGCAGGACCCCGGTGCGCCGGCGCGTCAGGCTCAGGCCGCGCGACCAGAAGGCCCGCCGGGCCGCCTCGCGGGCGCGGGCGCGGCGCAGGCGGCGCGGCACCAGGGCCATGCGCAGCCGCTCGTTCTGGCTCGCCACCAGGATCGCCGCCACGACGCCCGCCTGCGCCAGCAGGATCGACGCGGCGGTCCAGGCGGTCAGGGCGATCAGCGGCCAGGGCAGGACCAGCGCCGCGACGAGCGCGGTGAGCAGCACGATCGAGCGGTAGGCGCCGGCGCGCCGGCTCACCATCACGACGATCTCGCCGGAGGTCCCGGCCTCCGCGTGCCCGACCGCGCGGGCGAGCCGGTCCCGCGCCTCCGGAGTCAGCACGGCCGCGCGTCTACCAGTCACCGGAGGCCCCTCCGCCGCCCGACGAGCCGCCGCCGCCGGAAAATCCACCGTCGAAACCGCCCGAGGAGCCGCCCGAGCCGCCGTCCGAGAAGCCGCCGCCCCACCCGCCCGAGCCGGGCCCCGGCAGGATGACGAGGCCGCCGGGCCTCGACCGGCCGCCCCGGCTCATGCGCCACGCGACGAAGAGCACGATCAGGAACAGGGCGACGAAGACCGCCACCTGGGCGGGATCGACCTCGTCGGCCCGCACCTGCGGCTTGCGCTGCCACTCCTGCGCGTCGCCGGCCAGGATCGACAGGATGCCGTCGACGCCGGCGTCGAGGCCGCCGAAATAGTCGCCGGTCTTGAAGCGCGGCGTGATGGCGCCCGCGATGATCACCTTGGACAGGGCGTCGGTCAGCGCCCCCTCCAGGCCGTAGCCGACCTCGATCCGGACCTTCCGCTCGCTCGGCGCCACCAGCAGCAGGACGCCGTTGTCGGTCTTGGCCTGCCCGAGCTTCCAGTCCCGGAACAGGCGGTTGGCGTAGTCCTCGACGGTCGTGCCCTGCAGGTTCGGCACCGTGGCGACGACCACCTGGTCCGAGGTCTTGTCCTCGTGGGCCTTGAGCTTGGCCTCGAGGGTGCCGCGCTGCTCCGGCGTCAGGATGCCGGCCGCGTCGACCACGCGGCCGGTCAGCGCCGGGAAGGTCAGCTCGGCCGCCAGCGCTCCGATCGCGGTGATCGTCAGGCAGGCTGCCAGGACGGCGAGCGACAGGGCGTGCCGCCCCCGGACGGGCATGGCCCGGCACACGGTCCGGCCCATATGCGCCACCCTAGAACTTCACGTTCGGCGGCCGGTCGGCGTTCGGCGTCGCCGTGAAGGTCTCCATCGGCTTGGCGTCGGGATACAGGATCGCCGCGATCCAGCGGCCCGGGATCGTGCGCACCTCGGTGTTGTAGGCCTGCACGGCCGTGATGTAGTCGCGCCGCGCGACCGCGATGCGGTTCTCGGTGCCCTCCAGCTGGGATTGCAGGGCGAGGAAGTTCTGGTTCGACTTGAGGTCGGGGTACTTCTCCACCGTCACCAGCAGGCGTCCGAGCGCGCCCGAGAGCTGGTTCTGGGCGTCCTGGTACTCCTTGAACTTCTGCGGATCGCTGACCGTGGAGGCGTCGACCTTCACGCTGGACGCCTTGGCGCGCGCCTCGGTGACGCCGATCAGCACGTCCTTCTCCTGCTGGGCGTAGCCCTTCACGGTCTCGACGAGGTTGGGGATCAGGTCGGCCCGGCGCTGGTACTGGTTCTGCACCTCGCTCCACGAGGATTTGGCCTGCTCCTGCAGCGTCGGCACCCGGTTGACCGCCCCGCAGCCGGAGAGACCCGCGGCCACCAGGATCACCGAGAGCACGCCGAGGAGGCGCGCCGCGGGCGATGTCCGGCGCACCGCGCCGGCCGTCAGCGTCGTTCCCATATCGTCCCCCATCTGCCGGCCGAGACTCGGCCGCTTGATCACGAGTCCGAGAGATAAGGGCCGGAACCGCCAAGGTAAGGCCCCGGCTCGCCCGGCCTTGAAGGTTTGTGCCGCGGCCCGCTAAGGCGTCGGCAACGGACCGCGCCGGCGGACGTTCGGACCCTCGAGCCGAGGATCGGCGCGGCGCCGCGGAGGCCGGGAATGGATGCAGCACTCGCCGACCATGTCAGGGCCGCCAGCGCCGACGCGCGGCGCCACGCCCGGGCGTACCGGGCGCCGGCCGGCAAGGACGCGCTGCCCTGGTCGGTCATCGAGACGTTCGACGCCCGCGTCCGGGGCCACCTCGCCCGCGATCCGCGGATCGAGGACGAGCGCGACCGCGTCCTGATCGCCGCCGTGAAGCTCGCCGAGACGCCGGTCGAGGAGGGGGACGAGAGCATCGCCGAGGCGCGCGCCCATCTCGTCGACGCGATCGACTACCTGGAGCAGGCGGTGCTGCGGTTCGGCCTCGTCAACCGCGAGGGGGCCAAGGCCGGCCTCGGCACCTACGGCCAGCCGGTCGGCTCCCGCGACTGACGGCCCGCCCGCACCGCGCCGCCGGATGTCCGCCGACCTGCCCGCGGCCGCGACCCTCAGCCGCCTCGACCTGAAGACGCTCCGGCTGTTCGCGGCCATCTGCGCGGAGGGGACGCTGAACGGCGCGGCCCGCCGCGCGGCGATCGCGCCCTCGGCGGTCAGCAAGCGCCTCGCCGAACTGGAGCACGCGCTGGGCTGCACCTTGCTCACCCGCGAGCCGCGCGGCATGCGGCTCACGCCGGCCGGCGAGACCCTGCTGCACCACACGCGCCGGATGCTGGCGAGCGCCGAGCAGATCGCCCTGGAACTCGCCGAGCACGCCCGGGGCGTGCGCGGCTTCGTGCGGGTGCTCGCCAACCTCTCGGCCATCGTGGAGTTCCTGCCCGAGGACCTGCAGGCCTTCCTGGCCGCGCAGGACGGGATCCGGGTCGACCTCGAGGAGCGCCCGAGCGGCGGCGTCGTCGCCGGCGTCGAGGAGGGCTTCGCCGATCTCGGCCTCTGCGCGGACAACACCGACACCCGCGGCCTCACCGCCTACCCGTACCGGAGCGACCGCCTCGTCCTGGTGATGCCGGCCGGGCATCCCCTGAGCGGCCGCGGCGCCGTCGCGCTGGCCGACAGCCTCGACTACGACCATGTCGGGCTGCACGCGGAGAGCTCGATCTACGCCGCCCTGCGCGACGAGGCCCGGCGCCTCGGCCGGCCGCTGCGGCTGCGGATGCACGTGCCGAGCTTCGACGCGATCTGCCGCATGGCGCAGGTCGGCCTGGGGCTCGGCACCGTGCCGGAGCGCGTCTACGCCCTGCTCGGGCCGCCGATGCGCCTCACGGCGGTGCCGCTCACCGATCCCTGGGCGCAGCGCACGCTGCGCCTCGTGGTCCGCCCGGGCGCCCTGCCGCCCGCGGCGGCGCTCCTGCTGGAGCATCTCCGGGCTGCCGGTCGCTGAGCGTGCGTTCTCCGGCGGCGAACGCACGGTGGTGCATGGCGTTTGGACTTGGCCACCGGAAGGGCCCTATCTCCGGGGCAACAAACGATGGAGGAAAGCCGTGTCCGGTCCGCTCAGCGGTATCCGCGTTCTCGAGCTCGGTCAGCTGATCGCCGCGCCCTTCGCGACGCGGCTGATGGCCGAGTTCGGCGCCGAGGTGATCAAGGTCGAGGCCCCGGGCGAGGGCGACCCGCTCCGGAAGTGGCGCAAGATGCACGAGGGCACCTCGCTCTGGTGGTACCTGCAGTCGCGCAACAAGAAGTCGATCGCCGTCAATCTGAAGTCGCCCGAGGGGCTCGACATCGTCAAGCAGCTCGCCGCGAGCGCCGACGTGGTGGTCGAGAACTTCCGTCCCGGCGGCCTGGAGAAGCTCGGCCTCGGCTGGGACGTGCTCTCCGCCCTCAACCCGAACCTCGTGATGGTCCGGATCTCGGGCTACGGCCAGACCGGCCCCTACCGCGACCGGCCCGGCTTCGGGGCCATCGGCGAGTCGATGGGCGGCATCCGCTTCACCACCGGCAGCCCGGATTCCCCGCCGGCCCGGGTCGGCGTCAGCATCGGCGACACCCTGGCCTCGCTCCACGGCGTCATCGGCGCGCTGATGGCCCTGCTGCGCGTGAAGACCGGGCAGGGCGCCGGTCAGGTGATCGACGTCTCCCTCGTCGAGAGCGTGTTCAACGTCATGGAGAGCCTCGTCCCGGAGTACGACCTGCTGGGCGAGGTCCGCACCCGCACCGGCGGCGCCCTGCCGGGCATCACCCCGTCGAACACCTACCCGACGCGGGACGGCGGCTACGTGGTCATCGCCGGCAACAGCGACCCGATCTTCCGCCGCCTGATGACGGCGATCGGCCGTCCCGACCTCGCGGACGACCCGGCCCTGCGCAACAACGAGGGCCGCTCCAAGCAGTCGGCCATGCTGGACGGCACCATCGCCGACTGGTCGAAGACGAAGAGTGTGGAGGAGGCGCTCGCCGTCCTCGACGCCGCCGACGTGCCCGCCGGCCGCATCTACTCGGTCGCCGACATCGTGGCCGATCCGCATTATCAGGCGCGCGACATGATCCTGCAGGCGGAGCTGCCCGGCGGGACGGCCGTGAAGATGCCCGGCATCGTGCCGAAGCTCTCCGACACGCCTGGCGAAGTCCGCTGGCAGGGGCCGGCCCTCGGCGCCCACACCGATTCCGTGCTCGCCGAGCTCGGTCTCGACCCGGCGCGCATCGCCGCGCTGCGCGAGAAGGGAGCGGTGGCATGAGCGGCGACGCGCTGATCGTCCAGGAGGTCGCGACCCGGGACGGCTTCCAGATCGAGCCGGTCTTCGTGCCGACCCCGGAGAAGATCCGCCTGATCGACGCGCTCTCGGAGGCCGGCTTCAGCCGGATCGAGGTCTCGTCCTTCGTCTCGCCGAAGGCGGTGCCGGCCCTCGCCGACGCGGCCGAGGTCTTTTCCGGGATCCGGCGCCGGCCCGGGACCGTCTACGTCGCCCTGGTGCCGAACCCGAAGGGCGCCGAGCGGGCGCTCGCCGCCAGGGTCGACGAGATCAACCTCGTCGCCTCTGTGAGCGAGACCCACAACCGCGCCAACATGGGCATGAGTCCGGCCGACTCGATCGCCGGCTTCGCGCGGATCATGGATTCGGTGCGCGGCGCCCCCGTCAGCACCAACGCCACGGTGGCGACGGCTTTCGGCTGCCCGTTCGAGGGCGACCAGCCCGCCGACACGGTCGTCGCGCAGGTGGAGCGCTACCTGTCGCTGGGCGTCGACGGCGTGACGCTGGCCGACACGACCGGCATGGCCAATCCCCGGCAGGTGAGCCGCCTCGTCGCGCGGGTCCTGCCCCTGGTCGGTCCCGGCCGCCTGACGCTCCACTTCCACAACACCCGCGGCCTCGGCCTCGCCAACGTGCTGGCGGCCTACGACGCGGGCGCCCGGCGCTTCGACGCGGCGCTCGGCGGCCTGGGCGGCTGCCCGTTCGCGCCCGGCGCCACCGGCAACATCTGCACCGAGGATCTCGTCAGCATGGCCCACGAGATGGGCGTGCCGACGGGCCTCGACCTCCCGGCGCTGATCGGCCTGTCGCGCGACCTGCCGCGCCTCGTCGGCCACGACGTGCCCGGCCAGGTCGCCAAGGCCGGACGGCCCTGCGACCTGCATCCGGCCCCCGCCCGGGCGGCCTGAGCCGGAGACGGAGAGGGGCGGCCTTACAATGGCCCGCCCCACGCGTCGGACGCGACGCGCTCCCTCTCCCGAACGGGAGAGGGTCGGGGTGAGGGATGAGAACTCTCCGGATGTGGCACACCGTCGACGTGCCGGCAGGACGCTTCTCATCCGGACAGACCTGATCCCTCACCCTGTCCCTCTCCCGAACGGGAGAGGGGACCCGCGCCTCGTCCGGCGAAGGCGGCATCGCCGTCGTGTGCCGTGAGCTGCGCCCGAACCTGACTTCGCGGAAAGCCGCCCGTCCGAAGGCGGCACCGCCCAAGACACGTCCCTCAAGAACACACCACGGAGGAAACCATGATTGCAGCCCTGTCCGGGTCGCCGGCCGCCGCCGAGACCGGCGCGGTGACGGAGACCGGCGTCGTCCGCAAGGTCGCGTGGCGGCTCATGCCGCTGATCATGATCTGCTACATGTTCGCGTTCTTCGACCGCATCAACATCAGCTTCGCCAAGTTCCAGCTCCAGAGCGACCTCGGCTTCAGCAACGTCGCCTACGGACTCGGCGCGAGCATGTTCGTGGTCGGCTACGTGATCTTCGAGGTGCCCTCGAACCTGTTCCTCTACCGGGTCGGGGCGCGGCGCTGGATCGCCCGGATCATGATCTCCTGGGGCATCGCCACCGCGCTGATGATCTTCATCCGCAGCGAGTGGCACTTCTACGCCCTGCGCTTCCTGATCGGCGCGATGGAGGCGGGCTTCGCCCCCGGCATCCTCTACTACCTGACCATCTGGTTCCCGGCCTCGCATCGCGGCCGCATCACCTCGTTCATGTTCGTGGCCTCGGCCTTCTCGGGGATCTTCGGCGCGCCGGTGGCGGGCCTGATCCTCGGCGGCCTCAACGGCGTCGGGGGCCTCGCCGGCTGGCAATGGCTGTTCCTGGCCGGCGGCCTGCCCTGCCTCGTGCTCGGAATGCTCGTGCTGACGCGCCTCGACGACCGGATCGCCGACGCCCGCTGGCTGTCCGAGCCCGAGAAGGCGCTCCTGTCGAGCCGGATCGCCCACCACAACCGGGATATCGGCGACCACTCGCTGATCGGGGCGATCAAGCAGCCGGGCTTCCTGCTGATCGCGCTGATCTACTTCCTGCTCCAGATCGGCTCCTACGGGCTGAACTTCTGGGGGCCGGACCTGATCAAGACCGCGAGCGGCGGGCAGGCGGCCTCGGTGGGTTTCCTGACGGCGATTCCCTACATCTGCGGGGCGATCAGCATGGTGGTGATCGGACGCCTGTCCGACGCCTCGGGCGAGCGGCCGAAATTCGTCGCCGGCCTCGCCATCGCGGCGGCGCTCGGCTTCTTCGGCGCCGGCCTGTTCGACAAGCACATCGTGCCGCTGATGTTCGCCCTGGCGCTGCTGGGGGCCGGCATCGTCGCGTCGATCCCGACCTTCTGGACGCTGCCGGCCAAGCTCGTCACCGGCGTCGGCGCGGCCGGCGGGATCGCGCTGATCAACACGCTCGGGCAGTTCGGCGGCATCGTCAGCCCGGTGATGGTCGGCTGGGTGAAGGATCTCACCGGCTCGACGACGCCCGCGCTCTACGGGATCGGCGTGCTCTGCCTCGTGGCCGCCGGGCTGGCGCTCTTCGCCATGCCGGCGAGCCTGCGCCGCAGCGACCGCGCGGCGTGAGCCGGCCCGCCGCCCCGGCGCGGCCGGGGCGGCCCATCTCGGGCGGCGGCGCGGGCCGCCAGCGGTCGTCGCGGGGCTTCAGGCCGCGACGGACCTTGAAGCGGCGGGCGGTGTGGGCGTGGCTGGCGATGCCGCGCGCCTCGGCCGAGGCACGGACCGGCCGGCGCGGCGACAGGTCCACCGGGGTGGGTCGGGGTCGGGATCGCCGCGGACGGCCGCGCCATAGGCCCTCGCCCGCGGGACCGCGCCGCTGCCGCGGATCGGCCGGGGCACCTCCCGGGCCGTCCGCCCGGCGAGACCGGCGACGCGGAGGTCCAACCCGATCTCCGCCATGGGTGCGGCCCTGTCCGCCGGCGGTCGAGACCGAAGTCCGCATGGACCCGATCCCGCGACAGCCCGCTGGGACCGAGACGCGAGGCCCACCGCGCGCCCGGCGCAGGGACCGGCCGAAGCGGGCGGGACGGCCCGAGCGGGCGCGACGCGGGACCGCCGATGCCGAAGTCGAGTTCGGGCACCGATCTCGGCGGCCGAAAACAGTGAACACATCAGTAACCATGGCCGGAATGCCGTCCGTTGCGCGGTGGAGCAAAAAACCTCGCGCCGTCGGACAAACCGCCGTCCGCTCATATTGTATATTATCTGCAGCCTCAAGAAACGGAGAGAAATCAACTTGAGGTAGAAATGTCCCGCCGGCTGAACCGTTGCTCAGCCTTCCTCCGCGCGACACCCGGTGCGAGCCGGCCGCTCGGGGACGAGGCCCGAATGGTGGGACGCCCTCGAACAGCGATGTCTCAGATGGACCACCTTACCGACCACCGTTCAACTTTCATGCTGGAGAAGGTCGGCGCGATCGTCGCGGCCTACGTCTCGCGCAACGCGATCGAGGTCACGGCCCTGCCGGCGCTGATCGACCAAGTGCACGCGGCGATCGCGGTGCTCCGCCGCGCGCCGTCCGATTTCGGCGGGGTCGGGCTGAGCCAGCCGCAGGTCGAAGCGTCGATCCAAGACACGGGCCTGATCAGCTTCATCGACGGCCGGTCCTACCAGACCCTGAAGCGCCACCTCACCGCGCACGGCCTCACCCCCGAGCGCTACCGGGCGAAGTACGGCCTGCCGGCCGACTACCCGATGGTGGCACCGGGCTACGCCGCGCGGCGCTCGGAGATCGCCCGGGCGATCCAGCTCGGCCACAAGGCGGCCTGAGCGATGGCGCCCGACGCTTCCGCGGATCCGGCCCGAACCCGCACGCCGTCCCCGGAGACGGCGCGCGCCAGCGACGCCCTGAGCCGCATCGCCGGCATCCTCGACGTGCCGGTGGCGAGCTTCTACCCGGATGCCGACCGGCCCGACGCGGCCATGACCCAGGCGGCCGACCTCGTGTCGGCGTTCGTGACGATCGACAGTCCGGCGGCGCGCCGGACCTGCCTGGCCTTCGTGCGGGCGATGGCGAGTTCCTGAAGCGTCGGGGGGCGCTGCAGGAAGCCGGAGACCGGGCCGCCTCGTCGGAGGCGGACCGCGGTCTCCGGCCCGCCCGGGCCGAGCCCGCGTCAGAACACGTGGCGCAGGATGAAGAACAGCACGGCCGCGAGGGTGATGGCCGCCGGCAGGGTCAGGACCCAGGCGAGCGCCATGTTGCGCACCGTGGACATCTGGAGTCCCGAGCCGTTGGCCGCCATGGTGCCGGCGACGCCGGAGGACAGGATGTGGGTCGTCGAGACCGGCAGGCCGTAGAGTTCGGCCAGCCCGATCGTGCCGGCGGCGACGATCTCGGCCGAGGCGCCCTGCGCGTAGGTCAGGTGGGTCTTGCCGATCTTCTCGCCCACCGTGACGACGATGCGCTTCCATCCGACCATGGTGCCGAGACCCAGCGCCAGGGCGACGCAGACCTTCACCCAGCCCGGGATGTAGCGCGTGCCGTCGTTCAGCAGGCCCGCGTAGCGTTTCAGGTCCGCCTTGTCGGTCTCCGAGAAGTCGGCCCCGGCGCTCGGCAGCACGCGCACCGCGTCGGCGGCGAGATACATGTCGCTGCGCAGGTTCTGGGTCTGGGCGGCCGGCACCGTCCGGATCGCCCCGTAATTCTTGACGCTGGCGGCGATGTCGTCGGAGAGCGCCGCCAGGGCCGCGTAGACGGGCGGCGTGTTCAGCGCCTTGGTCTTGAGCGCCTCCGTCACCGTCCGGCGCGCGGCGGCGGCGTCCGGAACCGCCGCGCCGGGGGCGCGGGCGGAGAACACCGCGCTCGCCGCCGTCGAGGCCTGCACGAAGGCGGGCGTCGTGTCGTCCGCCATGGTGCGGTTGAGCGCGTAGGCGGTGGGGGCGGCGCCGATCAGGATCAGCATGATCAGGCCCATGCCCTTCTGCCCGTCATTGCCGCCGTGGAAGAACGAGACCAGCGTGCAGGTGAGGATCAGCAGGCCGCGGATCCACAGGGGCGGGGGCGCGTCGCCCTCGGGCGCCTCGTAGAGGTCCCTGCGGCGCACCGTGAATTTCAGGGCGAGCAGCAGCAGCGCCGCGAGCACGAAGCCGCAGACCGGCGAGAACAGCAGCGCCTTGAAGACGTTGAGCGCCTGGGTCCAGTCGACGCCCGCGGTACCGTCGCCGCCGTTCATCAGCTGGTTGGCGAGGCCGACGCCGAGCACCGAGCCGATCAGCGCGTGGGACGACGAGTTCGGCAGCCCGAAGGCCCAGGTCCCGAGGTTCCAGATGATGGCCGCCAGCAGGAGCGCGAAGATCATCGCGTAGCCCGCGTGCGAGCCGACGTTGAGGATCAGCTCGACGGGCAGCAGCGTCACGATCGCGTAGGCCACCGCGCCCGAGGACAGCATCACGCCCAGGAAGTTGAAGGCACCCGACCAGATCACCGCGACGAGCGGCGGCATCGAGTGGGTGTAGATCACCGTGGCGACCGCGTTGGCGGTGTCGTGGAAGCCGTTCACGAACTCGAAGGCGAGGGCGATCAGCAGGGCGAGGCCGAGCAGCGCGAAGGCGCCGTAGGCCAGGGGCGCCTCGCCGACCGCGTTCATGTCGGCGACGAGGCTCACCACCGCGTAGCCGAGGCCCGCCACCAGGACGAGGAGGAACGCGACCACCCCGCCGAGATGCGTCCCGTGGTCGAGGCGCGGACCGCCCGCCCGCCGGCCTCCCACCGCCCCCGACGGCATCACGGCGGAATCGGACATGAACCCTCGCGGAATTCTACGTGGTGGTGAGCCGGGATTAAGATGGAGCGGTGACGGTTGGGTGACGGGCGACGGCAGGCCCGTGACGGCCCGTGACGGCCCGCGACGCGACGCGCCGCGTCGGTGACCGGGACCGGGAGCGCCGGGCGGCGCTGTCACACGCCTGACGCGGTCGAGCCGCTAGCGGACCGGACCGCTCGCCCGATCGCACGAGGGATCCGCATGATTGACGCCACGGTGCCGGCCCTGTCCCTCGGCGCGCTCCTGGCCCTCGTCCAGGCCGGCAGCATCGCCGTCGCGGCCCGGCGCCTCGGCCGGAACCACGGCCCGTCGCAATTCCCCGCCGGCGCGCCCGTCTCCCTGGTCCGGCCGCTGCGCGGGGTCGAGGCGTACAGCGAGGAGATGCTCGTCCGCAGCTTCCGCCTCGACTACCCGGCCTACGAGCTGATCTTCTGCGTGGCCGACCCGGCCGACCCGATCGTGCCGATGGTGGAGCGCCTGATCGAGGCCCACCCGCAGGTGCCGGCCCGCCTGATCAGCGGCGACGAGCGCGTCAGCGCGAACCCGAAGCTCAACAACTGCCTGCGCGGCTGGCGCGCCGCCGCCCACGACTGGGTGGTGCTCGCCGATTCCAACGTGGCCATGCCGCCGGACTACCTCCAGCGGCTCCAGGCGGCGTGGCGCGACGATACCGGCCTCGTCTGCTCCACCCCGGCCGGCGCCCGCCCGGGCAGCTTCATGGCGGAGGTGGAGTGCGCCTTCCTGAACACCCTCCAGGCGCGCTGGCAATACGCCGCCGAGGCCTTCGGCCTGGGCTTCGCGCAGGGCAAGAGCATGCTCTGGCACAAGCCCTTCCTGGAGGCGCAGGGCGGGCTCCAGGCGCTCGCCGCCGAGATCGCGGAGGACGCGGCCGCCACCAAGCTCGTGCGCGCCGCCGGCAAGCGCGTCCACCTCGTGGCGAGCCCGTTCGAGCAGCCGCTCGGCCCGCGCGGCTTCCGGGAGGTCTGGGCGCGGCAGCTGCGCTGGGCGCGCCTGCGCCGCGTGACCTTCCCGCTGTTCTTCGCCCCCGAGATCGGCAGCGGCGTCCTGCTGCCGGCGCTCCTCGTCGCCCTCTGGGCCGGCAGCCTCGCGGGCCTCGCCGGCGCTGCCGGCCTCGCCGCCCTGTGCTATGCCGCCGAGCACCGGCTCGCGGTCCGCGCGGGTTGGCACCGTTCGCCCCGCACGCTGGCGGCCTTCCTGGCGCGCGACGCCCTGATCCCGGCGATCTGGCTCGGCGCCTGGATGCGGAGCGCCATCGTGTGGCGGGGCAACGCCATGGACGTGCGCCCCCGGCGGGCCGCCGGCGCGCGCTCCTACGCGCCGACGGCCTGACCGCCCGGCGATCGGAGGCCCTGACGTGTCGCGCCGCTACGCCCTCTACTGGCTGCCCACCCCGGGATCCCGCCTCGAAGCCTTCGGGCGCGCGGTCCTCGGCACCGACAACGTCTCCGGGCTGCCGGTCGCGCACCCGGAGGGGCTCGGTGATCTCGCGGCGGTCACGGCGGGCGCGCGGGTCTACGGGTTCCACGCCACCCTCAAGGCGCCGCTGCGCCTCGCCCCGTGCGCCGCGGAGGCCGACCTCGTCGCCGCCGCCCGCGACCTCGCGGCCGCGCACCCGCCGGTGGCGGTGGGCCCGCTCCGGGTCGCCGCCCTCGGACCGTTCCTCGCCCTGGTGCCGGAGGCCCCGCCGCCGGAGCTGGGGCTGCTGGCGGCCGAATGCGTCGCCGCCCTGGACCCGTTCCGGGCGCCGCTCACGGAGGCCGAGCGCGCCAAGCGCCGCCCGGAGCGCCTCGACGCGCGCGGCCGCGCGCTCCTCGCGCGCTGGGGCTACCCGTACGTGTTCGAGGCCTTCCGCTTCCACATGACCCTGACCGACGCCCTGCCGGAGGCGGATCGCGATTCCTGGCACCGGCGCCTGTCCGAAGCCTACGGCGCCGCGGGGCCGGAGCCCCTGCGGATCGACGCCGTCAGCCTCCTGATCCAGGACGGGTCGGAGCCGTTCCGGCTCCTGGCGCGCCTGCCCTTCGGAGAAGCCCGTGGTTGACCGCCCCCTCGGCCTCGAACCCGCGCTCGATCCGAGCGCCCGGGTCGTCGACAGCCGCCTCGGCCGCTACACCGAGGTCGGCGCCCGCACCCGGCTCACCGAGACAATCCTCGACGACTATTCCTACATCGGTGAGGACGGCGAGGTGATCTACACCGCGATCGGCAAGTTCTGCTCGATCGCCGCCAGCGTGCGGATCAATCCCGGCAATCACCCGATGGAGCGCGCCTCCCAGGCGCACTTCACCTACCGGGCGCGGGCCTACTGGCCGGACGAATCGGACGAGCCCGCCTTCTTCGACCGGCGCCGGGCGAGCCCGGTGGCGATCGGCCACGATGTCTGGATCGGCCACGGCGCGGTCGTCCTGCCGGGGCGCACGATCGGCACCGGCGCGGTGGTGGGAGCGGGCGCCATCGTCACCCGCGACGTCGAGCCCTACACGATCGTCGTCGGCAATCCCGCCCGGCCGGTCCGGCGCCGCTTCCCCGAGGCGATCGCCGCCCGCCTGATGCGCCTCGCCTGGTGGGACTGGGACCACGAGCGCCTGCGCCGGGCGCTGCCGGATTTCCGCGGCCTGCCGATCGAGGCGTTCCTGGAGCGCTGCGAAGATTAAGTCGGCTATCGAAATAACCGAGATGTTGCGCCGGCAAATATAATCGTTCCGAATACGTCATCCAATCGTCGTGAAACCGGCGTTTACGTGCGGCCACTCCGCGGCGGATGGTTGCATGCTGGTTATCGAGGATCTCACGCGCCAGTACGGCGACCGGCGCGCCGTCGACGGCGTGTCGCTCCGGATCGAGCCCGGCAGCTTCGTCGGGGTGATCGGCCGGTCGGGCGCCGGCAAGTCGACGCTCCTGCGCCTCATCAATCGGCTGGCGGACCCGAGTTCGGGGCGCATCCTCCACGAGGGCCGCGAGGTGACGACCCTGCGCGGCCGTCCCCTGCGGGAATGGCGCACCCGCTGCGCCATGATCTTCCAGCAGTTCAACCTCGTCGGCCGCCTCGACGTGATGACGAACGTGCTGATGGGGCGCCTCAGCCACGTGCCGACCTATCGCTCCCTGCTCCGGCAATGGTCCGCCGAGGACCGGGCCATGGCCCTCGCCGCCCTGGAGAGCTTCGACATGGGCGAGTTCGCCGGCCAGCGGGCCGACGGCCTGTCGGGCGGGCAGCAGCAGCGGGTCGCCATCGCCCGCGCCCTCGTGCAGGAGCCCGAGATCCTGCTCGCCGACGAGCCGGTCGCCTCCCTCGACCCGCGCAACACCCGCCTGGTGATGGACGCGCTGGCCGAGGTGAACCGGCGCTACGGCATCACCGTGCTGTGCAACCTGCACTCCCTCGACCTCGCCCGCGCCTACTGCGACCGCCTCGTCGGCCTCGCGGCCGGGCGGGTCGTGTTCGAGGGCGGCCCCTTCGACCTGACCGAGGACGTGGCACGCCGGCTCTACGGCCTGGAGGCCGGCGAGGTGCTGGACGATTCCGCGCAGCGGGAGGCGGAGCAGCGGGCCGCGATGCCGGGCCGGCCCGGTCTCGTGCCGGCCCGGCCGGTCCGCGAGGCCGCCCTCGGCGCCTGATCCGGGCCCCGGGCCCCAACGAACACCGCCAACGAGCACTGCCAACGAGCACTGCCAACGAGCACCGCTCTGGAAACGCCCGACCGGCCCTTGGCCGGCCGAACCTCGCCGACGCCGCCACGAAGGACGACCCGATGATCACCCGACGCACCCTCGCTGCCGCCGCGGCCCTCGCCCTCCTCGGCCTGCCGGCCGCCGCCCAGGACTGGAAGGCCCAGTATCCGGAGCTGACGCTCGGCGTGATCCCGGCGGAGAACGCCTCGGGCACCGCCGACCGGTGGGCGCCGCTCACCGCCTACCTGACCAAGACGCTCGGCGTGCCGGTGAAGCTGCGGGTGGCGAGCGACTACGCCGCCGTGATCGAGGGCCAGCGGGCCGGCAACATCCAGATCGCGTGGTACGGGCCGGCCTCCTTCGCGCGGGCCGTGATGACCGGCGTGAAGATCGAGCCGATCGTCAACCAGAAGCACGAGACCGGCGCCTCGGGCTACTATTCGGTGGTCTACGTGCTGGCCTCCAGCCCCTACAAGACCGTCGAGGATCTGAAGGGCAAGAACCTCGCACTGGTCGATCCGAACTCGACCTCGGGCAACCAGGCGCCGCGCTTCTTCCTGAAGCGGGCCGGCTACGACGTGGAGAAGTTCTTCGGCAAGACCTTCTACGCCGGCAGCCACGAGAACGCCGTGCTGGCGCTCACCCAGGGCACCGCCGACGCCGCCGCCAACCTGTGGAATTCCGAGACCGACACGATGGTCACCCGCATGGCCGCCAAGGGCATGCTCAAGAAGCCCGACGGCACTCCGATGCAGCAGTCGGACTTCCGCGTCGTGTTCAAGTCCGACTTCCTGCCGGAGGGGCCATTCGCCGTGCTGGCGAGCCTGCCGGACGACCTGAAGGCCAAGATCCGCGACGCCTTCGTGGCCCTGCCGAAGGCCGACAAGGCCGCGTTCGACCGGCTCTCCGACGGCAAGGACCAGGATCTCACGCCGGTGACCCTCAAGGATTACCAGCCGATCATCGACATGCTGCGCTTCAACGACGAGCAGCGCCGGAAGTCCTGATCCGGAGCCGCCCGCCTTGCGCGGTCTGACACCCCTGTCGCCGGAGCGGGCAGCCGCCCTCTCCGGCCTCTACGCGGCGGCGACCGGGGAAGCCCGCCGCCGCACGCTGGCGGGCTTCGCCCTGGTGGCGGCGCTCGCCGTGGTCGCCGGGCTGATCGCCGAGGTGCGGCCGCTGGTCCTCGCCGAGAACATCGGCAAGTTCACCGCCTACATCCAGCAGATCCTGCCGCCGATCGGCCTCGATCACCCGCTGGAGGACGTCCGCGCCTGGTACTGGGGCCTGCCCAAATGGCTGGGCCTGCTGGGCGAGACCCTGCTCATGGCCTATCTCGGGACGCTGCTCGGGGGGCTCGGGGGCTTCGCCCTCAGCTTCGTGGCCGCCGCCAACCTCGTGCGGTCGCGCGCGCTGCGCGTCGGCGCCAAGCGCCTCCTGGAACTGTGCCGCACCGTCCCCGAGGTGGTGTTCGCGCTGATCTTCGTGATCGCCTTCGGCCTCGGCCCGATGGTGGGCGTGCTCGCCATCGCGATCCACACCACGGGGGCGCTGGGCAAGCTGTTCTCCGAGGTGGTCGAGAACATCGACATGCGCCCCGTCGAGGGCCTGTCGGCCTCGGGCGCGACCTGGGTCCAGACGGTGCGCTTCGCGGTGCTGCCGCAGGTCCTGTCGAACTTCGCCTCCTACGCGCTGCTGCGCTTCGAGATCAACGTGCGCGGGGCCGGGGTGATGGGCTTCGTCGGCGCCGGCGGCATCGGCCAGGAATTCCTCGTGGCGATCCGCAACTTCTACTACGCTGACGTGAGCGCGATCCTCGTGCTGATCATCCTGACCGTCTTCTGCATCGACCTCGTCACCGAGCGGGTCCGCCACCGCCTGATCGGCGCGGAGCAGGCCCGATGAGCGCGCGTCCCGAGGCCCTGCGGGCGGCGGCCCGGGCCGACCTCGCCCGCCTGCGCGCGCGCTACCCCGCGCAGTTCCGCACCGACTGGCCGGGGCGGGCGCGGCTCGCCGCCCTGCTCGTCGTCCTGGTGGGGCTCGCGGCGCTCGGCGCCTGGCGCCTCGACTTCTCGGTGGCGCGGATCCTCCACGGTCTCGGGCGGCTCGGCACCTTCGCGGTGCTGATGCTGCCGCCGTCGCCGGAGGGCCAGTTCTGGACCTTCCTGCACGCGCTGGGCGAGACCCTCGGCATCGCCTTCCTGGGCACGCTGACGGCGGCGATCCTCGCCTTCCCGGTGGCGTTCCTGGCGGCGCGGAACGTCGTGCCCAACCCGTTCGCGCGGTTCGCGGTCCGCCGCGGCCTCGACGTGATGCGCTCGGTCGACGTCCTGATCTGGGCGCTGATCTGGATCAACGTCGTCGGCCTCGGCCCGTTCGCGGGGGCGCTCGCGATCGCGTGCTCGGATTTCGGGGCGCTCGGCAAGCTGTTCTCCGAGGCGATCGAGACCTGCGACCGACGCGCCGGCGAGGGCGTCGTCGCCTCGGGCGGCTCGGCGCTCCACCGCATCCGCTTCGGGCTGATCCCCGGGGTGCTGCCGGTGCTGGCGAGCCAGGTCCTGTACTTCTTCGAGTCGAACACCCGCTCGGCGACGATCATCGGCATCGTCGGCGCGGGCGGCATCGGCCAGTACCTCACCGAGCTGATCCGCGTGCTGGAGCTGCAGCAGGTCGCCTTCCTGGTGCTGATGATCCTCGTGACCGTGGCGGCGATCGACTGGATCTCGACCCGTCTGCGCCGGGCGATCATCGGGCCGGCGGCGCGCTGAAGGAGGCCGCGCAGCGGGCGGTCCGTCCCATCCACCCCCTCATCCTGAGGTGCGGCCTGAGGTGCGGCGCGGCCGCCTCGAAGGAGGGCTCGAGCCACCGCGCGCCAGCTGGAGCCCTCCTTCGAGGCCTCCGCTGCGCTCCGGCACCTCGGGATGACAGGATGGCCCGGACGGCTCGTATCGTACGGCGTCCGGTTCGCGCGCTCGGGTGACGGACCCTCGTCGTCATCGCTTCGCTCCGCTCGCGAGGACGCTGTGCCGAGGCCGTCGCGCGGACACCGCATCACCCCCCGATCACCAGCTCCACCCGGTCGGCCGCGAACAGGGTGCGGTTCGCCTGGATCGGCACGCCGGCGGGATCGATGTTGACGCTCGACACCACCAGCACGACCCGCCCCGGCGCGATGTCGAGGCGCTGCGCCTCCGCGGAATCCGCGGGACGGGCCCGGATCCGCGTCGAGAGCCGGGTGTAGTCGTGGACGCCGCAGGTCGCGAAAGCCCGGGTGATCGAGCCCCGCTCGGCGTAGGCCTCGGCGAAGCCCGCGAAGCGCGGCAGCGGCAGCCAGGTCAGCGCCGTCGAGAGCGGGGCGCTGTCCGCCCGGTGGACGGTCAGCAGCTCCAGGATCGGCGCGCCGGGGGCGAGGGCCAGGGAGGCCGCCTGCTCGGGCCCGGCCGGGACCGTGGCCGAGGCGACGAGGTCGCCCCAGGCCTCGCGCCCGGCCCCGGCGACGATCTCGGAGAAGCGTGTCCGCGGCCCGATCGGGTAGGCGAGGGGCGCCTCCTCCACGAAGGTGCCCCGACCCTGGCTGGCGCGCACGAGGCCGCCCTCCGCGAGCGCCGCGAGGGCGCGCCGCACCGTGTGCCGGTTCACCGCGAACCGCGCCGCCAGGGCGGCCTCGGCGGGCAGTTGCTGCCCCGGCGCGTAGCGCCCCGCCGCGATCTCGGCCGTCAGCGCGTCGGCGATCTGCCGCCACGCCGTCAGCCCCTCGCCCCGGACGAGGCCGGCCGCCTGCTCCTGCGCATCCATGCTGTCATCCAAACTTCATTTGTGCGGCGCACGCCAGTTGTCTATACACCTATACAACCGAGCGACGAAGGGATTCGCGATGACGACGACCCCGAGACAGGCCGGATCCGAGGGCGAGACCGCGGCGCGCCAGACGGTCATGGCCCTCTGCGCCGAGGCGAGCCGCGCGGATCTGGAGGCGGCCCTGTCGGGCCTGGATGCGCCCGCGGCCGCGGATCTGCGCGTGCCGGAGACAGGCCTCGTGATGGCTTCGGGCCGGATCGGCGGCGACGGGCGGCCGTTCAACCTCGGCGAGGTCAGCGTGACCCGGGCCGCCATCCGCCTCGCGGACGGCCCGGCCGGCTTCGCCTACCATCTCGGACGCGACCGCACGAAGGCGCGGCTCGCCGCGATCCTCGACGCCCTCTGGCAGGATCCGGGCCGGCGCGCCCGGGTCGAGGCCGCCCTGGAGCCCGCCGCCCGGCGGCTCGCGGAGTCCCGAGCGCGGGCGGCCCGGCGCACGGCCGCCACCCGCGTCGATTTCCTGACCCTCGCCCGCGGAGAGGATTGAGCATGCTCGCCCCCGGCTTCGCCGATCCGGTCCACGACGCGCAGGGCACCTTCCGCGCCGTCATGGACGCGCTCGCCCGTCCCGGACGCGTCCGGGCGCTCGTCGCCGACCTCGCGCCGCCCGCGCCGCTGACGCCGGAACTGGCCGCCGTCGCGCTGACGCTCACCGACGCCGACACGCCGGTCTGGCTCGATCCGGTCCTCGCCGCGGCGCCGGAGGTCGCGGAATTCCTGCGCTTCCACACCGGCGCGCCGCTCACCGGCGACCCGGCCGCGGCCGCCTTCGCGCTGGTCCGCGAGCCCGCGCGGTGCCCGCCGCTGAGCCGGTTCGCCCCCGGCACGCCGGCCTATCCCGACACCGCCACGACGCTGGTGCTCGCCCTCGACGCGGTCGCCGAGGGGGAGGGGCTGCACCTGTCCGGTCCCGGCATCCGGGGCACCGCCCGGATCGCGCCGGCGCCGCTGCCGGACGGCTTCGCGGCGCAACTCGCCGAGAACCGGGCGGCCTTCCCCCTCGGCGTCGACCTGATCCTGACGGCGCCCGGCCGCGTGGCCGGTCTCCCGCGCTCCACGACGGTCACAGAGGCCTGACCCATGTACGTGGCCGTGAAGGGCGGCGAGGCCGCCATCGACAACGCCCACCGGCTCCTCGCCGAGACGCGCCGGGGCGACCCCGCATTGCCCGAACTCTCCGTGGCGCAGATCCGGGAGCAGATGGCGCTGCTCGTCGACCGGGTCATGACCGAGGGCTCGCTCTACGATCCGGACCTCGCGGCGCTGGCGCTGAAGCAGGCGCGGGGCGACATGGTCGAGGCGGTGTTCCTCGTCCGCGCCTACCGGACGACGCTGCCGCGCTTCGGCGCCTCCGCGCCGGTCGACACCGGGGCCATGGCGGTCGAGCGCCGGATCTCCGCGACCTTCAAGGACCTTCCGGGCGGGCAGGTGCTCGGGCCGACCTTCGACTACACCCACCGGCTGGTCGACTTCGCGCTCGCCGCCGAGACCGCGTCCGAGACCGCGTCCGAGCCCGCCGCCGAGGCCGAGCCGCGCCCCGATGCCGGCACCTGCCCGCGGGTCACCGACCTGCTGGCCCGGGACGGCCTGATCGAGCCCTCGCCCCCGGAGGACGGCGCCCCCGCGGGCGACCTCACCCGCGAGCCGGTGGATTATCCCGCCGACCGGGCCCTGCGCCTCCAGGCGCTCGCCCGGGGCGACGAGGGCTTCGTGCTCGGCCTCGCCTACTCGACGCAGCGCGGCTACGGCCGCACCCACCCGTTCGTCGGCGAGATCCGGGTCGGCGAGGTCGCGGTCGAGTTCGTGCCCGAGGAGCTGGGCTTCGCGGTGCCGCTCGGCCGCGTGCGGCTCACCGAGTGCCAGATGGTCAACCAGTTCAAGGGCACGGGGACGGCGCCGCCGCAATTCACCCGCGGCTACGGGCTGAGCTTCGGGCAGAGCGAGCGCAAGGCCATGGCGATGGCGCTCGTGGATCGGGCGCTGCGCGCGGAGGAGCTGGGCGAGCCGGTGGCGAGCCCGGCCCAGGACCAGGAATTCGTCCTGGCCCACTGCGACAGTCTCCAGGCGACCGGCTTCGTCGAGCACCTGAAGCTGCCCCACTACGTCGATTTCCAGGCCGAGCTGGAACTTGTTCGCCGGCTACGCGCCGAGTTCGAGCGCGCGTCCGACGCCGTCGAGATGCAGGAGGCCGCCGAATGAGCGCCGCGATCGCGCACCGCCCGGAGAGCGAACCGGGCTACAACTTCGCCTATCTCGACGAGGGCACGAAGCGGATGATCCGCCGGGCCATCCTCAAGGCCATCGCGGTGCCGGGCTATCAGGTGCCCTTCGCCTCCCGCGAGATGCCGATGCCGTACGGCTGGGGCACCGGCGGCGTGCAGGTCACGGCCGCGATCCTCGGCCGCTCGGACGTGCTCAAGGTCATCGACCAGGGCGCCGACGACACCACCAACGCGGTCTCGATCCGCCGCTTCTTCGCCAAGACCTCCGGGGTGGCCACCACGACCCGCACCGCGGAGGCGACGGTCATCCAGACCCGCCACCGCATCCCCGAGACGCCGCTCACCGAGGGGCAGACGCTGGTCTACCAAGTGCCGATCCCTGAGCCCCTGCGCTTCCTCGAGCCCCGCGAGACCGAGACGCGCCAGCTCCACGCGCTGGCCGAGTACGGCGCCATGCACGTGAAGCTCTACGAGGACATCAGCCGCCACGGCCACATCGCCACCACCTACGCGTACCCGGTGGAGGTGGCGGGCCGCTACGTGATGGACCCGTCGCCGACGCCGAAATTCGACAACCCCAAGATGGACGACTGCCCGGCGCTCCAGCTCTTCGGCGCGGGCCGCGAGCGGCGGATCTACGCGGTGCCGCCCCACACGCGGGTGCGCAGCCTCGACTTCGAGGACCACCCGTTCCGGGTGCAGCACTTCGACCAGCCCTGCGCCCTGTGCGGCGCCGAGGGCGTCTATCTCGACGAGGTGCTGCTCGACGATGCGGGCCGGCGAATGTTCGTCTGCTCGGACACCGACCATTGCGAGGGGCGCCGCGCGGACGGCCATGTCGGCGCGGGGGACGCGGCATGAGTGGCGATGTGAGGCGCGGCATGAGCGAATTCACGGTCCGCCGGGCCGGGAAACCGGACCTGCCCGCGATCCTCGACCTCTACGCCGAGCTGAACGGCGGGCGGGTGACGACCCTGGAGCGGGCCGGGGCGCTGCTCGACCGACTCACGACGGCCTATCCCGATTACGGGCTCTACGTGGCTGAACGCGACGGCGCGGTCGTCGGCACCTTCTGCCTCGTCATCCTCGACAACATCGCCCACTGGGGCACGCCCTCGGCCCTCGTCGAGAGCGTCGTGGTCGCGTCCCGGCACCGCGGCGGCGGTCTCGGCCGGGCGATGATGCGCGCGGCGGCCCGGCTCGCCGAGGCGCGGGGCTGCTACAAGCTCGCCCTGTCGTCGAACGTCGACGCCAAGCCGGCCCACGCCTTCTACGAGAGCCTCGGCTTCGAGCGCTACGGCTACAGCTTCCGCCTCGATCCCCCCTTCCTGCCCGACGCCGCGGAGGCGACCCGATGAGCGAATCCCTGCTGCAGGTCCGCGGCCTGACCAAGCGCTACGGCGCCCGCCTCGCCTGCGCCGACGTGTCGTTCGACCTCGTGCCCGGCGAGGTGCTGGCGATCGTGGGCGAATCCGGGTCCGGCAAGTCGACGCTGCTCTCCCTCATCGCCACCGAGCTGGCGCCCGATTCCGGGACGGTCGCCTACCGGACGCGCGACGGTACGCTGCGCGACCTCGGCACCTTGAGCGAGGCCGGGCGCCGGGCGCTGATGCGCACCGAGTGGGGGTTCGTCCGCCAGGACGCGGCCCAGGGCCTGCGCATGGCGGTCTCGGCCGGCGGCAATGTCGGCGAGCGTCTGATGGGGCTCGGCGAGCGCCACTACGGGCGGATCCGCGCCCAGGCCCTCGACTGGCTCGGCCGGGTCGAGATCGCCGCCGACCGGATCGACGACCCGCCGACGCGCTTCTCCGGCGGCATGCGCCAGCGCCTGCAGATCGCCCGCAACCTCGTCACCGGGCCCCGCCTGGTGCTGATGGACGAGCCGACCTCCGGCCTCGACGTCTCGGTCCAGGCGCGGCTCCTCGACCTGATCCGCCGGCTCTCGGCCGAGCTGGGGCTCGCGGTGATCATCGTCACCCACGACCTCGCGGTGGCGCGGCTCCTCTCGCACCGGATCATGGTCATGCGCGCCGGCCGGGTGATCGAGACCGGCCTCACCGACCGGGTGCTCGACGATCCCGAGCACGCCTACACCCAGCTCCTCGTCGCCTCGGTGCTCGCCGCATGACCGCGCTCCTGACCTTCGAGAACGTCGCCAAGAGCTTCACCCTGCACCTGCGCGGCGGCGTCGTGCTGCCGGTGGTGGGCGGCGTGAGCCTGTCCGTGGAACCCGGCGAGTGCGTGGTGCTCGGCGGCCCGTCCGGCGCGGGGAAATCCTCGCTGCTGAAGATGGCCTACGGCAATTACCGCTGCGACGGCGGCGCGATCCTCGTCCGCGATGGCGCGACGGTCGTGGACGTCGTCCGCGCCGATCCGCGGGCGGTCCTGGCGCTGCGGGCGCGGGTCATCGCCTACGTGTCGCAGTTCCTGCGGGTGATCCCGCGGGTCCCGGCCCTCGACGTCGTCGAGGCTGCCGGCCGCGAGGGCGGATTGTCCGAGGAGGCGGCGCGCGCGCGGGCCGAGACCCTGCTCGCCCGGCTCAACCTGCCCGAGCGGCTCTGGGGCCTGCCGCCCGCGACCTTCTCGGGCGGCGAGCAGCAGCGGGTCAACATCGCCCGGGGCCTGATCGCCGACCGGCCGCTCCTGCTCCTCGACGAGCCCACCGCCTCCCTGGACGCGGAGAACCGCGCCGTCGTGGCCGAGCTCGTCCGCGAGAAGCTCCGGGCGGGGGCCGGCGTGCTCGGCATCTTCCACGACAGCGAGATGCGCGACGCTGTGGCGACCCGGGTGGTCGATGTCACCCGCTTCGCGCCGCGCGCCCGGGCAGCCTGAGGATCTTCACGATGGACGACTTCATCCTCGAGAACGCGACCCTGGTCCTGCCGGACCGGGTGCAGCGCGGCTGGCTCGCCGTGTCGGACGGGGCGATCGCCGAGATCGGCGAGGGGCGCCCGCCCGCGCGCGGCCTCGACCTCGGCGGCGACCACCTGATTCCCGGCCTGATCGAGCTGCACACCGACCATCTGGAGAGTCATTTCGCGCCGCGCCCGAAGGTGCGCTGGCACCCCCTCGGCGCCGTCCTGGCCTACGACGCGCAGATCACCGCCTCGGGAATCACCACCGTGTTCGATTCGCTGCGTGCCGGCAGCGACCCGGACGGCAGCGGCCTCGGCTCCGAGCTGGAGCAGCTCGCCGGCGCCATCGCCGCCGCGCGGGCCGGGGACCTGTTCCGGGCCGAGCACTTCACGCACCTGCGCTGCGAGCTGCCCTCCCTCGACGTGCTCGACACGGTGGCGACCTTCACGGCCCGCTACCCGGTGGGGCTGATCTCGCTGATGGACCACACGCCCGGCCAGCGGCAGTTCCGCGACATGGAGAAGTACTACACCTACGCCACCCGCGGCGGCCGGCCCATGGAGGAGATCCGCGCCAACACCGAGCGCAAGGTCCGCGACGGACGGGCGCTCAACGCGAAGAACCGGCCGGCCCTGGTCCAGTTCGCCCGCGAGATGGGCATCCCGCTCGCGAGCCACGACGACACGACCCTGGCCGACGTCGACCTCGCGGTCGGCGAGGGCGTGCGGCTGGCCGAGTTCCCCACCACCCTGGAGGCGGCCGAGGCCGCGCACCGGCAGGGCCTCACCGTGATGATGGGCGCGCCGAACCTGATCCGCGGCGGCTCGCATTCCGGCAACGTCGCCGCCCTGGCGCTGGCCGAGGCCGGGCACCTCGACATCCTGTCCTCGGACTACGTGCCGGCGAGCCTGCTGATGGCGGCCTTCCTGCTGCCCGAGCAGGCGCCCGCGATCACGCTGCCCGAGGCGCTCGCCACCGTCACGGCCAACCCCGCCCGCGCCACCGGCCTGACCGATCGCGGCGCCCTGGCGCCCGGGCTGCGGGCCGATCTCGTGCGCGTGCAGCGGGCCGAGGGGGTTCCGGTGGTCCGCGAGGTCTGGCGCGCCGGGCGGCGCGTCGCCTGATGCCGGGCTGCCTCGTCCTCGTGGTCGGCCCGAGCGGGGCCGGCAAGGATACGCTGCTCCGGCTCGCCCGGGCGACCCTGGCCGGCGACCCGCGCTACGTCTTCCCGCGCCGCCTCGTCACCCGGCCGCCCTCGGCCGACGAGGACAACGACGAGCTCGACGAGGCCGCCTTCGCCGAGGGCTGCGCGGCCGGGCGCTTCACCCTGAGCTGGCGCGCCCACGGTCTCGGCTACGCGCTGCCGGAGGCGGTCGGCCGGCGGGTCGCGGAAGGCCACGTGGTGGTCTGCAACGTCTCGCGCCGCGTCGTCGCGGGCGCGCGGGAGTCTGGCCGGCGGGTGAGCGTCGTCGAGATCACGGCGCCGCCCGCGATCCTGGCGCGGCGCATCGCCGCCCGCGGCCGCGCGCAGGACGGCGACCTGGCCGCGCGTCTCGCCCGCGAGGGCGGCGTCACCGCGGACCTGACGATCCTCAACACCGGCGCCGCGGACGAGGCGGCCGCGCGGCTGGTCGCGCATCTGCGCGCCTGCTGACGGGGCTAGCGCGCGGCGGTCCGCGCGGACGCGCCGGCCGCACGGTGCGTGAGCCACGAAAAAGGGCGGGCGCCGACACCGGCACCCGCCCTCGCTCGGATCCGCCGGGGAGCCCCCGGCGTCGACTGACTCAGAGGCCGCCGAACTTGTAGTTGAAGCCGGCGCGGACGATGCTGCCCTCGGTGCGGAAGCGCGAGATGTACGCGCCGTTGCCCACGCCCGGGACCGCGCCGACGAGCACGTTCTGGCTGCCGAGGTCGTAGTGCAGGTACTCGGCCTTCACCGTGATGGCGTCGTACTTGATGCCGATGTAACGGCCGAGCGCGAAGGTGTTCAGGAAGCTGTCGGTGGGCAGCGCGAACTCGATGCCGCCGCCGTAGGCGAAGCCGGTCTTGAAGTCGTCGTAGCGGCCGGCGAACTGCAGGCGGCCGCCCGGGGTGTAGAAGTTGGCGTCGTGGAACACGTTGCCGTAGGCGAGGCCGCCCATCCCGTAGACCAGGACGCGGTCGAAGGCGTAGCCGACGCGGCCGGTGAGGGTGCCGAGCCAGTCGAGGCTCTGGCGGAACTGGCTGATGTTCGGCGGGCCGCCGGCGACGTTGCCGGTGCCGAGCACGACCCGGTTCTTGGTGATGTCCGTCCAGTCGATGCTGTTGGCGATACCGACGACGATGCCGGCGCCCGGCGTGAACTGGTAGTTGTAGCCGGCGGTGCCGCCGATGTTGGCGAAGCCGTCCTGCGTGGTCGAGGTCGCGAACGGGCGGCGGCCGAGGGCGACGTTGGTGGCGTTGCCGGGCTGGACGCCGACGGTCGTGATGCGCTCACGGTCGGTGAAGGTGTAGGCCGACTCGAGACCGGCGTAGAAGCCCGTCCAGGTGAAGACCGGCACCGGCGTGAAGACCGGCGGCGGCGCGGCGCGACGCGGCAGGTCGGCGGCGGAGGCGGCCGTCGTGACCAGGGCCGTCGCGGCGGTGGCGAGGAGGAGCTTCTTCATCATGGCGGGGGTCCGAGGTGACGCGTTGTTGTCGCCACTTAAGCTCGGCCGCACGGATCCCGCTATGCCCGCGAAGCCACACTGTGGCGCGAAAGCGGCGCCGATACTGCCTGTGATTGATGTTTCGACGTTCAAGACTCGTCGCCGTGGCTTGACAGCGGGGCCGTCGGCGGGCCCCCGCGCGTCGCGGAGCTTGATCCCTGGCGGCCGACCCTCTAAGCGGACCGCGTTTTTCGCCCCTGTCGGAACTTCGGGGCGGCTGACCAGGATTCGGGGCCCTTGCGTGGTCCCCGCCGCAGGAATGGGAATCATGGGCAAGGAAAAGTTCTCCCGCACCAAGCCGCACTGCAACATTGGCACGATCGGCCACGTCGATCACGGCAAGACGTCTCTGACGGCGGCGATCACGAAGGTTCTGGCCGAGACGGGCGGGGCGA